>Ga0207937_1000402_pt1 | contig 15248 bp, 8 predicted proteins | sample LakMenEpi04Sep11_FD_150668 | JGI IMG/M metagenome (GOLD analysis project Ga0207937, IMG submission 150668) | Freshwater microbial communities from Lake Mendota, WI - 04SEP2011 deep hole epilimnion (SPAdes) | ecosystem: Environmental > Aquatic > Freshwater > Lentic | place: Lake Mendota, Madison...
GTCGGTGTTTGCGGTTTTTGTCCAGTAACAAGAAGGTACTCCTGAAGCAGCGTTGACATCACGAACTCTCGATCGTGCTCATAATGTTTCGTGGACCAATCGGATGCGGCATGGATCACCAATGTTTCGCCCGTTGAAGTTCTGCCAGGCTTCGTATGGCTTCGACCGATCCAACGAATTGGGCCTCCGTTGACGAATGCTCCAGTCCAATCGCTATGCAATGATGCGTCAAACTGAAACATTGCGCACCAACAAGGATCATACTGGATCGATGCAAGCTGCGATGCAAGATCCGGATCAAACGGAACCAACATCGAAGCTTGCGGTGCCGGAATCGCCAGGATTACTCGATCGAATACTCCTAGCTCTACATTCTCGGCTGCAAAGAGTCGAAAGCTATTTCCTGCTGGTTCGATGGCGTATATTTGTTGATTTAGTCGCACATCAGCATCCTGAAGTAAATGCTTCGCAATCGAAGTCATGCTTGGAGTACCAACAAATCGTTCGATGGATGGCCGCACGTTGCAATGCCAAGTGGGTTCCGCATGATTTTCATCACGGTCATAAGCGACTACCGTCCCATCCCAACGTGCAGCTACACCTTGCTCGACCCATGAGTCAACGTATCTTCGAAACACAGGATGCCGAGTGGTAAAGTACTGGGCTCCATGATCAAACGCATGATTGTCCAGTTGACGTGTCGACATGCGTCCACCCATACCTCGGCTTTTTTCAAACACCGTTACATGCAGTCCATGGTCTGCAAGTGTTCGAGCAGCCATCGCGCCAGAGATACCTGCTCCCACAACCGCAATCTTTGGCGGGCTTGATGTTCGGTTGCGCTCGATAAGTTGGCCATACTTCTCGACATCCAAGCGTTGCGCATGTTCATTCGTTGGGCGTGGCCGGACCGTCCCTAAAATAGGGATCTCTGGCTCAAAGGGACGGTCAAACTGACCAAGACACCAAAGTATGCCTCCATACGAAGCGGGGTCTCTTCCGTCGAGCGCATAGCGGTGGTTCAAATCGAGCATGTATTTCAGTGCAACACTCGGGCTTTGCGTCCAATTCAATATGGCTTTTCCCCACGTCATCCTGACATTGTTATGCAATTCTCCATGCTTCAGCAGTGACTTTTGTGAATGGTTCCACAAAGCATCATCGGTCTCTCCTCTGGCAAGCTGCTCCCAAGAGTAAAGCGTCAGTCGTCGATCCTTCGCGTGCAACTCCAAGGTTCGTCGCGCCCAATCGGGGATAGCGGACCAATGATCATGATCGCTGCGGTAATGGCAAAAGGCGTATGCTAACTCCCTCCAGATCAACAACTCGTCGAGATATTTCTCGGGTCCTTCTCCCTTCTGCTGAGCAGTTTCGCGAGCGATACGCAATGGCGAAACCATCCCGTAATGGAGATAGGCCGACATCCGGCTGACTCCATCGATCAGGGGGCTGTTCCTTGACTTTGCATACTTGATAAGCCCTGCCTCGCGAAAGCGTTTCCAACGCTGGTAACCTGCGGTCGATCCTCCTTCGGTATCGACGACTGGCCCGACAGTATGATCGATGACACATTTGGCGACGCATTCAGAAATACTTGTGCGCGCAAGATCGATGGTCTCGAATGGTAACGAAGCCATATCGATGGCGCGAACACTCCCGTCCACGGCGGGCCATTCTTTGTGGATACGATCTCTGTAGAGTCGCTGTGTCGCTTGGCGAAACTCGAATGCCCTCGTGTAGGCCTTGCCAACTAATCCCATGGGAGCCACACAAGCAGTGTCGACTGCCACGATCGGTGCTTTGGAGTTTTGACATAGGGCTCGAAGAAATGTTGATGAAGGTCTCGTCGGCATATCTTCCGTCACAACAACTGCCGATGCGTCCGCCAACTGCCGAAGATAGTTCTGCTCGAAGCCTGGTCGTTCCAAGTAGAAGGCATAGGAAATCCCAAGCTCCTTCATCCTCTGCTGCACATCTCGAGCACCCTCTAGGATGAACGTATGATGCCGGTCCGAAGCGAAAGGATAACGTTGCGAGAGACCGTGGTACACGAGTAGCGACAAATTAGACTTGATCGCCAAGTGTCTGGCCACATCGAGAGCTGGATTTTCATCGACTCGAACCGCTGTTCGCATCCAATACAAGACATAGCCAGCTCTCTGGTTAGCATGAATCAATGAATTTTCAACTTGGTGCGTAGCTCCAATTCCTGTAGCAACGATACGTGCACGTTCCAACAAATGAACTGGTAGATACGAGGAAAGTATTTCGGTTATGGCCATGGTTTTTGGATCAGTGAATCTTCGGGTTGTGAGGGGAAGTTCGCGGCATCACGATCATCATGCTGGCAAATTGCATCATTTTATTTCTTTCAAGAATTTCTCCGCGACAGCTAGGTGTTTGTCCAGTTTGCTTCCCATCTTGTCGAGTTGGCTTACCATAACACCCATACGTGCATTCCCTTCGAAGAACGTACGATGCTTGTACATAAAACGCCAGTAGAGTGCATCCCAGATCTCGCACCAAGGCCCCTTTTTGAAGCTACTCATCCGAAGCACATAACTTGATCCGCTGATGTAAGGTTTCGTCGTCATCAGTCCACCGTCAGCATGTTGGCTCATTCCATAGACGTTCGGAACCATGACCCAATCGTACGCGTCGATAAACAATTCCATAAACCAACGGTGAACGGCGTCTGGGTCGAAATCGCATAAAAGCATGAAGTTCCCCAAGATCATCAGTCGTTCGATATGATGACAGTAACCCAATTCGAGTACTCGTCGAATCACTACATCGACGGGTTCAATCCCCGTTGAGCCATCATAAAAGGAGTCAGGAATCTTGACATGATGATCCCAGTAGTTGGTCGTTCGCTGTTGTACGCCGAACGTTCTGTATACGGCCCGTACAAACTCTCGCCAACCAATCACTTGCCGAACGAAACCTTCGAGCGAATTCATGGGTACTCGATCCGAATAAGCCATCGTTCGATCGATGATTTCCTGCGGCGTGAGAAGCCCAATGTTGAGCATCGGAGTCAAGCAGGAGTGGAACAAAACAGCTTCGTTGGGATCGATCGCATCCTCATAATCTCCAAACAGCGCCAATCGCTTTTCGAGAAAAGCTTCCAGCCAGCGAATGGCATCGCTGCGACTCGTTGGAAAGATCAGATCGCGATCAACTCCCAAACTATGTGGGAAGTTGCTTTGGACATAGCATCGAGCTTCTGCAGCAAACGAATCTACTTGGGCGAAGTTCGTCTTTGGGATCGCGATGTCTTTTGGTAGCTTTTTCCGATTATCGGTATCAAAACTCCATTTGCCGCCAACTGGGGTCCCATCTGCCTCTAAAAGGCATCTGAGTCTTTTTCGTTGTTCGATATAGAACTGCGTGAAGAATAGTTTCTTCTTTGTTCCAACGAACGCATCGATCGAATGGGTCGGCGTTACAAAGTTGAGGCTAGGAAGCACTCCTAGTTGAATCGACTGTTCGTGGCAAGCTTCGGTCAAACGTCGTCGCAACCAGTCATCTTCGGGATCGTAGGCTTGGATCGCCTTCACTCGATCCTTCTTCCATCGCTTGGCAATATCACCCGACTTCTGCAACTCTGCAGCTTCGACATAGCGAACGGTCTTCTTTTGTTTGGTGACAAGCTCCATTGCAAACCGCTTCATGCTCGAGCGATGGAGCATGAGCTTTTGTCGATGAAAAGCATACTGCCTAAAGAACAACGGATCCTCGACCATATAGATGATACCGTTATTCTCGATCAACTCCGATCCATAGAACAACTGGTGAGGATAGACGACGGCCGCTGAGCTTTTTGCGGGGCCCGAGTCTTTGTCCAAACTAGGCTTTGCGGTCGTGCCCACCGATGCTTTTTCCGCCGCTCTCGCCGTTTTCATCTTAGGGCTTGTCATCGGCACGCTTGGCTATTCTTGGGAAGGGTAAAACTGCGGAAAAGCATTCCCATCGTAGGCAACTGGCAAGGGATCGTTCCAGGTCAGGAACCGAACGATTCACCAGGGATCTCAAAACAAGGACTATCAACAAATCCGGATTTTCGCCGTATTTGGGTTCGATTGTGACCTAATCTTCTGATTGACGCCTAATTTATCAGTTTCAGGGGCGATCTTGCAAAGACATTTTGGTTTAGTAATGGCTTGCTATCTTTCGGTTCTTCCCGAGACTGCAGGGGCTCATGAATTCTTAACAGCGGACCAAGATGCTTGGCCGGCGAGCGTTTTGGTCGTTCGCAGCCCTGATCCTAACACCTCGGTTCTTTGGCAAAGAACTCTCCCAACTCGTTGCGACCTTGCCGATCTCGATTCGATCGTCCCGATTTGATTCTGACCAATCGATTATGGCCACGAGTAGTGAAGGCCAAATCTGTCGCTTCGACGACTGGTTGTGGCCGCATCAGCAAAGCGATTGTTGCAATGTGCACAACATCAGCACGTACCTCAACGAGCCGACCGTACATAGATGAGATCGTTTGTGCTATAATCCTTCCTGCTGGCGTCGGTTCCTTTTTCGAAGCGAAGACGACAGTTGGGGACCGCATTCGACTCTGGATGCGGCGGCAGATTTCTCTATCAATTCCATCAGAATGCAGCGATTCATCGATTCTACTTTAGTGCGAATGGCCACGTTTGCCATCTGTTTTGCCTCTGCCTCTGCGGCTTGGGGACACCCTGGCCATGACGCGCACGCCCCGCAACAAGGCCTCTCTCACTGGTTGTTGAGCCCCATCCATTGCATTACGATTGTATGCGGGATTGCAATTACTGCGAACTTTGTGCTTCGCTACAGAATGATGGCGAGATCTGTCAAGGTACGATAAGACCTGCGACTCGCCACGCCACCTCCCCTCCTACCTACATTGCTATCCCCTTCTACTTTCCTTCACTTAACTTTTCGAGCGATTGACCATGCGGCTCTCCCTACGATCTTTGTCTGCAACCCTAGCTTTGTCGATTTTTACCACCTCGGTGTATGCCGACAACTGGCCGCAATGGCGAGGGCCGAGCAACGATGGCATCTCCAAGGAAAAGAATATTGCTACCAAATGGAGCAATGAGGAGAATGTACTTTGGCGAACGCCATTGCCAGGTCCTGCAGGCGCGACGCCATGCATTTGGGACAATGTGATTTATCTTACCAGTTCGGAGAATGACGACCTCGTCGCGATGGCAGTGTCGACAGTGGATGGAAAAGTCATTTGGAAGACCAAAATCGGCACCGGGAACCAGAACGCTCGCGTGAGCGAGGGAAACTCTGCGTCGCCATCCCCCGTCACCGATGGCAAGAACATTTGGGTGTTCTTTGGTACCGGCATTCTTGCATGTTTGGATACGAGTGGCAAAGAAGTCTGGAAGTTCGATGTCGGTGAACGCTTCGGCAAAATCGACATCCAGTTCGGTATGACTTCCACTCCGGTGCTCGATGGTGATGCGATCTATTTGCAACTCATTCACGGCCGTATGAAGATGGATGATAAGACGCGTACCGGGCAAGTCATCAAACTCAACAAAGGCACCGGTGCAACTGTTTGGTTACAAGATCGAGTCACCGACGCACTGTTTGAGTGCAAACACTCGTATGCATCGCCTGTGCTCTACCGCGATGGCAAGAATGAGTTCTTGGTCTGTCACGGTGCCGACTGCGTCACGGGGCATAGCTTGGCAGATGGCAAAGAACTGTGGCGATTCGCTGATTTGAATGGGCCGACCAAATGGAATTCAAAGAAGAAAGATCCTACCTTTCGATTTGTTGCTTCCCCACTTGTGACCCGAGGAAAGGTTATTGTTCCCACGGCCAAGGAAGGTCCTCTGGTGTCCTTAACGATTGACGCTTTGTCCGGAAACAGCTCGGCCAAAGAGTCAGCTGTTTCTTGGGTCTTGCCTCGAACGCCAGACGTTTCGATCCCGCTAGCCGTCGATGATTTGCTCTACATTTTGCACAAGGATGGCAAACTGCAGTGCCTTGAGTGGAGCACGGGCAAAGAGATCTACATGGAACGAACGCACACGGCGCAACACCGAAGCAGCCCTGTCTATGCGGACGGGCATATTTACTTTACATCGAACGACGGGATGGGAACGGTTGTCAAAGCGGGCCGCAACTTTGAGATCGTTTCGTCCAACACACTAGATGAGGCAACAACCGCATCGCCCGTCATCTCCAACGGCGTGTTGTATTTGCGATCCTACGAAGCTCTTTACGCGATCGGCAGAAAGTCGAACTAAGCGATCTTCTTTCTTTCTCAACGAGAGGAAACGGAATAGAATACTCGCACTCCATAGCGCTGATCATGCAACGCTTATCATTGCTAGAATCGTTGATGGCGGGCGGATTCATGTTCTCTATCGCTTGGGTGTTGCTGCGTGCGGTCGCGAAAGATGATCCGAAAAAACGCGCGAGAGGGACTCCGATTTGTTTTTGGGTCGCTCTCGGTTTTGCCACTGCGGGATATGCCATGCAATATGGAGCTGGCTTAGGACTTTTGGTTGGCTTAATGATTGGTCATATTCATGGAGCGATTGCTTGCGCTTCCGTAAAGAGCAGGGAGTCCGAATTGACTCCCTCAACCATCGAATGGACAACCAAGGCTGAGGATGTTCCAGCCATCGATCCGAATCCTTACGCGCCGCCACGCCGAGGAAACTTCTAATCGTAGCGGTTCGGAGTATGATACAATCACTCGTTCTTCTGACTGCAAATCGTTTTTCTCTCCATTCGATGAAGAAAGCTATGAAAAGAAATAACATCGGCTTCGGGGCCATATGCTGCTGGATTTTACTGACGGTTTTGTCATTGCACGCAAATGCTCAACAGAGTGCTCAGGCCGCTATTGCTGTTGCGACAGCTACGGATGGGCAAACGAACCAGAAGCTTGAAGAAGGATTTCAGTGGTTGTTTGACGGCAAAACGTTTGATGGCTGGGAGGGAAACCTACAATGGTTCCGCATCGAAGATGGAGCCATTGTTGCCGGTTCGCTGAAAGAGAAAGTTCCGCACAACGAATTTCTTTGCACGAAGAAGAACTACTCCGATTTCGAATTGAAACTCGAAGTCCTGTTGCGAGGCAAAGGAGACAATGCGGGAGTTCAGTTCCGCACCTTGCGTATCCCGAACAATACCGAAGTTAGCGGATATCAATGCGACGTCGGGCGAGCTTGGAATCGCAATGTCTGGGGTTGCCTCTACGACGAATCGCGACGAAACAAGATGTTAGCTGAGATCGCGGATGACAAGCTGAAAGAATGGGTCAAGCCAAACGGCTGGAATGAACTAACGATCAAGGCGATTGGAAACAAAATCCAACTCGCGCTCAATGGCCATGAAACAGTCTCGTTCGAAGAAAACGATGACAAAATCGCCAAGACAGGCGTAATTGGGCTCCAGATTCACTCGGGGCCACCGACCGAAGCGCTCTATCGCAACATTCGAGTCAAATCGCTCGAACCCAAGTGAACTTTTGCCCCTCTCCCTTCCTAGATAAAGAATAGAAGCTCCATGGATCGAAGAACCTTTATTGCATCTTCCGCGGCGACAAGCATGCTTCTAGCCAGCTACCAGTCGACGCTCGCAACCCTTCAGGATGGACCTGCCAAACGCGTAGGCCTTATTGGTACAGGGTGGTATGGCAAATGCGATCTCTACCGACTGATGCAAGTGGCCCCGGTCGAGGTGGTCTCACTGTGCGACGTTGACAGCAAAATGCTCAACGACTGTGCGGACACCGTTCAGTCGAAACAAAAGTCTGGCAAGCGTCCGAAAGTTTATGCGGACTATCGAAAGATGCTTGAGGAAAAGGACCTGGATATCGTTCTGATTGCCACGCCCGACCATTGGCATGCGTTGCCGATGATCGCTGCCATGCAGGCAGGTACGGATGTCTACGTTCAGAAGCCCATCAGTGTGGATATCATCGAGGGGCAAGCGATGCTCGCGGCGGCTCGCAAGTACAATCGGGTTGTTCAGGTCGGAACGCAGCGACGAAGCACTCCGCACTTGATGGAAGCCAAGAAAGAGATTATCGATTCGGGGTTGCTTGGCAAAGTTTCACACGCGGAAGTCTATTGTTATTACCACATGCGTGCCAAAGACAATCCGCCAGATGAGGCACCGCCATCGAATTTGGATTACGAAATGTGGACGGGGCCAGCACCCATGCGGCCGTACAACAATCTGTGCCATCCACGGCGCTGGCGAGCCTTCAAGGAGTATGGAAATGGCATCGTGGGCGACATGTGCATTCACATGCTCGATACCGTTCGCTGGATGATGGATCTCGGATGGCCAACCAAAGTCTCGTCGCATGGCGGAATCTTGGTCGACAAGAATTCAAAGGCCAATATTCCGGACACTCAGACAGCCACCTTCGAGTTTCCTCAACTCAGCGTCGTTTGGACGCATCGAACTTGGGGAGATGCCCCAGACCCAGATTATCCATGGGGGCTAACTCTTTACGGAGACAAAGGGACGTTCAAAGCGAGTGTTCAACGTTGCGACTTTATTCCACGCGGGAACAAGTCGAAGACTGTCCATCGTGATGTTGTGATGGAGCTGGATAAGTATCCGGAGGACAAAACCGAGAAAGATCTTGAACAACACGTTGCACCTGCTATTCGCGTGCACATGTTGGATTTCCTCAAGGCGATCGCGCAGCGTTCTAAACCGATCGCGGATATTGAACAAGGGCACATCTCTACCGCTTCGTGCATATTGGCCAACATGTCCATGGAATTGGGTAGAACGCTGACTTGGGATGCGGAAAAGCACATCGTTGTCGGTGATGAACAAGCGACCAAGATGTTGCGCCGTCCGTATCGGGAGCCTTGGGTTCACCCCGAAGTCGCTAATGTTTAGGCGAGAAGGAAGAGGAATCATTCCAACCCGAAGCGTGCGCGAGGGATTCCGTGTGATTCAGTGTCCCTCGCTTACGCTTCGGGTTGTGATAGGTTCTTTGCCTTGCGGCAAATCCGTTCAATCAACAAGCCGATATGTAGCGGGTTGGTATGGAAGGATCTCATCCTTTGCAGAAAGCGTTTTCAGGCATGGGTGCTGAGGATAGTCAACGGTCTGTTCCGCGCAGGCAGATAGCGAGATTGATCGGTAGTTCGGTATTGCCGATGGTCGTCCTGAGCGAGGAAGACATTGTTGTCTTTGTCAACGAAGCGTTCGAGAAGCTCGTTGGACTCGATGGCGATCGATTGATCGGCCTTGACTGTTCGTTTCTAGGTCGATCGTCTTGCCAAAAGAACCCAGTGGAGAGCTTGAGCGATACGGATGCGATCGATTTGGTGTCGATTCGCATTGCTCCACCAACGACCTGGAGCAAACAGAATCTTTGCGTAGCATCGGATACTGTTCCCGATTCACTCCGTCTCTTTGTGCCGTTGGATTCGGTTGCCAGCGATTCGCTTTCTTCGGACAAGGGATGCGTTTTGGTGTTCTTCGTTCCAGAGTCCAAGGCGAGTCTCCTTGGGCGGCATAGCGAGACGCCGAGCTTTGTGGATCCACTTCTCCAACGTTGGTTTGGCACCAAGGGAGAGGAGCCGTGGTATTTGGCGGGCGGATCGTTGAAATCGAAATTGCTACGGGCACAGATTGCGATTGCAAAACAGACGAGTGGATCGGTTGCAATACTCGGGATTGCAGGGCGTTGCAGGGATGATTTGGCTGTTTCAATTCATCGAGCGCGGTTAGGATCTGTTGCAACCTATCAACCGAGTTCGATGGTGACGATAGATTGTCGCCTGATGGACAATTCGTTGCTCGATAGCATGTTCGAAGTGATCGAAGAGACCGTGAAGTCGCACGACAACAAGGCGGCGTTGTTGCTGAGCGGACTGGATTTGTTGCCGAAAGAATTGTCGACTTCGCTCGATCGTTTTTTGGCGGAGCAACCCAAACTGCAGTTGTACGCAACACTCGCAGACAATTCGTTTCCAGCAAAGGATCCGATGGGTGCGCGGTTGTGGCTTCGAATCTCGAGTTTGACCATTCCGCTTCCATCCGTCCGCGAACGATTGGAAGATTTAGAGGCACTGATGGTCGCGTGGTTCCAAGATTGGCAATGGCGGCAATCGACGGGATTGCGCGATTCGAGCAAGCGGCAGGTAACGCAAATGCCGATGACTCAAGAGTTCAAAGATGCCATGTTCGCCTTTCCGTGGTACGGTGATTTAGACGAATTGTCAGCGACTTTGCAGCATGCAATAAGAGCGGCCGATGGACAGGAGTTGAGCTTCGATCAATTGCCCGTTTCCGTGCGCACTGCCACATCTTATATTGAGAAAAACCAAACGATTGAACCAATAGATTTGGATGCGGTATTGGAGAGCATCGAGCGCAAGCTCATTTTGGAAGCAATCGAACATTGTAAAGGAAATCGTAGTGCGGCCTCGAAATTGCTGAATATTTCAAGAGCGAGAATGATCCGAAGACTTCAGCAATGGGGTATTGCTCCCGCAGTCCAGGACAGCACAGAAGATCCGGATTTACCGATGTTTGAAGAAATCGATTGAATCGGCTTCCCGACTGCGAAGACACAGACTGCAAAAGTTGCAGGCACGCACCGCAGTGCCGTCCGCTCATGGGTATTTGCTTCTACTCTAGGTGGACGGCACATGGAATGTGCCTACTAGTTTGACTTTTGTCTGTTACGTCTGCGGTACAAAAGCGTCAGTCGTAGGATATAATTGGGCGAGTTCTAGATAACCACCCGAGTCCTAGACAACCACCCACCGGGTTGAAATGTAGATTGGATCCATCCATGAACAATGATGACACACTCGTTCCCTTGGAACCAGAGAGTGATAACCCTCCGATGGTGGGTTCTCCGTCCGTGGAGTTGCTATCGGAAAGAAGTTCTAGTTCGACAGGTGCAACTTCGACAGTTGATGTGCAGCGCAGTTCAGTGGCTTCGTCATCCACTGCAACATTGTCTCCCACTGCAGCATCATTGTTCGCCTCGACCTTGCTTAGTCTTTCGGTAGTGTTGGCGTTGCTGGGTGCATTGAGGTTGCTGCTCCCTATCACGCTCGAACAATCGAGATACTCTTGGTATCGCGGGCAATTAAGAGCGGAATACGAGGCGTCTGGCGAGCAATTAAAACAGGTGTCCATCGAAGGTCTCTCGACAGTTTCGCAAATCGTCTCGCGGCGAGTCTTGCCCAGTGTTGTGCACATCACAACAAGCGATCAGTTTCAGGGCTTAGGTTTTCAGGGAAAGAAGATGACCACCGGGCATGGTAGTGGAGTCATCGTCGATTCCACTGGCCTGATACTAACGAATAGTCACGTGCTCGAAGAGGGGCAGATCATCAACGTCTACCTCGCAGACGAACGATCCTGTGTCGCAGAGTTGCTCGGTAGCGATCCACTTACGGACCTTGCTGTTCTCAAGATTAATGCGGAGGAGTTGTTGCCGATCAGTTGGGGGGACAGCGATTTTGCCGAAGTCGGTTCGCCTGTTTGGGCGGTGGGAAGTCCGTTTGGTTTGACGGGTTCAATCACGTTCGGTATTGTCAGCAGCAAGCATAGGCTCGATTTGACGGGCACTCAATACGACAGCGCCAACCCATTGAACAACAGAGGAAAATCTCGCAAACCCGGTCCCGTCGCCCGTTACAGCGACTTGATGCAAACCGATGTTGCGGTGAATCCAGGAAATAGTGGCGGGCCCTTGGTCAATGGCAAGGGGGAGTTGATCGGTATCAACACGGCTATTGTCGGAGAGTCTTATCGTGGTGTTAGTTTTGCCATACCGAGCAAGCTCGCGAAACAAGTTTTTGACGAGATCGTACAGTCGGGCAAAATGCGACGTGGTTGGTTAGGTGTCGAGTTTGTTTCAGCCAATCGATGGAACATGTTGGCTCAAGGGGAGTTTGAGTTAGAGATTGGCAGTCAAGAGATGATGACCGAACGGAAAGGGGCGGTTATCAATCGCGTTCTTCCCGAATCACCTGCCGCAGAAGCGGGCCTCAAGGTTGGCGATCGCGTCATTGCACTAAACGGATCCATAGTCAAAGGGGTCGACGATACCATCTTCCAAATCGGTAGTAGCCTACCAGGTTCATCAATAGAAATTGAGCTGGAACGGAGTGGAGAAATCCAAACGATCAAAGTAAAGATCGGCCAACGTCCAGAATAGACGGATCACGATTCTTCCGCAGCGTCGAGCATCCAGTCGACTCGGTACGTCGCGTATCGGACGAAACCTGGCCGTCTGAGAGACTCGGCGATCTGCGCTTCTAGAGCAAAAGGCTCACGCCGGTACCCTGCGCGTTCGGCCACCCGGATCGAAGCCTTGTTGTCTTCCATGATCCATGCGTAGATTACATCGATCGAGTGTCGACGAAAGCTACGGTAAGTGAATTCGGGCAAAACCCGGCTCATCCAACCTTGGCCCCAGTGCTCCTCTCCCAGCCAGTACGCGACTTCGGATGCGCGTACCCCAGCCAAGGGACGGTCAAAACGTAAAAGGCATTGCCCGATCGGTCGGCGTACCCCGTCCGAGGGACCGTCGAAACGCAAAAGATTTTTCCCAATATTTCGGCGTTCGACTTCGATCGCTACTGCTTCATGATGAAAGCTGAAAGCTCCCACCTCGATTAATGTCCGCGCGGTTTCAGTCGTAAACTCGGACGGAAAAGGCTCCGGCAAGTACTGCCAGACTCTCTCGTTGCCGAGTAGTTCCGTATAGATCTCGGCATCGTCTGGGGCCCAGGGCCGGAACTCGAACGCCTTTGAATCCGATCCATTAGGCCGAAGTTGAAGCGGTCCTCGTACTGCACCCAAAAATTCGGCCATTGCCGACTTAAGCCCCCAATGGCATAAATCGCAGTCGGCCAGACTGAACGCTTTTGCGAGCTGCTTCATTGCCGTTGCAGCAACAAATTCAAGGCGTTCCAGGGCAAGGTCTAATGACAAACGATGTTGGCTCACTTCGATCTGGAGCTTTCCTGCCTCCTTAGCCAACTGATGGCGCAGTTCGATAGCTCGACTCTCTAAATCCATCGTCATCGATGCAGCAGCACGGTTCGTGGGCACTGGATAGCTCGGTAATTCAATCGACTCGTCCCTGAAGGTCTGAGTGACCCATCCTATCTGCGCGCAATCGTATGCGATCGGGATGCCATGTTGACGACAGTACTCGAACTCTTCGTGGTCGAGTACTCCATCCCAACGCGATCGGTACAAATCAAAAGTGCGGCCGCTTGGCAGCGTAACCGGTTCTTGAGTTAATATTGGTGTCACTTAGCAATGATACCCAGCAATTTGTAGGTTATGCCCAAAATGTTACCAATTTGCCTCGCTCTGGCGGGTAACAGTATTTTGGACAGAAACCTCAGGACGTTCAAGGTTGGTAATCAGTCCCAAGCCAGACAGGATTGGAACCACTGCAGCAACGAAAATCGAAACCACCACGTTACAGCGGTTCGTATTTTCTGTAGACGGATTGAATTTTACAACCCACCTATAGGAAAATTTGGCAGGTTTCTGGATACTCGAAACATTTGACTACTTTTTCGATTTCTCGTCGCAGACTGCCAAACGATGAAGGATTTAGTTTTCTAGCGACGTGAAAGAATCGATCCGCTTAGAAAACGGGGACGACTAGATTGCATAGTTGAGGCGCTCGAACTCACGTGTTGCATCGTCGGCATCGAGCATCTCGATGACCAGCAGGTGTTCCGCGGGGCCAGCACCTGCAGTATCGAACTTTAAAGTGGCCATTTTCCAATTGCGATCGAATGGGGATTGGATTAGATCGACCGACTGGATTCGATCGAGAAAACCAATCGATGTTTTCTGCATCAAGATTCCACTGCGAAACAAAATTTGCGTTTCGCTCGTTGCATATTTGCGACTCTTCGATTTCTTCGTACAAACCCAAAGACTCAGAGCCATCCATACGATCGATGTACCCGCAGTGATGCCTGCCCAATTTCGAAAAGGGGTAAAGAACTGTACAAGACTAGCGAAGAGAAAAGCAATTCCAAGGAACATGGGAAGCCTTACCAATCGCTTTCTTGCTCGTGGCGAGAGAGCTTTCCAGGATAACTTACTCGACTCCCATTCGATATTTGGCTGCATCGCATGCAAGACCTGTTCTAGCTCTCTCATGGCCAAGATAGGTACGAACCAATGTCTTCCCATCGTAGTCGCTGCGTTCTCGGATTGCTGACCAGTTCCGCCCCCAGTCGTCTCTACGCGGATGGATGCTAAACCGAAAAAACGCGCCAACCAACTGCGGTGAATGCTTATCACTTGAATGCGTTGTCGAGGAACGGTCGCTGAGATCTTCGTGAACAGACCGCATCGAATATGCAACTCTTCGTCACGTAACGTCAATCGATACCCATGAAACTTGATCACATACCAAGCCGCACTGAACAAACGCAGCACCAAGACGAGAAGCAGAACCATCAGCACGATGAGCAAGATTCCACTTGCCGATTTCGCTTGTCCGGTCATGGATTCTGTGATGCTATCGAATACGGATTTGAAGCTCAGAATCGTGCCTCGAATTGCCCCTCGCACGTTCTCTTTGGTCGGCTCTTCAACGTTTCCGCTGAAGGGATCGAATCCAGAGAACTGGGCCTGCCAAAAGTAACCGAAAGCGATACCTGCAAGAACTAATCCACGATTGCTCAGCAAACCAGCCAAGATAAGACGGTGCGTTGGGATCTCCAATATCGATCGGGCAGACGCTATCGAGGATGTGGTCGATGGCGCGGTTGCTTCACTGGATGTTTCAACATTTGCGACTGGAATCTTGCTCGACGTCGCAATCCCGAGGATGCGGTCGCGAAGTCGATCGACTTCTGCAATGCTCAATACTCGCATCGTCGCCTCGGGTTCGTTTCCGGAAGCGGTCTCGATTCGAACTTCTGCAACCTGAAAGAACCGATGAAAAATGTTTTGAATGGAATCGATGTTTTGGATATTGCTCAGCGGTACCGAGCGATGCGTGCGAAAGATCAACCCTTGATCGATCAGCAACTCGGAGTCCGTCAGCCGATAACGGAATGTCAAGAAGCGAATGATAGAGAATGCAATCGCAAAACCAAAAATCGCAATGCCGATGTAGAGACCGATGATGCCACCGGTGACAACCGAAAAGCTTGCGAAAATCGCTGGAATCAAATTCGTATGTATACGATTGGAAACTTCGAAAACCAGGGACAGTGCATGCAAGCCCCGTTGATCTTTCAATCTGCCTGACTCATTCA
>Ga0207937_1000403_pt1 | contig 15241 bp, 19 predicted proteins | sample LakMenEpi04Sep11_FD_150668 | JGI IMG/M metagenome (GOLD analysis project Ga0207937, IMG submission 150668) | Freshwater microbial communities from Lake Mendota, WI - 04SEP2011 deep hole epilimnion (SPAdes) | ecosystem: Environmental > Aquatic > Freshwater > Lentic | place: Lake Mendota, Madison...
CTTGCTCTGGAGTGACGACGAATCCGATCATGGCAGTGTGAGTCCGGTTGCCCCCTCCCAGAGGTTCTTGAGAGCCAGACTGAAATCGGTGACTTGCGCGGAAGTTAATCCGTCACCAAAAAAGTATGCCCCCTGCCTTCCTGTTACAGTGCCACGAAGCGGAGTTCCGTTATTGTTTGCAGCACCAGCAAACCAAGGAGCGACGTTTGGTAGATTCAACAACTCTGTCGTAGTATTTTCCGCACTAGCTTGAAATCCACTGGCAGTGCTGCGGCGATAAAGTGTATGAGAGGTTGCAGAAGTCCGACTGGCAACGATTACCCCAGTGAAGTTGACTGATAGAACTGCGGTTGTTGTAGTGTTTAGAACCATCTGTGACGTGATGGCAACCCCGTTAACAAGAAGCATCCGATTTGTCGAAACGTAACAACCCACGTTGTCAGTTCCAATGTCATCCAAAGACAGAACACCGTGCATACTCTGCGTCCCATTCAACCCAACTGAATGCAAAGCAGTTGAGGTATTGAAATACCCAGTGGAATTGTCCCCCTGCACAAACCCCGCACCCTGCGTCACCGTGCCTACAAACGTGCCGCTACCCAGCTCAATCATGTCGATAGCATTCGGTGCAGCTACTCCCCAGATTGGCAGATACATACGTTTTAGCGAGGAATACCAGCCATCGGCTTTCCCTGTCTTGTAGAAGGTATTGATTGCCGACTTCTGCCCTCCGCTAACCGTCCCACCAGCAGCGACAACTGCATCAATGTATCCTTTAGCGTCTGGATCAAGACCACCGACGAAGCCCCCGCCAAGCATATTTCCAAGTGAGTAGTTCATTAGTAGCGCATCTGCATATTAGCGTTTGTGAATATCCTGTTTGCAACAAGCTGCAAGGTATGTTGCTCGTCAATGCGAATCATTTCCTCTTGAAGCAGCATATCAGCTTCTTGGTCTGCCAACGCTGCTTTCTCCTGCTGCCCTTCCGCACGGAGGTAATCCGCATAAGTCCCATGCGCCATGTATTGATACCACTCAGCAGGGATGGAGGTGGATTCACCCACCCCGTCACCGTAAGTATCGGTAAGTTGCGCCTTGTAGGTAACAAACGCCGAAGTAGGTGCGGTATTCCCAGCCACCAACTTAGCCCCATCTGCCGTCACCATAATGTCATACTCCTGAACGGAAGTAGTCACATAAGGAGCTTGCACATGGATACGCAAGTAAGTGTCAATCGCACTCTTGCCCGACTCAGTGTAGGGAACTACATCGTTAGTCACAGCGCGTTCCTCACCGATCTTTAGAAAGCGAGGCCAGTAGTTTGTCGAACGATAAGCCCTTAACGCCCTGCGGTTAATCAGAGCCTTAATCCTCCCAAGCTCTAGCGTAGCAAAGACAACCCCGCTTAGTGACTGGATCAAAGAAAGCAGTTCAGCGTAGGTTCTTGTTTGCATCAAATGTTGCCAGCTTTAAGGTGTGATTGTGATTTGAAAAAGTCACGGACAAAGGTGCGGTCATCCCAGCACTCACTTCCGTATTTGTTTGCGAGTAGTAGATACTCACGTTGCGGAATAGAACCCACGGGTTTCCCCGCGATGGACTTCACTTCACGCATTTTTCTTGCTTCAGCAGCGGCTTCAATCTCCCTGCGCTTCTCCAAGCTCTCGATGAACTTGCGTCCAGAGCATAGCTCACGGACAAGGGCAGCATTGATTTCTTCGTCAACCAGCATAAAGAAAGAAAAGGGAGGGAGATTTTACCTCCCTCCCCAGTTTGGGTTTAGGCGTTGGACGCAAGGAGTCCAAGATCAAGTATCTTAACTCCGATATACCACTCACCACCAGTCACAGTGCCGGTGAAGATAGGTTCGATAAGAACAGGCACAGCGGATGCCGTGTTGTTGATGTAATAGCCAGCAGCGGTGTTGACAAGAACGTCTCCAGTGTTGAAGGCAGCCTTGGTCAAACCGTCGAGGTCAAGCGCGTCGATGAAATCATCGGGGTCTGCACCAGTGACGCCAACGTCAAGGGTGAGGTTAGTCGATGTTCCAGCGAAGTCCGATGCCTCAAACACGCCGCAGCCAGTCACCACGCCACCAGGAGGGACGAGGGCGATTGTGCGCTGTCCACCAGTGCCAATAGCAGTGATGTCAGCAGCGGTTAGCTTGTGGATGTCGGTAAACCCGTTAAACGATTCTTGAATAGTAGTTTTCATATTTGTTTCTTAGTTTGGATTAGTATGCGATTTTACCGTGGGCTTGGGGATGCTTACAGACAAGCGTTCCAGCAACGTCAATGAAGCCGCGCTCGCCGCCACCTTGGTTCTCAAGGCGAGTAGCACCCATAGGAATCAGGGTGTTGAAGCCCAGATACTTAGGATTGATGACGTAGCCTACGTTGGTGCTAGCAGTTGGCATACAGCTTGGGTTGCCGTTCACGATCTTCACAAGGCCGAAGTCGGAGTCATACAGATTCACCGAAAGAGTGATTTGCTTGCTCGTAGCGTCTTGGTTGACATGGTAGGTAACACCAGCGTTTGAGGGTTGGGCGCGGGTGAAGTTGCTGATAAGCTGGCGAAGTGCCACGTTAGCAACAAGTGTCAGACTGTTCATCTCACCGTTACGAGCAAAGATCGAACCAATCAAAGTGTTGAAGGTGCTTTCGCTGATGGTGGACGAGATGATCGAACCAGAAGGAGTGCGGTATGCAGCGGGAACTGGGTTGGTTGATTGGGCAGCGGTCTGAATCCACTTGCCAAGACCGCGCATTCCGTAAGGAGTGCCAGCACCGTTCTCAACCGTCATCTCGTTGTCGGAGGCGATGGTTGCTTCGATGTCGCGCTTGATTTCACGCATGGACTTCGCTTCCGCTTGTGCCACGTTAGCTGGTCCGACACTGGTGACGGCTTGCTGAAGGTTGGACACAATGTAGTCACGGCGCATGAGTTGGATGTAGTTTCCAAGACGGGCGCGATCCGCGAACTTGTCGGAGAACGAGGTAACGTCGGAACCTTCGCTGATACCCGTGGTAGCGGGGGAGGCGAGGCTGTCAACAGTCCACTCGGTGTAGGTGGCAGATGCTTTACCCTTGCCGCAGAGCGAAAGGATAGGAGTCTCTTCCGGTGCAAGGATAGAAAGCTCGTTGCTTAAATCCTCACGGTTGGAGACGGCGGAACCCTGACCGGACTTGGCGGCGGGGGCTGATGGCTGATAAGTATTTGAGATAGGCATTTTCTTAGTTGGTTGAATTTACTTGTATTTAGCGATTCTAGCAGCAACCCATTCTTCTGGACTCCCACTTCTTTCAAAGCGGCTGTATGCGTCCGTCCCCTTTTTTGTGGAGGGAGTCGAGGATTTCGCAGCTCCTGCACCAAATGGCGAAGATGATGGGCTGATTTTCAGCTTGTTCGCCACCGCAGGTTGCTTCTTGATTCTCGTTCCTCCATGAATGGAGTTGGCAGCATGAGCCAGGATGTATTCGATTTGGTAGCCAATTTCAGGAACTTGTTTGCGTAGCTTTTCGATAAGCGGGTCAGACATTAAATCCTTGAATTGTTTTCCGACAGTTGTGGTTTCATCCTTGATGTCGGGAACTTCTTCTTCTGCCGCAGCGATGTATTGACCTTTTAGCTGTTCCATCTGGGCGATCTGCTGAAGATGCGCCTGTTGAGCGGGAATGTATTTGGTCAACGCCTCACGTGCGTTTCGGTTAGCTTTACGAATCTGCTGCTTGGTGAACTCGCGGTCTCCAACTAGGATTATGTCTTCAGCACGATAATCTTCGTATTCCTCCAATAGTTCATCTGTTGAATCGAGGGTTTTCTCAAGCTCCTTGTATTTCGCCTTTAGGTCATCGAATGACTGTATTTCGCGGAATGGGTTTTGTTCTTGAGGGACTTCCTTGATTTCCGGCTGAGACTGAATCTTTTCCTCCAGGGCTTTCTTCTGAGCGGTTAGCTCGCCAATCCGTTGAAGGAGTCGGCTCTTACCCTTTTTGGCTAAAGATTGAATCTGCTCCGTGGTCAACGACAGTAGATCAATTTCGCTTTCCTCTTCCTCCTCTTCGGGTTCTTCCTCTGTTTCGGTTTCCTCTTCTTCGGTGGGAATCTCTTCCTCCTCGGTTTCGGTTACTTCTTCTTCGGGTTGCTCCTCGGATTCAGGTTCTGGATTTTGTCTTGCCGTTCTCTGAGCTACAAGCTCTTCAAATGACAGGTTAGACACTGATTCGATAGCTTCAGCGGTAGCTTCTGGATTGCTCATATTGGAAACGCCATTTACGCTCGGCGGTGCGATTTGCAGCACACTAACGCAAATTTGTTACAGTTGTCAATAGTGATGTTAAGGGGATAAAAATTCATTGAAACTTTTTCTTGCGTTGTCAGAAAAACCTGCGTAGATTTCTGCCGACGAGAGGTAGGACTCATCGTTAAAGTTTTCCACGCCGCCGCTTGATCGCATGGCTTAAAGGACTAGCACGGGTTTTCCTACCTCCTCGTGCTAGTCCTTTTCATTTAGGCTAGTTTCTCTTGGAACGAGTCAGCCATGAGAACGGGCAAAGGGGTCGCAAGACTTCATCACCATTAGGCTCGCGGCTAGCTCTGACTCCGATCTGTCATCTAGCATCCGTAACGGCAAAAATCCGAAACGGGGGGAAGAGCGTAAAACCGAATCAGGTCTCTGGAAGCAGGGGTTCTGCATGGTGAACCAAGGAACATAGGAATGCGGCAACGCAGCCCTAAGAGATCGGTTTGGCTTTATCCTCTCGGGGAGAATCTTTTTGAGCGAAGCGAACTGATTCTTCTTGAATCGAATGAGAAAAAAGGGAAACTAACCACGCAACACAAAAACATGAACGATAAATTCCAAGTAGGACACGTAGGATGGAGTCCAGATTACGACTCCAATAAACCTCGCAAGCCTGATAACCTGAAACGAACCGAAAATATGCCGAAAGAATTTAACTGCCCGAACTCCGGATACGACTGCGGATACCCTGCATGCGCTCATGCTGACCAGTGCCGAAAACGCCCGATAGCCGTTCAAACCTACACGATTAAGGAGATCGCTGACTACATCGCAGGGTGGTCGATGGCTCCTTATGATGAGGTGGAGAAGATCGGGGCTGCTACGCTCGCCAACGCTCTATCCCAACTTGAAGACGACCAAGACGGCATTGAAGCTGTCCGTCAGAGGAAAATTTATAGCGAGAACGTCAATGTAGACGCATCCCCACCACTTATACCCCAAGACCATGCCAAACGATAAATCACCACCGAAGCCGAAAACCCTAACCCAACAGGAGACTAGTGGGGATTGCGTCTCACGTCTTGTTCGGTATTCTTTGACGTTAGACGAGTTTATATTTGAGCAACTCAAATCCCTTGAGGATTTTGAATCCTCATGGAAAGAACTGCACCGGAAAAACGACGAAATATATCCGTTGGAAATGTTTGCCGGCGATTGGTCTGAACAACTGGCATTCTGGCGCGAACGTGAAGATTTAATTCTGCCTAACGCAAATATGGAGGCACCGAACGCATGAGCCAGAATCCAGCAAAAGACGTTGTAGAGGTTGCCTCGCATGACTTGTTAGCGATCTTCGGGATTCTTGACGAGTTGGACTACTCGGACGTTGAGGACGATGGAGACATGGCGACCTTCTCAGGGCGGATCAGTCAGGACTGGTTCTATCACGTTAAATGGAAACTGGAAGCCATTCTGAAATCTTCCGCTAACAGCTAAGATCACTGACGCGCAGCGTTCAGTGTATCGACCTGTTCAAACAGAAGAACCGTAGAGGATTAACCCCTACGGCTCTCTGAACACACAAACACGCCGAAAACGAAACGGCGAAGCAATAAAAGCAGAGAGTGTTGAAAAGTCAACCTTCTTTTTTCAACAAGGAAAGAAGCTCATCCAAGGTTGAAACGCTGCCTACGATCTTCATTACCTCGTTGGTATCTACACACTGGCGAAGGTCTGCAAAAAATCTCTCGCGCTCGTCTTGGATGAACTGGACGATGGCCTTGAACTCGTCACGGTCTGAGAGAACTGCTACGGCTTGCTGGATGGTTGGTTTTGGGAGTGGTGTCATATATGCGTTAAGTTGGCGGCTCGTTCACTCGACTTTGGATTTGGAATCCTAGTCGTCTAATCCCTTCAGAGCGCAAATGGCACGAGCCGACACCACGCGAGGATTAGAAAATTATTTCATCTAAGTCGTCCTTTGGGCTTGTTTTTTGCTGTGCGAGGAAATCCGCGATTCTTGCTTACGGAGGTAGAGGCGAGGTTGCTAGCGCGGTTGTCTTTGGGGTTGTTGTTCTTGTGGTGAACATCCTTGCCGTCTCCGTTGGATGCGATACCCAGCTTCACAGCCTTGGCACGTCCAGCGTTACGACCAGCCCTGCGAGCGATCTGCTTGGGCTTCCCGTGATATTCTTGATACTCTTTTTTGTAGTCTCTCATCACTTCATTGATTTGCTCCCCTTGCACTTCCATTTGCGGCGGGAAAGTCGGTTCGGTGAATTGGGGTCAGACTTCCAATCACCTTTGATCTTGGCGGAACGGGCGCAGTAAGCATCACCCTTGGCTGTGCCAGGACGAATCCGATCTCCGCCATCAGCAGCCTTGCCAGCTTGCCCGAACTTCACGGTTCTTTTGCGTCCCGTGGCGGGATTGGTGACTATTTTTTTAAATCTCTTTTCCATCACGGTTCAATCAGGTATTCGCAGAAAAAAGCAAGGATGGCAGGGGGAATAATCAGCGAGTATTGTTCTGGACGAGGGGCGGTTCTGCGTAGGCAGGTCTCGCAACCTTCGCGCCAAGCGGAATCCGCACCGTCCTCCACCCATTCGCCATTGCATCTGGCTATGTCATTTGGCAGCTTGTTCATGGCGTTATCTTTTTGTTGCGTTCAGCAAGCATCGCATCGGCAATACGGTATGAAGTAACCGCTAACTCTTTCAGTGAATCCTCATAATGGAACTCATCCATGTTGATAAAGTTTGAAGCTCCCTGCATGGCCTGTCCTGCAAGCCAATCGCGGAGGGCAAAATTGTATTCTTCTTTCGTGTTCACTTCTTCTTCGCGGTTTTAGCTGAGTCGCGGAAGTCTTTCGCAGTCGGGGCTTTCTTGCTGCCAACCTTGTTCATCTTCTCTCCGCTACCTGCTGCGATACGCTTGCGTTTAGCTGCGATGTTGCTATACAGTCCTTGTTTCATGGCTATTGTTTAGGTTGTTGATATTCAGACTTTAAGTCATTTAACTGTGATTCAATATTGCAAGATTCTTTATACATTGCCCAAGCCACTTTTTTCCAATCAACATCCCATACTGGACTGCCATCTTCGTTTCGTTGCGCTAAATCCCAAGCTTTCCACGTTTGAGGATTGAGATTTACACCATTTGTGAACCATGATAATGACATCTTTTGCGTTCCGTTATTGTTCCATTCCTTGAGTTGTTACGCCGCCCATCTGTGCTGGAGCCGTGCCAAGACGACCAATCTCAGCGTTCTGGGCTTGCATCATCATCATTTGATACTGACCCATGTATTTCTGCAAGCGACCTGCGAAAGCCTCGTCAGACTGCGCCCTAGCCGCAACATCGGGTTGCTGGACATACGCCTGAACCATCTGCATTGCAATCTGTGCGCCGTTAGGTTGGGCGGGGACTTCGATACCAGCGAATATCTTGGCAAGGTCATCAGTAACATTCTTCGCCACTTTCTGTTGTGACTCTTCAACTGGCTGCAATACATAGTCGGCAAAGATAGGATTGATGGAGGAAGCCGCAAACTCAAGCAGCTTGTTCACGTCCATGATCCCATTACGATCCAACTGAACCAACTGAACCATATTCTTCAACTGAGTCTCGGCTGTGTCTGGGTCACTCGACAAGGAATCAAACGAAACCATAATCGAGAAGTCCTCATCGGGACTGCCCTTAGTCATCACTTGTGGGTTAGGATTACCCGTCACTTGGAAGAAAACTTCATCTGGTCCCATTCGCTGATACAGCTTCCAAGCCATCGTAAGAACGTCCTTCACATGGTCTAGGAACTTCCCAATGTAGTATTGCTGCCGCGCCGCCGAAAGGGGATTTTCAAGATCAAGACCAATAGCACGATCAGCTTGACTACGCATCGAAAGCTCACTTTCAATAGAGCCATTATCTTGCGAAGGAATCGGACCGAATGAAATTTCACCCAAACGCCGATACGGGACTCTGCGACCTGGACCCCAATCAGAAGGAGGACGTCCAGCAGGATGCATAAGAGGAGGTAGAGTTGCGAGAGACGCACGATCAATGCGGCTGTCACGTTCGGTCTTAATTTGCATCTGAGGACCACGGAGAATATCTGAAAAAGTTTGAACCTCATACATTCGTTTCTGGTCATTGGCTAGGCGGGTGACTACGAATGGGTAGTCGTCATATCCGTTCAGAAGCTCATGCTTAGCAAACCCTTCTGTCTGGGGATGGAACACGGTGCAGTAAATGCCCTCGGAACCGTCCTCTTCGTCAATCAAACGCTGATACGCATAGACAACCATCACAAGGTCATTGTCGTCTGTGATTGGAAGGCGTGTTTGGGTCTTAACCTTCTCGCCATCGAGATACATAGAGTCTTTCCCGCGAAGGGTTTCAATGGCATTGTCCACCCATTCACGATCCCAGCCCTCGTTCGTTACCTTTTTCTCAAGCTCTTGAGCTGTGAGGAAGGTGCGCCAGAACATATACGGAGCGCGTTGCGGATCGGAAATGTAAGACGGGAACATCACTTCACCATCGGGAGCGCAAGCATAGACAACCGGACAGTCAACCGTTTGACGAGGAAGTGGGATTTCCGCCGCGCCCATCTTGCGAAGGTCTTTGATTGCTTTCTTCGCTCTTTTAGTGGAAAGGTCAGGGAAGGATTGCTGAATCAAATCAAGCAGCACCTCATCATCTTGTCCACTAAGTATCAACTCAACAAGGTCAGGGGATGCTTCTTGAATCTGCTCTAGGCTGATGCTCTGGAGGTAAGAACGCTTCTCACGATTCCAACCAACGTAGGAAACCATAATCCCCTTCTCCATCAGGTAGTTCCCACCAAGCTCCATCTGACGTTTGAAGTCGGGAATGTAGGTGGAACGCATCCATTTCAGGAAGCCAGAAACAACCGCCGCCTTGGGCATTGCCGCCATCGAAGTTGGAAACGCTTTAATGTGGGAACGCTGGAGAGCCTGGTCAAACAGCGCAACATACATATCAATGCGCTCGCCAACCACGTTCACCTCTTGGTCAGAAGCACCTTGCCACGGGAAAGCGTTCGCCCCGTTTTTGCGTAGGTCGTCTGACTTCCCATCCCAGATATTCCGTCGATCATTGTAAGACCGCAAACAGGACTCAAAGTAGTAATCCAGATCAATCAAACAGGTGTCGTAAGCATTAGCCAACGCCATAATATCTGGCTCCTTGTCCACGTAAACAAGGGACTCATCTTCTATTTCTTGCAATGGATTCATGGTATGTATTGGTAGTAGTCCCCAAGGTCGGAATCGACAAGGATAACACTAACTTCCTTCCCAATCAAGCGTTTTGACATTTGAGCGGGGACTTTGACGTTTACTCCAAAACCGTCGATCCTGCCGCGCATCCATGTCGGGTTGTTGCAAGCTCCTAAAATCACCGCTTTTAAGGGCGTTTCCGGCAATTCTACAACAGGCTCCACAACCTTTGCGGGTCGTCCTCTTTTCTTCGGTTCTTTCTTCGCGCTCATGTTAATAGCCTCCACCTCCCTGAGTTGTAACCAAACTGACGGAATTGTCAACGTGATCTATTCCAGAAATTGCTGCGTAACGTAAAACGTCAATAACGTCCTTCCATGCCTCTTTTAATCCGCCGTCTCCGGTGTATTCTGACAACCCTTGGATGATGTTCTCGCAGTCGGAACTGATGTAGAAGTGGGGACGATTGACAGAATCCAACGGCTTAGAAGTATCCCATGCCATTTTCCCGATCAATGCTTGCAGCCCATCGTCAATCTCCAACCCAGGGGCAGGGATGCAAACCATTCCCGCATCGTTCAAATCCTCGATGATCGAAGATGAACCGTCCTGCACTTGATACTTTGCTGCCCCAAGTCGCGGGTCGATTAGCCTCTCAAAAATCTCTTCATCTTCCTCTACGTTCTCGATAAGCTCGATGTAGTCACGGATACCGTATCCTTGCCCTTTTGCGCCCTCTCCAGGCATCCACTTGCCATTCCGCCATTCCGCCCAGTCGCCTACGTCAACCCCAGGCCATTCGCGGTAAACCCAAAATGTTCCCGTCTCGTCCACGGCAATCCAGCACATGAACCAGTTTTTTGATCCTGCGGGGTCGATGATATGATACCTTGTGACGTTGCGAGTCGGAATCTTCTCCGGCTCCACCACGTTGACCACCTTGTTGAACTTGGGGAACTTGGTGGCTGCGGCTTTTGTTGGTATGCCGTAAGCCCGAATCAAGATTTCCTCTCTTGGTTTACCAATCAATGTTTGTTTTATTCGGTCGTAACCACCAAAAGGGTTATCTTGAGAGTGGAAATAATGGACAGTTCCCTTGATGTTTTTACACTCAAGAATTGTCGGAACAATCTCATTATCCAGAAGTTCAGCCTCTCGACTTTCAATAATCTTTGCTCCGTCAAGATACTGCTTTATCAGTTCAGTGTATCCAAAGATAGGTGTGAACGTCAGCATCATCTTGCTGTTTCTGGTCGCCAATCGGAATCTTAACGTGTCGATTATCTCTGGACCACCAAGCATCTCATCGCACCATGCGCCAATGTTTAGCCAAGTTGCTTCTTTTGATCCAAGCTCTGCGCCCTCAAGAATCGTTTGATTGTTTGCAAACGCTGCGTAGGTCTTAAAAGAAATACGGGAGCCATTTGGAAGAATCAATGAGTTGTCAGTCCAGCCATTTTTCCTTGAGTAAGACAGATAGGTGTTCTGGCTTGTCTGCTTGCTCTTAAATTCGGCTGGCATCCAGTCATACACGGCAGCTTGTTGTTGACGAATAGAAACCTCGGCGTTTTGAGCGAAACAAAAAATGTCAGAATTGGGGTTTTCAATAGCCGCTTTAACCACAAAGTAAGCACCGACCTGCGTTTTCGACGACCGATTTCCTCCGCTGATTAAGGCTTCGTTTCTGGTTGATAAGTATTCTTCAACCTTCCTCCAGTTTTCAAACTTCCATCCATATCTAAACGGGTCTCTTGCCGCATTACGAATAGCCTCCTCACGAATTTGATGAAACTCCATCAATTCCTCAGCACTCATCTGAGTGATTTCTTCATCCGTAGGAACGGGAAGAACTGGATGATCCGTCCACTTTAGCATTTTGCAAACTCTCCCCTGATTTCTTGCGCTTTAAGCATGTAAGCGTTTGCCGCTGCTTCTCTTGTTTTGAATCTTCCGATGTTAACGCTCTTTCTGTTTACCATCATCTGCGCCCTCCATCTATTTGTTGTCTTGCAGAAAACCACTCCCTTCATTCCAGAGGTGTTGTTTTTATTGCAACCACGGTTGAACATATTTTCTGAACGGCTTGCGACTCTTAGATTTACAATTCTATTGTCTGACTTGTCTTCGTTTATGTGGTCAATATCTCCAATAGGCCATGAGCCATTGCAAAACGCCCAAGCTAATCGGTGCGCGTAATACTGCTTGCCAGAAATCCATATTGAAACATATCCACGCCAATTTGCGTTTCCTGCAACATCACCCGCATTGCTAGTTTTTGTTTTTACCCTCCAGACAAAAATGCCTGTTTCCGAATTGTAATCCAAATAATCGGATATGTTCTTGACATCAATCAATTCTTCTGACTTATTTTTCTCAGCACTTTTCATAGTAGTTTATGTTTTGTGTTAAAGCGTCTTCTGGATCGCACATCCAGTTGACGCTTGTTTTTTATCAAAGATCATTGGATTCGTCAATAATTTCTGCTTCAATCGCGCTTTCTCTGATTTTATTTGCAATCCTAGTTCGCGCCTCTGAAATCATTTTAGCAGCATCATCAATGCTCGCGCCCTTGCGATGCTCCACCACGGTAGTCGCCATGCCGGTAAGTTGTGCCGCCTTGTCTGTCAAAATACCAACCGTGATTGCCAGCTTCTCAGGGGAAATCTTAGCAAGGCTGTCAGGGTCGTCAAATAGCTGTGTGGCGCGTTCAAACAACAAATCGGTGTATTCCTGCGCAGCGATGGCGTAGCGCATGGAGAACTCCTTACGCTTCGTTTCTAGGGTGTCGTTATGCCGCCACTCCAACCCACGGATTACGTCCCGCCCCATTCCAGTTTTCTTGGAAATCTCGCTTATCCTTGCGCCTTGGGATAAAAGGAACAACGCCAACGCTGCCTTGTGGGGAGCGTAATGCTCGACGTTATTACGGGAGAGAGACTTGGCACGTTCGCGCACCTCAAGGAACCACTCGCTTTTGTCTGGGCGGTCGTCGTAGTAGTTCTCTTTGAACTTCTCTAGTTTTTCGTCACTCATTTCGTTGCGCCTTCTGCCTGATGCTTATGTTCAATACATCAGTCTCGGTCAATATCTTTTTCTTAACAAGCCTTCTGATTGCGGCTTGTGGATCGCGGCTTGATTGGATTTCTGGGAAAAGCCTTGCAACCTTCTCATCGGTTGGCAACCCAGCAAGCAATGCTTCCTTTGGAGAAAGAACAATTCCTTGGTTTCGCATCCTGTCTTTGTATGCTCCCAGAATCCTCTCACCAACAATCGGGTCTTTCTTTATGAAGTCCCTAATGTTTTGACGGGTTTCCGCATCATTCTTTCCAGCTATCTCATCCAGCATCTCGGATGTTGTTTTTTCTTTTGTCGGGTCAAATGGAACAAGTTTACCATCAATCAGGTTGAGTGTGTCAGAACTTGAGAAATTCGCATCTTTAAGCATTGGGATGATTGTTTCATCGGTCTCACCAAGCGTTCTGAGATTATCCACATGAGCTAGCATTTTCTGCATATTGCCAGCGTAGTTAGCTTGCTCGTTTGCAACCAGACTTTCGTATTGTTCCGGCGTGATCCTGCCATCTTTCAATGCATATTGATGCCCTGATATGGTGGATTTGATATTCTTAACTGCCTCATTTACAAGGCGAGCCTTAAATCCAAAACCTTCTGGGATGGTTCTTTTCTCTTCGCGTATTCCAAGTTGTCTTGTGACTTTTTCTTGGGTCGTCCTATCAGGTCTTTGCAATGCAGTAATCGTGGATGGAATAAATTCCTTGGCAAAGTTTGCACTTCTATCTGCCACTTGTCCCATCGTGCTTGGGGCATTGGAAATCAATTCACCTGTTTCAAAATCCCTACCGGAAATCATTGATGTGCCAGCTTGTAGAGCAAATGAACCCTCTCCAACAAGCTCAGTGCCAAGAACCTTTAGAAGATTGCCAGTCCCTTCCTCTGCGTTTTCGCCTCTTAATATCGACATAACGGGATTCGCCAATATGGTTTGTGGCAGATAAACGGAAGTATTCACTGAGCCAATAGACCCATCTTTTTTCCGGTAAAGCAAAAGCGGTTTGTCCCGTTCAAATTCTGCCGCAACAGTATCCCGATAAGCCCTCTCTTCTTCTTCCGTGAATGTCTCGCGGTTAAATTGGTTCAATCCGTATGTCGCGGCGGCATAGGCAGCAGCCATAGTAACTGCTCTTTTGGCAGCTTCTTTCTTCATTGCCGATTGATTAACAGGAATATCCTTAAACTCATCTCCCAGCTTTGCTACCAAAGTGCCATTCATCATGTCTCTTATTGCCTTGGCTTGCTCAAACTGAGTCCTTGCAAACTCAAGAGAATAGGTAACAAACTGAGGCATCACACCAGCCCTTGAAAGTGCTTTCAGTTCAGGGCTTATTGAATCGTAGTTGGGGTAAGTCTTTGTTGTGAGTCTTGCTCCCATTTCTTTGATCTGCTCATCAGTAGCAGTTGGCATCATCTTTTTCAAGACGTGCATATTGTTCTCGTAGTTTACAACTCTAAATATGTTATCGGGTAAACTGTAAACACGACCAGGAACATTAGTCACTTTCTCAAGAACCTTTCCAATGCGTTTCCCTTGAAGCCCAGCCTTGAGATCCTCATAGGCAATGTTGCCAGTTATCATTCCGCGCTTCTTGTAGTCCTCAAACTTCTGCAAAGTTATTGGAGGTGCTTCATTAGCGAATCTTTTAATTACTGGCAAGCTGCCTAGCTTTGTTCCACCAAGTGTTCCAAGTGCCATTTTCACAGCATTACCAAGACCAAGGGCAGGATTCATTCCCGCACCGAGTGTTGCAGCAAGGTTGCTTGGGGCTTGGATCAAATAAGATGAAAGATTCCCAAGCACTTTAGCCGACTTCAAACCAGATACGGCAGTCTCATAAATATCCCCCATTAAGCGAGCCGCAAGCAAGTTGGATTGTTCTTCTACTCCTCCTGCGTAAACCTTGTTGATTGCGTTCTGAGTGTAAGGATCAACAAACAATGGTTCCCCATCAAACATTGCATCGCCACGTTTGAGTTTCAAGGGTTGAAGCCCCTGTTGGAAATTAGGATCAGACGCTTTTACTGCCATGCCAGAATCAAGCAAAGACTTTGCAATCCTAGCATCAGATTCGTTGTATTCGTTGATCCTATTGAGAACGGATATGGTTGACTTTACTCTTTGTCCAGGTTGTGTAATCAGCCCAAGGTAATCTTCTAGCTCTTGTGAAACAACCTTTCTTTGCTTTAATACATTTGGAGTTCCTTTCCCCTGCATAAATGCAGAAAACTCCGTAGGATTGCCCTTCATCTTTAACTGAAGCTCTGCCAAGTATTTATTGGCTTCTTCCTCAGTCATTTTCTCCTCATCAAGTTTCTTTTGGAATGCTGCAATTCTATCCTTACTAGGAGTGGAACTTGCCTTAATATCCCTTTGATATGCGGCGTTTGACTTACCCTCACCTCCAGGTGCAATCCCGTGAAAACGCCTTATCCTTTCCGCTTCTTCGCGTGGCATCTTGTAGTTGCCAATAAACTCCTTCATCCGAGCGTCCTTCATTTCGTCGGTAAGCCCAGTTGTTAGCCGACGTTTTAGCGCATCATACTTTTCGGGGGATGGCGTGTAGTTTGGATTCTGGAAAAACTCATAGCCCCTAGTCAAATAGTCACCGCGATTAAGACTGTCCTCTATTACTTCCGCCCTGTTGTTTGGCAGTAACTTCTCCCCGCTGTTGTGCAGGTC
>Ga0207937_1000404_pt1 | contig 15228 bp, 8 predicted proteins | sample LakMenEpi04Sep11_FD_150668 | JGI IMG/M metagenome (GOLD analysis project Ga0207937, IMG submission 150668) | Freshwater microbial communities from Lake Mendota, WI - 04SEP2011 deep hole epilimnion (SPAdes) | ecosystem: Environmental > Aquatic > Freshwater > Lentic | place: Lake Mendota, Madison...
CTTCAGGATCAAAGCAAGATTTCGGCCAACCATTGCGAAGCGACGTTTCAGCTCATAGGATCATGCGTCGTTAATATTCGTGCTGACCACAGAAACGGCCAATTCGAGTTCGAACCAAGCTAGATGCAAGCCGCAGATAGACGAACATATAAAGGTTTAGATTCTGCGTCGTTGTTCTAGGGACGAATGCGGGCTGGACTGCGGGCGATTGCCCAATCTATTGCCTGTATGGAACATGCCTGGCACTGGTTTGCTCTGGTTTGCTGGTGTGCTTTGCTGGTGTGCTTTGGCACCGTTTGGTGTTTCCAGACCTAGCCTTGTCTTCCGCGTAGCTCCGTAAAGGGAACAGCCGTGATTCTGCGAGTGCCTGGCACCGCTTGCGTGATTCCACGCTGGTCCTTTTCCCCTCGCACTCGCTGAATTTAGGCGTTCCCTCTATGTATTGCTCCGTTGATCGCGACTCAAGCCACGATGGCCCATGGATTGCGTTTGCATCACTGATTGGATGGCTCTCCAACAGCACTCCTGTGTGTACACCTGGAAACGGGAAACCTGACAGATTCGCGGAAAATTGAGACTGGGGCGATGAAATTCCGGTTTGAAGGCGTGTTCGAGTCGATAATTATGGTTGCCATGCGGTTTCGCCACCGAAAGTAGACCGTATACTAGGGTGGTGGTTGCATGCCCCGCTCGCCGACGTTCAAACCTCACCTACCCTGCCCTTCCTACCCTCCTCGGTGGATGTTCTCTATGCTCACATTATTCGGTAGCAACTCAACTTCAGGTAACAGCACCAGCGGCCGTTTCTGCGATGGCATGCGACGCCGCAGTTTTCTCAAGATCGGTTCACTCGGATTTGGCGGCCTCACGTTGTCTCAACTGCTGCAGGCGCAAGAGGACCCGCAACGCGCAGGGAAAAGCAACTCCGACAAAAACAAATCGGTCATTATGGTCTATCTCCCCGGAGGGCCCCCGCATCAGGATATGTACGATTTGAAGATGGATGCTCCAGCGGAGATTCGCGGCGAATTTCAACCGATCTCGACCAATGTTCCGGGAATCCAAATCTGTGAGCATCTTCCACAATTAGCCAAGATCACAGACAAGCTCGCGATTATTCGTTCTATCGTAGGAGCAAAAGATCGACACGAGTCGTTTCAATGTATGACGGGCCGGCTGAACGAGCGACTGCCGCCAGGTGGTTGGCCAGAGTTTGGCTCCGTGGTTTCGAAACTTCAAGGTACTGTAGATCCGACACTGTCGTCGTACGTGAATTTGTCTCCAAAAATGAGACATATGCCTTACAACTTTGGGCGGCCGAGTTTTTTGGGTCTCGGGCACGCTCCCTTCAATCCGTTGGGGGATATCAAGAAGGACATGGTACTCAATGGGATAACCACCGAACGGTTGGCGGATCGCAAGCGGCTATTGGTCAGTATGGATTCGTTCCGTCGAGAGTTGGACAACACAGGATCGATGGGTGGACTCGATGCATTTCAATCGCGAGCTTTTGAAATACTGACATCGAGTCGCATGCTCGATGCACTCGACATATCCAAGGAAGACCCCAAGGTACTCGCACGCTATGGAAAAGGAACGGACAAAGAACAGGGAGATGCTGCTCCACGCTTGAACGAGCAATTTTTGTTAGCCCGACGTTTGGTAGAAGCTGGCGTTCGTGTGGTTACACTGAGCTATTCGTTTTGGGATTGGCATGGTAGCAATTTCAAAATTGCGAAGCAGAACTTTCCTGACTTCGATCAAGCGTTGAGTGCACTCATCGAAGATCTAGACCAACGCGGCTTACTGGAAACGACGACCGTTGTCGCGTGGGGCGAATTCGGTCGAACGCCGACGATCAATAAAGATGGAGGTCGCGATCACTGGCCCAACGTTTCCTGCGCCGTATTAGCGGGAGGCCGTATGAAAACAGGGCAAGTCATCGGTGCCACCGATCGATTGGGAGGCGAAGCGGTCCAACGTCCTGTCACCTTTCAAGAAGTGATTGCTACGCTTTATCACAATCTTGGAATCAATGCATCCACCGTGACTGTTCCCGACCTGACAGGCAGACCGCATTATTTAGTGGACGATGGATACCAGCCAATCAAGGAACTCGTCTGACCTAGCGTAGTTCTTGATTCGCTGTAGCGTTTTTCCAACGTGTTTGCAAGAACTGCGCGATCACAATGCGATCTACGATCGTTACTTCACCCTCCCGCTATTCGCGCACTCTTCTCGAGAGGGTGAAAGATGGCATGAACGGCTCTAGCCATTAGTAGATGGAAGAACTGCTCGAAAGGCGTCGTTCACGTAGCTTTGCAGAATGTGCTCTTGTTCGATCCGAAGGTTTTTCTTTTGCAGATAACGAAAAGCCTCGGATTCATCCGCATTGAGTTCGCGTGGTACTTCGGATTGGCTACCATTTCCAACGGTACCTAAATGTTCGAACTGTTGGATCGTAGGCAAATCCATCAAGAAGCTTCTGGTTTGTGGAAATCGAAACTTGAGATGGGCGTATATTTCGAATCCCTCCAAATCGAGGTCGCCCCAGTAGTAGATTTCGGATCGATCCAGCCAACCAATACGCAAAAGCTGAGAGACTCCTTTTCCCTCTCCAAAGATTCCGATCGTTTTGGGCATAGGAGGAAGTGTCAGTAGATTCGTTTTGTTTTCTACAATGATGACGCGACAGTGATTCACTGGCAAAGCGTCGATCGATGACGGTGGTAGCGACAACTCTTCCAAGGGTAGTCCAAAGCTGGAAATCCATTCGCGGTCCAAGAATCGCAAGAGCAGGTGTTTGCGAAAGGACTTGAATCCGTAGCGTGCCGCAAAATCTCTTCGGTCGCATCCGAAATCGATACTCTCCGCAGGGAGCACGAAATCCAGCCAGTCTGACAGTATTCTTTGTTGTCTCTCTATAAGCTTGGTGGGTACAGCGAGCGGAAGTTCTCTTGGAAAGCAATCGGGCCGTGGGTGGTCGCGAAGATAGCGAGTCACCGTGACGAGATCTTGAAAATCCTGGTCTAGCTCCTGTAGTTTGTTCCAGGAAGTGACAATCCAAGGCTCGAGAGTTGGGAACTCCTCTCTTAGTACTTTAATGCGCGAACTGATACGCTCAAAATCGGACTTCAATTTCGTCCAGCCGAGGTAATCCTCCAGCGTTTCAACCCAAATTTGTTTTGGGAATTCGTTGAGACCATGGGATCGATTTGCAATTTCTTCCCAAAGGACAGAATAGCCATAGCCTCGCATTTGTTTGGAATGATAGCGAAGCTCTTGAACTTCTTGAAGCAATTCCGATTGCTTCTTTCGTTCCGTCCCGTTCGATTTCAATTCGAGGTTGGCGGGGATTCGTTTCGGGAAAAAAGTATTGCATTCATTTCGAATCCACTCGGAAACAACGGTTGGGTACAACCGCTTTGCTTTTGCAAGAAGCTGGTTTGGAGCGATCATTTTTTCTGGCGAGAGACTACATATTCTGTCAGATCGCTTATGGTATCTACATCCAAAATGTCTTCGCCAATTTGGATAGAGAATCTTTTTTCCAGCTCGAAAGTCAGTTCTGCCATTGCGACAGAATCCACTCCTAACATCGCAAGCGAGTCGTCGGGTTTCGGAAATCCCCCCACGATTTTTCTGAGGTGTTCAATGATCTGGTTTTGAGCAACTTCCAAAGTTGTCAGTGATGATGAATTTTCCATGACGTACCTTCCTGGATGTATTTTCGGACAATGGAGCCTTCTAGTCAACGCTTACCGTCGGACGAGTGCCAACAGATGTTGGTTTGGGAGTGGTCCCGTCCGTCTTTAATCTACTCGGACCAGCTTGCTCCAATGCTTTGAGAACATCGTTTTCGCTGACAATGTCGCGGAGCACAATGGGTGTTTCTGAATCTCCGGGGCGATAAATGGCCAAAACAGGGATTGAAATGCTTTCTAGTTCGTTAAGTTTGTCTTTGATGTGTGTAGGATACTCAGTCAAGTCCGCTTCCATGGCAACAACATTGTGTTTCTCGACCCAGTCCTTCACTTTTCTCGTTTGGATCGCGCGATTCAAATTCAGCTTGCAATTTTGACACCATTCTGCAGTGAAGTCGATCAATACCGTATGGCCTTCGCCGACGAGTCGATCGAGGCTCTCTTCGTTGTACGATTTCCATGCAAGACGATAGGGTGAGGGTTGCATAAAATAAAAGGCTCCCCAGGTTCCAATCAGGGCGATAGCAGTCGCGAGGCCCCAAGTTCGCAACTTTACCGCAGTCTCAGACCACGGAGCGACACGACCAACCATCCAGCAAGCGAACCATACAAAGATTAAGGCTGCCAACATCGCCATTTTTTGATCGCCTGTGAATCCGTTGACAAACATGACCACGGACAACAGCATTGGGAAGGCTAAGAACTCTTTGAACGTCTCCATCCATGGACCCGGTTTCGGAACAAACGATAAAAGTGATGGCTGGGCCGCGAGCAACAGATACGGAAACGCCATCCCCAATCCGACGCCGGTAAAGATGATCAACACCACCCAGCTGGGCTGGCTCAACGCGACAACGAATACGCCTCCGAGAAATGGGGCGCTACACGGGGTCGCGAGGATTGTGGTAATGATTCCCTTGAAATACGCGCCCAAGTAGCCTTCGCGGCTCGCAAGCTCCGCACTTTTGCCACCTGTTGCAAATCCCGGTATGGGAATATCCCAGATTCCTAGAAAACTGAGAGCCAGCGCGAACATAAACGAAGTCGAAGCAATCCGAAACACAACGGACCCAAACTGTTCGCCCCAGCCGTACGCTTGTCCCGTGATACCGCGCACGGTAATGCTCAAAATGCCTAACGCCAATATCAGCGAAACAATCCCCAAGGCATAGACCAACGTCAGTCGCGATGCTGACTTCCTATCACCAGCAGCTTCCGACACGAAACCCAGTATCTTCAGACCGATCACGGGAAGCACGCATGGCATGACGTTTAGAATCAATCCCCCGAGCATGGCCAAGCCCAACTTGCTCAGCAGATCCTTCAAACTTATTGTTTTCGCGAGGCGCGATTCATCGATCCAACGATTTCGTTTCGGAAGCTCAGCAATGGTTTTGAATGCAACCGCCTGCATGGAAGCCATGATTGGCGACGAGTTCGTAATTCCATCGGTGATCTCAATCTCCGTTCGGAACTCAATTCCACGAGGTTGGTCACACGAACTTTCACTACAAGTTTGGTACCCTACCAAACCAACAATCGGGTAGGAGTTCGGGATCGCATCCATCGGAATACGAAGCGGAATCGTCCATTCCACTTCACCTTCATAATAGCCGACTTCTTCGCCGGTCCCAAAATCCTTATGCTTGCAACTCTTATTGGCGATTGGACGGCCTGCCTTCAGTCCACCCTTTTGTTTCAAATAGAAGAGGGTGCGCCACTCGGATGCTTCATCGCTCGGATCATACATGTAAAGATGGTAAGAATCATCCGGTTTGCCTCGAACGATTAATTCGACTGTCTCACCCGCTTTCGCTTTGTTTTTGGAAAGTTGAATTGTCCATTCGCTAAGCGAATCGGGTTCGCGAAACGGACCGTTCCGATCGTCATCTATCGCGGATGTGTAGTATCCAATAAACTGAGCTTCAACCTGGTAATTGCGAATTCCGATGCATTGTCCAGTTGTACATAACTGGCCATTGATGGTGAGATCGATGCCAGCCGGCTCTTTTGTGTGTGCCGCATCCAGCTCGATCGAGGCCGTCCACGTTACGGGCTCCGAGTGCATCTCGACTCGTTTTCCTTCAAAGCCTGCTTCGTTGAGGGATAACTCAGGATTCGAATCGGCTTCAAAGTTGCCTACTATCCGTACGTTCGGACTTGAGAACGCAATGGTGGTTCTCGTCGGACCTTTGTCAGGCTGTGTGATTGAGAAAACGTGAAACCCAGGATCGGGGCTGACGGTGATTCGAACAGCACCCTTATTCGACCCTTCTTCCAAATCATAGCTGGCTTCGAATCGACATGGCAATCCACTTCGGTTCAAACCTGCCGAATCGAAGATTCCGTTTGTTCCAGCCTTTTCGATAGCGGTTTCGTCTTGAGACAAAACCGCTCGGTCCGTCTGGAATGCTGAGGTCGCAAACAGGGCTGATGCGATCAAGAAAACAAAGATTTTCATTCGATCTCCAAAAGGAATAGGGGAAACCGATTTTAGTGATTTTCGTCCAACGCGGTCAACGTCGCACTGCAAGAGCCCTCAAGATCCGAACATTCGTCAGCTTTGCCGTCATTTACCCATAATTCACATTCTCGCCATCTTCTCACTGGGTGCATCGATCGGTTTCTCCGATACACGTTGAGCAAGGGCAATCGACTTCCGCTCCCAAACAGTAAGTCCTTTGTCTGTGAAATCCAATACCGTCTCCTCCCGAAGAAGTGTCCACCGTGAAACGCAGGTATCCTTCGCACTTGAAGTTGCATTCTGAAGATCCGTCCGGCGAAACGCTAGCCATCCAGAGGTCCCGAAGCTACTCGGGCATGGAGCAAGACGAGATTCGAGACGTCTTGAGCGCTTTTTCGGAAGCTACATGCTGGACAGTCGCTGCCAAATCCCCCGCTGCGGATTTCAAAACATCCGCTCGAGCTCCCCATGTCATGACTGGGTTGCGGGGACAAAGGTGGCGACTGGTGGAGTCGATCGTCCAAGATGGGATACTCGATTCTTCCGATTTGTTGGAGTTGCCATCTGTTCCCATGGATCGCGCTCAGCAACTCTTGTCAGCAATAGAGCGGCTGGTGGATCGACTCGAAAGCGCGGAGGAGACGGTACGGCGGCAAGAAGGGGAGCTTACCACGTCGGTGGGACTTAGTGCGAATCAAGATCGCAACCGAGAAACCGCTGACCGATTAGAATCGATTCTCGAAAGTACAGCGCGTGCGATCGGGGCGAATGCAGCCGCCATCTATCTATTGGATGAAGAAACGACTTCGCTCAAAATGCGTGCGTGCATCGGATTGCCGAAGAGTAGATTAACATTGCCCGCCCGCCCGTTGAAGGGATCGCTTGGAGATTTGGAAGCATTACTTGGCAACGCTGTGTTGTTGAGCGATATCGAAATGATGCCTGATTGGCCCAGCCCGGAGAACTATGGATCGGCAATCGTGGTTCCGATCGGTTCACAGTCTATGCCGCACGGAACGATTTGGTTTTGGTCCGAAGAAAGCCGCAACTACAGCGCGACCCAAGTCGAGGTAGCAAACCTGTCGGCTGGTCGGGTAATGAACGAAATTGAGCAGTCTATTTTGGGAGAAGAACTGCAACTCTCGAGGGAGATGAAGAAGCAGATCGATATCGCCAGCGCGACGCAAGCGAGTATGCTGCCCGATACGCAACGACTCCATAAAGAGTTTGATGTTCATGGCTGGACCTTTCAGAACGGTAGCCTCGGTGGCGGGTTTCATCAGTGGGACATCACTCCCAGTAAAATGATGAGCGTTCTTGTCGGCAATGCGAATCAACTGGGGCCAGAAGGGGCACTTGTTGCGACGAGCATTCAATCGATCTGCAAGTTACAGTGGAACCAACAAGCATCGTTAGCTTCAACCATGCGTGCCATGAACGATATTCACTGGAGCATGCCAGATGCAGACTGGTCGGCGTCTATCGGGTTGCTGCAAATCAATCCTGACACGGGATACGGGTCCATATGCACCGCGGGCAAGGTAGAGTGCTTTATTGTTTCGGAAAGGGGATTCCGTCCCATCGGTAGTTCGCTATTGGCCATCGGAGCGCAGCCAGATACAGCGTTCACAGCCCAGCGATTTGTTCTTCAGCCAAACGAACTGCTGCTGGCGTACACCTCGGATATCGTTTCGCAGCAATTGGGGCAGAACCACATGCGAAAGCCCAAATCACGGCGATCGATAGCTTATTCGTCGCTGGACCAGAATTCGCTGCTGCAAATCGTGCGAGATATGATCGACGAGCGAACTTCGGATATCGCGGGGTATCTGGCGCGGACGTTGCCAACCTTTGAACGCGACCAACGCAATGGCCCGGACCGTTCCCTGGTTTTGGTGAAGAACATTAAGAAATGAAGTAACGAAGAGGCTTCGCCTCAAGAACTTCAGCGCCGACTCCCCAGCCACTGACTACAATGAATCCCCCGTGATTGCTGAAGTTGTTGTCTTTTGGAGAAATGCATGAATCCAATCGGATTTGCACTGAGACGCCCCAAATCCGTTCTTGTAGGACTGATCTCTCTCGTGCTTATTGGGGCAAGCGTGATCCGACCGAAGAGCGTAGATGATTGGCTCAAGGCACGCGGCGTCGAATTGCCCATCAAGCGAATGGCAATCGACATCTTCCCGTCCCTCAATCTGCCCGTTATCTATGTATGCCAACCCTATGGTGGCATGGATCCAGCACAGATGGAAGGCTTGATCACGAACTACTATGAGTATCACTTTCTATACATCAACGGGATTCATCATGTTGAAAGCCGAAATGTTCAGGGAACAGCATTGATGAAGCTGATCTTCCATCCTGGAACCAATATGGCTCAAGCGATGGCAGAGACAATCAACTATGTGAATCGGTCCCGTGCGATGATGCCTCCGGGTACAGTCCCACCGTTCGTGATGCGTTTTGACACTGGAAGCGTTCCTGTGGGCTATCTGGTTCTGTCGAGTGGAACAAAGACGATTGCTGAGATACAGGATCAAGCTTTGTTCAAGGTACGTCCGCTATTCTCATCCCTACCAGGTGTGTCTGCCCCTCCGCCGTTTGGTGGTTCTGCAAGAAGTATTGTCGTTCGCGCCAACCCGGACCGACTGCGAGCGTTTGGTGTTTCTCCCGACGATGTTATTGGCGCACTTACTAGGGGTAACACCATCAGTCCGTCAGGTAATGTCCGGTTGGGTGATTACTTTCCAGCGGTGCCATCCAATGTATTGGCGAAGGACATCCGCGATATTGGACAGATTCCGCTCAAGACCGGTAGTGATACCGTTTATCTTCGCGACATTGGAACGATCGAAGATTCGGCCGACATGACGACCGGTTATGCGCTGGTCAACGGTAGACGCGCCGTCTACATTCTCGCAACCAAGCGAGCGGACGCTTCCACGATGAACGTCATCGATGAAATCAAGCGAGCGATTCCTTCGATGCAAAAGGAACTACCCGACGATATTCAAGTTGCATTTGAATTCGATCAATCCCCCTATGTGACACAAGCTATTTCGAGTTTGACTTATGAAAGTTTGCTTGGTGCCTTTCTGACCGGATTGATGGTCTTACTCTTTCTCAGGGATTGGCGAAGTGCTTTGGTTGTTGTTGCCAACATTCCACTCGCAATTCTGTTCTCCATCGTATGTTTGTGGCTCACCGGCCAAACGATTAATCTCATGACACTTGGGGGGTTGGCATTAGCGGTTGGCATTTTGGTGGACGAAGCGACGGTTGAGATTGAAAATATCCATACACAGCTTGGAAAAACTCCGTCGGTCGCAATGGCGGTTTGGAATGGAAATCATCAAACAGCCATTCCGCGTTTCCTCGCAATGCTATGCATATTGGCGGTTTTCGTGCCGACACTCTTTATGCAGGGCGCTGCACGAGAGTTGTTTTATCCGTTATCACTGGCCGTCGGTTTTGCGATGATTGGCTCCTATGTCCTCTCGAGTACGCTGGTACCCATTTTGTGTATCTGGCTTTTGCGAGCACGACCACACCAGCCTACCGATAATCAGCCATCCACTCTTGTCCGGTTGTTCGATCAGTGTATAGGAAAGACCATCTCGCTTCGTTGGATGACAGTCCCGGCGTACGTTGCCATATGCGGGCTACTAATTGTATGGATGGTTCCACGCGTCGGAGTCGATATCTTTCCCAATATCGATGCTGGCGAATTCCGCGTGAAGCTTAGAGCTCAGGACGGAACGCATATCGATGTTACTGAGAAGATTGCTACGCAAGTCCTTGATTCCGTGGCAGCATCGGTCGGTCAGAACAAGATTGCTTTATCGTTGGGCTATGTCGGAACGGTACCAGCATCCTTCCCAATCAACGCGGTCTACCAATTTACTCGAGGGCCCGAAGAAGCTATCCTACGAATTGCTTTCAAGCCGCATTCGGGAGTTGACACCGAGAAGTTGAAAGCAGAACTACGAAGTAAATTCGCGTCACAATTCCCCAATATTCGATTTTCCTTGGAACCGTCCGATATCATCAGCGAGGTGATGAGTTTCGGGTCTTCCACTCCCATCGAGGTGGCAATCCGAGGTGGATCGCTAGCAGAAAACAAAGACTTTGCGAAGAAAACACAATCCGCACTTCAGTTGCATCCTCGTTTGCGAGATGTGCAGATCGTGCAGTCGCTCGACTATCCCACAGTAGATGTACGCGTCGATCGCGAGAAGTCCGGTCTTGCGGGGGCTTCCATGGATCAAATCGGACGGTCTATTCTGGCGGCCACTTCTTCTAGCCGATTCGTAGTACCCAACTATTGGCCCGACCCCAAATCTGGGATCGGCTATCAGGTGCAAGTCGAGATCCCACAACCGTCCATGAAATCTCTTTCCGACTTGGGCACCGTGCCCGTCTTGCATCTTGACGATTCGCCTTTACTGCTACGAGATGTAGCTCAGATTACTCAGTCGACGATGCCGGGCGAATTTGACCGCTACAACATGAAGCGAGAGTTGTCTGTAACGGCGAATCTAGTGGGCTCCGATTTAGGGGGCATTGCCAACGAACTGATGCAGATACTCGATGGCGTTAAGAAAGAAGATGATGGAGCGAAAGATCTTTTGGTCAAGGCTGGCGAGAAGCCAGGCCGAATCACTTATGAAATTCGGGGACAGATACCTCCTTTGAGGCAAATGCTCAGCGGACTCGGCATAGGGCTTCTGTTGGCCGTTCTGGCAATTTTTTTACTTCTCGCCGCCAATTTTCAATCCTTTCGATTGTCGCTGGTGGCTATATCGACATTTCCGGCGGTAATCGCAGGATCGGTGCTGATGCTATGGTGCACGGGTACTACGCTTAATATCCAGTCCTTTATTGGGACGATCATGGGGTTGGGAGTAGCGATGGCCAATGCAATTCTCGTTGTCACTTTTTCGGAGCAACGGCGAATGTCAGGCGAAGACGCCATGGTTGCCGCGCAGCATGCCGCTACCGATCGACTTCGCCCAGTCCTCATGACGAGTTGCGCGATGCTCGCAGGTATGTTGCCATTAGCCATCGGACTTGGGGATTCGGGACAGCAGACAGCGCCACTCGGACTGGCAGTGATCGGCAGTTTATTGGCAGCAACGATATCCACATTATTCATTTTGCCGGCGGTTTTCGCTTTGATTCAATCCAATAGAACGACGAAGTCCGCCTCCCTGCATCCATTGGATAGCCAAAGCAACGTTTTTATTGAAACTTCGAATCATGCATAACTTCAAAACCTTCGTTTTGACTCAACCGATCTATAAGAAGTTTTCTGGCACTATTCTCGTTGGCATGATTTGGATTGCGTCAGGTTGCACACCAACAAGACCTCTCGAAGGGGATGCGATCTCAGCAAAAAGCGCGCCTCTACCCAAAGTCGCCACCATCAAGCCAAAGAGAATGGCAATTACGCAAAAGACGGAACAGCCAGCGAAAATCGAAGCGTATGCCATGACACGCATCCATGCAAAAGTGAACGGATTCCTTGAACAGATACTGGTGGATATCGGCGATCGCGTAACTGGCCCGACGAAAGATGACCAAGGGAATATCCTTGAACATGGACAACTGCTCGCTGTTCTAGTAGCACCAGAACTCTCGGACGAGCTTGCGCAAAAAGATGCGATGATCCTACAGGCCCAAGCGGATATCGATCAGGCAAAAGCTGCTGTCGAAGTTGCTGAGTCTTTAGCAATTTCCGCAGATGCATGGCTCGCTGAAGCAGTCGCAGGCGAGCGAAAAGCGGAGGCCGATTTTGCTCGATGGAAGTCAGAGGCGGATCGAATCAATATTCTTGCGGCTAACAAAACCGTAACCTCGAAACTTGCCGAGGAGACGATGCAACAAATGAATGTCGCTGATGCATCTCGCGACGAAGTCAAGGCGAAGATACTGTCGGCAAAAGCAAAGAAAAACGAATCCAGAGTTGCCATAACGAAAGCGAAAGCTGATTTGAGATCGATCGAAGCCAAGCTCTCCATCGCCCACGCCGAGTTCAGTCGAGTCAAGTCACTCTGTGAGTATTTGCAAATTCGTGCGCCTTACTCCGGGATCATTTCGACTCGCAACTTCGATCCTGGTTCCCTGATCCAGTTATCTCAAGCCAATGACGAGAACCCATTGTTCACTATTGTCCAAACGGATAAGGTGAGAATCACCCTCAATGTTCCTGAATCAGAGTCTGTATTGGTCAATCAAGAAGGAAAGGCAGCGATCAAGGTACCTGCACTTGCGAACCGATTGTTTGAAGGAAAAGTGGCAAGAACCAGTTGGGTGTTGAACGCGAGCACTCGTACGTTGCAGTGTGAAATCGAAGTAGCAAACCAGGAAGGTGTTCTTCGTCCAGGAATGTACGCAACTGTCGAATTGACCGTCGCACATAACGCAGAGGCGCTCGCAATACCCAAGAGTTGTATTGTTTTGCAAGATGGCAAACCAACCTGTATCGTTGTCACTGCTGACGGCATCGTTACTCGGCAGCCAGTGCAAACAGGTATCATTTCCGCAACGGATGTTGAAATTGTGAATGGGTTAGACGACACGCAGAACGTCATCTCTGCAAATGCTAGCGCATTCAAGGACGGGCAGAGAGTTGAAATAGCAGCAAAGCAATAGTTTGGAATGTGTAGGGGTTGTAGGAATCACTCAACCCTGAGCAAATTCCATTCAACCGAATGTTCCGCAAATTTAGAATCATTGACTTGTCGAGGCCGATGAGAAACTTTAGCGGTTTGCTGTGGTATTCGATTTTTGCTTATCGGGAGTATTCTCCCTGCCAAATACTCCGACGTCACGATGGAATTACGAGTAAACAAACGGTTTTGTCTTGGATTGGTGCTTTCGTCGATTTTCGCGATCGGTTGTAGATCTTCTTCTACGGTCGCTTCTATGAGACATCGGCCGATGGATGCGCATAGAGAAACAGAACAGTCGATTACTCCATCCTCGAAGTCGCTCGCGGTCCTTCACGGTACGGAATATCGCGACGGTGCGACTACATCTGGATCTCAGGATGTCGTTACAGCCTCTGCTTCGGTGATTATTGCGGCTCCAGATTACAAAGTTTCGCAGGATTACGCAGAATCCCTGACCGACGCGCAGCATGTCACTCCAGTAGCCGAACAGCCTATCGACTTGACAACTGCGTTATTGCTCACCACTGGCCAAAACCCCCAAGTCGCTTTTGCCAAAGCTCGAATAGAAGAATCCCTGGCTCAACTCGATAAAGCCAATGCTTTGAAACTGCCAACCATTCGAGCTGGAGTTAACTACAACAAGCACGAAGGTCGAATCCAAGACGTAGCTGGCACAGTCATCGAGACCAGCAGAGGATCGTACTTTTCTGGGTTAGGTGCGAATGCCGTTGGAGCCGGGTCTCCCGCTATACCTGGTCTGGTATCTCAATTTCATGTGTCCGATGCGATATTTCTGCCCAGAATAGCACAGCGCACGGCATGTGCACGGCAAGCAGGCGCACTCGCGGTCAGCAATGATCTATTGATGGCGACTGCAGTCGCCTATACGGAACTTTTGCGATCCGCGCAGGAGGTTGCGGTGAATGAAGCCATCGTTCAACGAGCGGAACAGTTGGAGACAACTACGGCCGAGTTCGAACGCGTCGGTGAAGGGCTTGCGTCGGACCATGATCGGGCTCGAACGGAGTTAGCTCTTCGCAAGAATGCACGATCGCGAGCCGAGGAATCGTTGGAGGTCGCTTCTGCCCGTTTAGCAGAGCTTGTTCGATGGGATGCATCTCAGCGTCTCGTCCCAGTGGAGCCACAGCTGATCCCGATCGAACTCGTCATGGAAACAGGCGAACCGCGGGAAATGATCGCACTGGCTTTATCGAATCGCCCGGAGCTTGCTGAAGCTCGACATCTCGTTGGAGAAGCCGTGGAACGTCTCAAACGAGAGCAAAAAGCACCGCTCGTACCGAGTGTGTTGTTATCGGCGAGCTATGGCGGACTAGGAGGAGGGTTGGGAGGGAGTCTTACCAATTTTGGAGACAGATTTGACGCTGACGCCGTCGCCTATTGGGAAGTACGGCAGCTTGGCGTTGGCGAACGCGTGGTTCAACGCGAAGCTCGATCCAAGATTACGCAAGCCAGAATGCGTGAGATCGCAATGATGGATCGCATTGCACGCGAAGTCCATGAATCACGAGCTCAAGTCTCTTCGCGTCGAAAGCAGATAGCAATGAGCCGAGAAGCAGTTGAAGCGGCAGAGGACTCGTTCGCAAGGAACTGGGACCGTATTCGAAATGGAAAAGGACTGCCAATCGAGGCTCTTCAGGCGATACAAGCCCTTGCAAATGCCCAAAGCGAATACATCCGAGCGGTGTCAGATTTCAATGTGGCTCAGTTCACGCTTCAACATTCGCTCGGTTGGCCGATACGCGTCACTTCTGAATAGATCGCTTTCTTCATACGCTTCCTGGACAGAGCGACAAAAACCAAAGCAGTTTGTCGCAGTGTTCGCGTATCGAAAAACTACAATCGCTAGGATCGCTACATTGTTCGATCGAATGGTGTCTATCTAGTAAATTTCTCTCATGACGTCGACTTTTTCGGATTTTCAAAGGTACTCTTCCGCGTCAATTATCCATAGGAGCCTTCGATGTCAACCATGAACGAACCCACTTTCGCTTGCTCCGACGCATGGAAGCAATGGTGGAAAGAACCGAGTCTTCGAGCGAAAATTCTAGACTCATTCGAGAAGGTGGTTATTGTCCTACTTTTCTCGAATTTCCTGGTTGCCATTAGTGGTGCGATAATCACCGCGTTTCAAGATGGAAGATCGGTATTCATCGGCGACCTGATGCTACTGGTGACCGAATTGTTGATGGTATTCTTTGTTTTGATCCGCCGAAGTGCAAACAGCTTGTCGATGCGTCCGGCGGATTGGGGATTGGCTTTTGGCGCAACATGCATGTCATTACTAGCGAGGCCTCATGAAGGGCCGGGCCACGTCTGGGATTCGCTCGCCGTCATGTTGACGGTAACAGGACTGAGTATGCAA
>Ga0207937_1000405_pt1 | contig 15214 bp, 10 predicted proteins | sample LakMenEpi04Sep11_FD_150668 | JGI IMG/M metagenome (GOLD analysis project Ga0207937, IMG submission 150668) | Freshwater microbial communities from Lake Mendota, WI - 04SEP2011 deep hole epilimnion (SPAdes) | ecosystem: Environmental > Aquatic > Freshwater > Lentic | place: Lake Mendota, Madison...
CGAACGCTTCCTCGTGGACTAAAAACACCTCTTGCTTGTCCAGACACTCCCGACATCAAACCCTCAACCATATCGCCTGCACTAAGTGCATAGCTGTTGGTGCGAGTATTGTTTGTGTAACCACTGTCGGAGGGGCATCGCATAAATGCAGGGGATGTATTCCATGGCCCCCAGTTAGCCCATGCGTGTGGGCCATGGGGTGGATTGTTTGCGTCCCCAGCGACAATTTGATTGTACTGATTTCCACCTTCAATGAACGCAAGCAACGGAATAAAGGCACTCAGTCGACCACGATTGGAGTTCATCAGGCCAGTACCTGATGTGCTATTTGTTCCTCCGCTTCGTGTTGGCAAAGACTTAAAGGTTGATTCGTAGTTATGCAAAGCCAGACCTAATTGCTTGAGATTGTTGGAGCATTGCATACGCCGAGCTGCCTCTCGCGCCGCTTGAACGGCTGGAAGAAGCAGGCCAACCAAAATTCCTATAATGGCAATAACTACCAATAGTTCAACAAGTGTGAATCCACGCCGAGTGGAAGCGAAAACAACTTTCTTCATCGCGACGTACTCCCAAAAACGAAAAAACCAATAAAGCGACTCTATTGTACGCTAATAGTCTATTAGAGGGGTCTAAACCTCGCAAGATGGCGTAACAAGCAAAATTATCTACTAAAAATCGGGATCGATCCGTCTGCACTCTCTCAACAGGGGCAGCCAAGAAGCGGATCGTCCATGGCTCGCAAATCCGTGGTGGGCAATCCGTCTGGAAATACGGACCGGATGCCGTTGATAGCCTCTTCTGCGATCTCGATGTGCAGCGATTTCGTCGCTTGGTAAAAATCGTTAGCCGCTCGTGGAAGCTTGGGGCTTCCGTGCAATGGTTTGTCCGAGACGCACAGCAACGATGCGGATGGAATGCGATATCGAAACCCGTTGGCAGCCACGGTTGCTGACTCCATATCAACTCCAATGCTACGACTCGCCTTGAGGTCAGCTAGCTTTCGACTGATTGCCAACTCCCAATTTCGGTCCGCAGTCGTATAAACAACTCCGATACGATAAGGGAGTTTGCGCTCTTCGAGTACGCGTGCCAAGCTTCGGTTGAATAAGAAGCTCGGCGTAACCGGAACGGATCGAGGCAGCGTGTCGTCCAGAACATGATCATCGCGCATATAACTGGTGGCCAAAACGAAGTCTCCAATTTCTTGATGGTTTCGGATGCCTGCGCAGTGACCGATCATCAACATGGCGTCGGGACGCAAGACGGCTAAGTGGTCCGTGAAGTTCTTTGCATTGGATGGCCCTACTCCGATATTCACAATCGTGAGGCCGTTGCTATCGGGGGATACTGAATGCAATGTGGGCATCTGGACATCGGGTCTCGATGATTCAATCGAATTCGGATGCAGTTTGCGAAACGCGTCCATATGCATGTGGTAGTTGGTCAAGAAAACAAACCGTTGGAAATCTTCTGCACGGGTGCCGGTGTAATGTTCCAACCGTTCGAGAGAGAGTTCCACGCGTTCCGGCCCAAACAAAAACACTTTCTTTCGGGTCTGATCAAATTCCGATTCGTCGATTGCCGTCAGGAGATTGGGCGAGTTCAAATCGATCCGAGGCTGCGACTTCGTGATCTCAATTTCAGCTCCTTTGGCTGCGAGTTTGTAAAGCTCGCGGCGCAGATACCAACGATATGCTCCTGGACGAGCTATTTTGCCGGAGATCGTTGGGTTATGTTTTGACCAATGCCGAAGCACGGTCACCTTGGAGTATCTACCGTCTTCGTAAAACCGCTCCATAAGCTCGCACGCTTGCTCGATTGCTGCCGCGATATCCTCAGTTTCGGGAGAAATTCGGTAAGTTTCATTCATAGTCGTGAGTATTCGAGCCCCTGAACCAATCGAGCGTGCTCGGGTCTTTTTGAGTGTTCAGAATTGGAATTTTTGTTCAAATAGCAGCGATTCACGGGGCAAGTACGAAACTTGCAATCGCGCATTACATTCTAGCAAACGACTTCCATCGCAATCATGACGAACGCTGAAATCCAAGAAATCCCCAATCGCTTTGATTTTTCGACTGCATGCGCAGAAATCTATCAAGCTTGGACAACGAATGGTTGCTTTGATGCCAACGTCGATCCCTCGAAAAAACCTTTCACGATCGTCATTCCTCCACCGAACGTTACCGGAGCATTGCATCTAGGACATGCGTTAAACAACACGATGCAGGATGTTCAAATCCGAATGCACCGAATGATGGGCTTCGAAGCACTGTGGATACCCGGCACGGATCACGCCGGGATCGCCACGCAAGCGGTCGTGGAGAAACGTTTAAAGGAGATCGAAAACAAAACGCGACACGATCTCGGACGCGAGAAACTCGTTCAACGAATTTGGGAATGGAAAGACCAATACGAAGCCCGCATTTTGGGGCAACTCAAGAGCATGGGCTGCTCATGCGATTGGCGGCGAACACGCTTTACATTGGACGAACGATGCGCCAAAGCGGTTCGCTCTACATTCTATGATCTCTTTGCCAAGGGGTTAATTTTCCGAGGCAAGCGGTTGGTGAACTGGGACACTTTCTTGCAAACCGCTGTCAGCGACGACGAAGTTTACGCAGCAACGACCAAGGGCCATTTCTGGCACTTGCAGTACCCGATTCTCGATCCGAAACCAGGTGAACCAACGCACGTCACAATAGCAACGACGCGGCCGGAAACGATGTTGGGTGATACGGCTGTCGCTGTGCATCCCAAGCCGACCGAGGCGTTGGCAAAATACGAGCAGGGACTTCGTGAAAGAATTGCGGATGCGAACGCAAAGGACCTTCCCGCCCTTCACTCCCAACTCGAGGAGCTTGAGTCGCGGCGTCGCGATCACCTACCGATTCTGGAGCTACTGGCAAACATGGCTCGGGACGGTCGCAAGATCATGCTACCGATCGTCAATCGAGAGATACCCCTTGTCGCGGATGTTTGGGCCAAACCGGAAATGGGTAGCGGCTGCGTCAAGATCACACCGGCTCACGACCCCAACGATTACGAAGTTGCCAAACGTTGCGATCTTCCATTGCTGAACATCATGAACTCGGACGGTACGCTAAACGAAAATGGTGGTCCCTTTGCGGGAATGTCCATGTCACGCGCGCGCGACAAAGTCGTAGCACGAATGGACGATCTTGGGTTGCTCCTCAAAGTCGAAGATCGCGAGATCGAGCTAAAGCATAGCGACAGAAGCAAAACTCCGATCGAACCATATCTCGCAGATCAATGGTTTGTCAAAATGGATCAGCTTGCTCAATCGGCAATGGATGCAGTAACCGATGGGCGGGTCAAAATCTATCCACCCCGTTACGCCAACGGATATCTCGATTGGCTTGGGGAAAAGCGTGACTGGCCGGTCGGTCGACAGCTTTGGTGGGGGCATCAAATTCCTATTTGGAGCCGTACGTTCGACGATGCTGCGAAAGCTCACTCGCTGAAGTTCCAAATCGAATCGATGCCTGAGCGCGTTGCTGGACTAATGGTTGCCCACATCGAAGAACCCGCTACGGTGCATGTTTGTGTTCAAGAAGAGGACCGTGGACTTGAAGTGAAACTTGAGTCGCTCGGTCTCACGCGGCAAGAAGACGTTTTGGACACGTGGTTCTCGTCGGCGCTCTGGCCGCACTCGACGCTTGGATGGCCGGATTTGAACGAGGATCTTTCGTACTTCTACCCGACGACGACGTTGATCACGTCACGGGACATCATCACCCTTTGGGTTGCCCGAATGGTGCTCATGGGGCTCAACAATCTTGGCGAAGTACCGTTCCGCGAGGTCTTTATTCACCCCAAGATTTTGGATGGTTACGGCGAAACCATGTCCAAGAGCAAAGGAAACGGTGTCGATCCGATCGATGTCATCGACAAATTTGGTCCAGACGCATTGCGGTTCGGATTAGCATGGCTCTGCACCGAAACGCAAGATGTACGTATGCCTGTCCAATACGAATGTCCACACTGCGAAGCCAAAGTAAATCAGACCAAAGAGAATCGACAAACACCGACGGTCAAGTGTGACAAATGCCATAAACTCTTCTCCACTCAATGGGCAGAGGCTGAACAAGACAAAGCGCACCCGAAAGCACCTGTCGTTAGCGAACGATTCGAACAAGCGCGCAATTTTGTGAATAAACTCTGGAATGCTTCGCGATTCGTCATGATGAATTTGGAAGACTTCGCGTTTGAGAAGCTTTCAACCGAGGACTTGCCATTGGAAGACCAATGGATTCTTTCCCGCTTGGCATCTGTTACGGAACAGATGGAGACGGAACTGAAACAATATCACTATGCCGAGGGTGCCCGAGCGATCTATGACTTCGCATGGGATCACTTCTGCTCGCTATACGTCGAGATGGCAAAGCCACGATTGCAGAATCCGGCAACGAAGCCGCAAGTCCAACGTGTTCTTGCACATGTGCTGGACCGAATGTTGCGATTGCTTCACCCGATCTTGCCATTCGTTACCGAAGCGATTTGGACTCAGTTGAATAGGATCACCCGTCAACGCGATTTCATTACCGGCGAAGTTGCCGGAGATTGGATTGTTCGTGCCTCTTGGCCGACCGTGGACAAGAAGTTCATCAAGCCGGATGTTGCGAAGCAGTTCTCGCATTTCGTTGACTTGATTGGCGCCGTTCGTGAGATTCGTTCGCGACAGAACATTGCACCGAAAGACAAAGTTGCTTTTTCCGTTCGTTGCAACGACGAGATGAAGCAGTTGCTTTCACCGATGGCACCGTTTATTGAGTCGATGGCCAATGCCACCGCGACAGAGTGGAGTAGCAACCCAACGATGCCAGCCATTCCAGCACAGATTTCTATCCCCGAGATGGATGTATTTGTGGATTTGACGCAGTTCATTGATGTCGCTGCTGAAATCGCTCGCAACGAGAAATTGGAAGCCAATTTGGTCAAGCAGATTCAAGGCAAAGAAGGGCGGTTGGCCAACGAAGCTTTCGTCAGCCGAGCACCTGCCGACATTATTGAAAAGGAGCGGCAAGCGTTATCTGATTTGGCCACACAGTTGGCAGAAGTAAAAGAAGCGATCAACAAGCTTCGAGCACTTTAACCAGAAGCTTGGTGAAACCGAGCTATTTCGGCTCCGTGCTTGCATCCCAACCCGAAGCGTAAGAGCGTAAGCGAGGGACTGGCCGCACAAGCGCGCCCGCGACGGCGTCCCTCTGGGATGCTAGTTGTCCGCGCTTCGGAGAGATGCGACTGCGTGTACAATTAGACCTTTCTTACACTAAACTGCGGTTCGCAATTCAAATTCCTCTCCATCGGAACCTGACTTTCATGACAGTCGTATACCGGAGATCCTTGCTCTCCAACATTCGGAGCCTCACTTGTCTTTTCTTTATCAGCATCGCGATCACGCACAGTGTGTTGGGTGAGAACGTCAATGTTTGGCTTGGAACAGGTCGCAGCCCACAAAGCCGCGGCATCTATCACTGCAAACTTGATACCACCAACGGCAAACTGACAGAACCGAAGCTCGTTGCGGAAATGGAAGGGCCCGGGTTCCTGGCGAAGCATCCGAAACTACCGGTACTGTATGCTGTCGGCGGCATCAAGAATGAACAAGTAGTGGCTGCATTTGCGATTACGGATGATGGCAAGTCGCCGTCGCTTTCTCTCATGAATGCGGTTGCCATCGGCGATGGTGGTGCTGCGCATGTCGCCATTGATGCAACAGGCAAAACCTTGCTGACCGCGCAGTATGGCGGTGGCTCCGTCGCGTCGTTCGCCTTGGGGAATGACGGATCGATCACGGCTAGAACAAAGCTAATCAAGCATGATGGAGGATCGAGGGTCGTGTCGAATCGTCAAGATGCTTCCCATGCCCACTGGGTAGGGTTCTCCCCGGACAATAGGTTCGCCTTCGTTCCCGATCTTGGTTTGGATCGTGTCCTGATTTACAAACTGGATCCTGAGAACTCAAGTATCGAGCGGCATGGGGAAGGGGTAACGCCTCCGGGAAGTGGTCCTCGGCACATGAAGTTTCATCCGAACGGTCGTTGGATTTACGTACTGAATGAACTCAGTTTAACAGTCACTCAGTTTGAATACGACGCAATGAAGGGGTCGATGACTCCAGTTCAAACGTTGGAGACGGTTCCTGCCGTTGAACTTGCACGCGAGAAAGCCAAGAGTGCTTCCGAGATACGACTACATCCGAACGGGAAGTACGTCTACTCAGCCAATCGTGGTCACGATTCGATCTCAGTCTTTGAGATCGAGGCGTTGTCGGGGAACTTGAAGCGAATCCAAATTGAGAATGCAAGAGCCATCACCCCTCGCAATTTCAATGTCTCGCCTTCAGGGGAATGGCTATTGGTCGCGGGGCAGGCTTCTCATACCCTCGCCGCGTTTAGCATTGAAAGCGATTCAGGACGAATTGTCTTCAATCAGAATAGTGTTTACGCGCCGAGTACTATCTGCGTTATGTTCGATGATGGCAAATGAAACACTCCGTCGTGTTACGAGAAATCCCAGTTGCATAACAATTGCATGAAAAAACGGAATGGAATCCAAGCGGATGACAAGCAAGGCCTAGTGACGTGATCTCGAGAGTGACTGATTGACGATCGAGGAGCTACCCCCATCGTCATTCGTCGTGCAATTAGGTTCCTTCCGCAATCATCTTCAGGCAGAGTTCTTGAACCTGGCGAGGATCGGCGTTCTTGTTCTTCTTTTTCGCTTGTCCGATAAGCGATGCGATGGCTTTTTCATTGCCACCGCGAACCTTGGCAATGACATCGGGGTTCTCCTGCAACAACACGCGACACAATTCCATGAGTTCGTTCGTGTCGACCGCGACAATTCCCATCGACTCAATCATCTTGACTAAATCCAACGCGGGGTCGGTCAAGAGCTTGGAGTAAATCTCACGTGCACGCGCGGTATCGATCTTGTTCAGGTCAACCGCTTGCAACAACGTCGACAACGCAGTGGAGCCGATCGGAAAGGATTCGATCTCGATTCCGCTGTCGTTTATTGTCCTCAGAACATCCTGCAGCATCCAAGCACTTGCACGCTTTGGAGAGGCACCACCCTCCACTAGTTTCAGGAAATACTCAACAACACCTCGTCCTTGTTGTACCAAAACCTCAGCATCGGACGCCCGCAACGCGAGTTCGGTCTCGAGTTTGGAACGGGCGGAGTTAGGCGTAATGGATGCTGAAGCGTGTTGAGCGTCGATATCACTCTGGCCGATGGTTACAGGAACAAGATCCGGGCAGGGAAAGTAACGATAGTCGGCTGAATCTTCCTTTTCGCGCTGTACCGTCGTTACTCCCAAGTCGTCGTCCCAACCGCGAGTTTGTTTTGGTGCTTCGCCGATCTTCTTTCCGTCGGCCAAGAATAAATCGTATTGTCGCTGGCTCTCGTACTGAATGGCTCGCTCGACGGCCCGGAAGCTGTTGAGGTTCTTGATCTCAACGATAGGCGTTGCCGCAACCTCTCCATCACGATCGAAGTGTAGATTGACGTTCGCGTCCGCTCGCAGAGAACCTTCCTGCATGTTTCCGTCCGTGATACCGAGGTACATCATCAGCAGCCTCATTTCCATGAGGTATGTCTTCGCTTCTTCCGCGCTGGAGAGATCGGGCTCAGAGACAATCTCAAGGAGAGGGGTACCGGCACGGTTCAAATCGATTCGAGTATCCGCCTTGCCGGATACTTCGTCATGAAGACTTTTGCCCGCATCCTCTTCGAGGTGAGCGCGAATGATTCTTATCTTCTTCTTGGCAAGAATCCCGTCCCCATTTTTGGTATCAATTTCGAGGAAACCTGGACCGCAGATAGGCAAGTCGAATTGGCTCGTTTGGTACCCTTTGGGGAGATCGGGGTAGAAGTAGTTCTTTCGATCCCATTTTGTGAAAGAAGCAATCTGAGAATTGAGGCCGATTCCTGCGCGAATCGCATATTGGATCGCAGTTTGATTCAAAACGGGAAGGGCTCCAGGCAAACCTAGGCAAACAGGACAAACTTGCGTATTTGGGGAAGCCCCGAACCGAGTGCTGCATCGACAAAACAACTTCGTGGCTGTCTTTAGTTGGACATGGACTTCAAGCCCAATGACCGTTCGGTAGGTAGATGGCATCTTTGTTCTTCGGATCGTCCAATTCGTGTTGAAATAGGTAGGCTGGACGATATATCCGATCGCAACTCTATTCAACCCCTAGTTTCCTGTACGAAAGAGATACATTTTCCTTGTCCCTTGGTAACGGATTGTTAGTATTTCCATGCACAGAAGGTCGAGAGATGGCAAGCTTTGCCGATAGGGTGATCTAGTCAAAACCTGAAACACTTTTTCTCGAATAACGGACGCTTACTTCCAGGATGGAACGGCAGTTGCTCATTGGTTTGCTACGTCGAGATTGCGGACTGCCAGACGTGCAGGGATCCTACAAATTGATCCTACACTTTTAGATGCCATGATGATTGCTATCCAAAAGCACATTCATCACCAAGGAGGGCTACGTATGAAAAGCTTCATTCGCAATACATTCAACTATTTGGTTTTGCTGGCTGCAATTCTCTTGGTTCCGAAGTTGGGATGGGGGCAAGTTGCCTTTGACGTCAACCCAGTTGTAGCAGCCCGAGATCTCGGACAGACGAGCTTGATGAGCCAGCTCCCTCACTCTCGAATGGTCGAGGTGCAACTGGATATCTCTGCATTGTTCACGCCGGGCGATGCCTCTCAGATAACGGAATACACCGTTCGCATGGTGAGTCGTCACGATGATGTTCAGGTGGCAGACTTCTCACCGCGTACCGAGCTTCAAAGCGAGGTCCTCGGAGCGATGCAGGTGACTCAAGATGCTGACAAACTGCGTGAAGGGGCTATTCGGGGATTCGGGGGCTATCCCGGCGTGGGGACCGTTCATGGCTATGCTTATGGGCATGACAACTCTCATGAGACAATCGTCTATGCGAAGAAGCCATCGCTGGAACTTTCAACGGCCTCGGGAACATTGGATCGTCGCCGCGGCGTTTACTTCAAAGTAAAGCAGTCTTCGCAGAATACGCTCGAAGGGGCGAGACCGTTTCGGATCGTATTTGAAGTTCCGCAAACATGGCGCGCGGATCTACTGGATGTCTCTATCGAAGCCATCGGACACGAACACTCCAACTCAAAACGACTACGAGTGTTGTCAACTCAGAAATTCGTTGTCGCGATGTACCAAGAGTATGACGAACACGCGGCAGCGGTTGCATCGGATTACATGAGGCATCAAAAGAGGTTGGCTTCTTATGCAAAAGCATATGCGAATACGATTGAACAACGAAGCTTTCCCACCCCGTTTCATAAACTCGGGGCGAAGCTAGATATGTACGAGCCCTCCATCCCACAGGATTGGTTCGATGGCATTGTTTACACGCCCGGAACAGCTTACCCTCTCATGCGGCTCTCGTATCTGCCGGTCGATCTTCGCGTTGCGATCTTGAATTATCTGGACCAAAAAGGGCTCGTCGAGTCCATGTCGGGGACGAAAGCGTCGCAACGCGTCGCCTACCAAATCCCGTCGAGCATTGCGACGCGTTGAGCTAAAGTTCGAAACAACTTTCGAGATTCTGAATCCAATCAGTTGACTCACTCGTATAATGCACCGATGGCTCGAGACCGTTGAACACAATGCTGCCGATGGCGCAGCAAATCACCAGAAAATTCTAAGTTATCGGAACGAAAAGAATGAAGAAGAGTATTGTTAGTTTGGCTTTTGCGGTTGTTGCCAGCATGAGCTCCATGGCTTTCGCACAGAAAAACATTGTCGAAACAGCTGTAGAAGCAGGTAGTTTCAAAACACTTGCAGCCGCCTTGGGAGCAGCAGACCTCGTCGGTGCCGTATCGGGCACTGGACCGTTCACAGTTTTCGCTCCAACCGACGACGCTTTCAAGAAGCTTCCTGCAGGAACAGTGGAAACATTGCTCAAGCCTGAGAACAAAGGCAAGCTGCAAGCCATTTTGAAGTACCACGTCGTTCCTGGCAAAGTGATGGCAGCAGACGTTGTCAAAGTCAAAGGGGCAGTCTCTTTGAACGGTCAGAGAATCGACGTCAAAGTCGCAGGCGGCAAGGTCAGCGTTGACTCAGCCAATGTTGTAAAGACTGACATCGCTTGCACCAATGGTGTTATCCACGTCATCGATTCGGTAATTCTTCCTGCAACCGATGCCATTCCTGCCGTCGCGGACAAAGCCGGAAACTTCAAAACATTGCTAGCTGCAGTCAAAGCGGCTGGACTTGTTGAGACATTGAGTGGAGAAGGTCCTTTCACAGTCTTTGCTCCTACCGATGAAGCATTTGCAAAGATCCCAGCAGCAACTTTGGCTGACCTTCTCAAACCTGAGAACAAGGGAAAGCTTGCTTCGATTCTAAAGTACCACGTTGTAGCTGGACGTGTTTACAGCGAAGCAGCCGTTGCAGCAAAGTCTGCAGCTACTGTACAAGGAGCTTCCGTGAAGATCTCTACAAATGACAAAGGTGCATTTGTGAACGATGCGAAAATTCTCGCTACAGACATCGATGCATCGAACGGCGTGATCCACGTCATCGATGCCGTTATCATGCCTCCAGCGAAGTAGTTCGCTGACGATTTCAAATAGTAGAGAAGGGTGAGCATCGCTCACCCTTTTTTCGTTGAGTGGAAATGATTATGAATCGACCCAACGCTTGCCTGCAATGGTAATCTCTGAATTGGATTTGCCACCTAATCGCAAACATTCTTCCATGACTTGGCAAATCCAGTCATTCTTTTGCTGTCGATCGGCTCTTAGTATGGAGTCACTCCCTTCACTGTTATTGGTCTCAGCCGTCAGATTGAGTGTGTTTGATTGTTCGTTAGGGAATCCGATGAGGACTCGGACTCGAGCTGGCATGAGGAGAGCACTGTATACTTCGGGACCGACTGGTGCGCCTTCAATCCATATAGGAATGAGAGGAACCTGAGCGCGAGAGGCAACCAGTGCTGCGCCAGGTCGAATGCTCAGCAGTGGACAATCCGTACGATTGATTCTTCCCTCGGGAAACATTCCGACGAAATCGCCTGCTGCAGCCATCTCGATGGCGCGTTTCGTGGCGGCATTGTCCATTCCACCGCGGTTGGTAGGAATCGCTTGATAAGACCGGAGCAATGGGCCGAACAAAAAGTGGCGAAAGTACTCTCCTGCCACCATCCAGTGGACACGACATCCCGCTGCAAGCTGAACGAAAAACGGGTCGACTGACGAACGATGGTTTGCGATTAGAACTCCTCCTGTTCGCAATCGGTCTCGTAACATCTCTTTTTCATGATGGCGTTCCAAAGCACCCTCACCCCAACGAGCATCCCAGTGCACTTCGACTCGCCACAATAACCGAGCGAGCGTGTACACAGGCGCGTAGGTGATCCTCTCAATGACCGTATATCGCCCCGGGGACAGCAAGGAATAGGCAATCAAAACGCCGACCGAGATGAAACAAACAACAAGAAAAAAAACCGACGTCACGTCTTGCCAGCTATCAAGCATTACTACTCACCATGCCATTCCTCTCATTGGAACAACCCATTCGACCGTCAAAAAGCGACCGGTTTATCATACAGGATAATGTGCAGACTACGAAAAAATACGCACTTACGAGAAAATACGACGTACTCTTCGGTTGGTTCTGAATTTAGATCCTATTGGAATAGCGATAGAAGAATGTCCCTAACTCAATCAGATTCATCGTCATTCTCGACAGAGGCTCCTCCTCTGCGGTTCCCGGATCGTCGGCAAAAAGCGGAGACTTCGTCTGGGACAGAAAGAAGACAGTTCGGGAATTCCTACAATCAATTGACTCCTGATGGCAAGGAATTGGCCGAGGCGATCGACAGCTACAAACTCCAACACCGTCGACGCTATGTGACAACCGATGAACTGCTTTTGGTGTTACGAGAATTGGGTTACTCGAAGGTTTAAGCCAAATGGATTGAACAAATCAAGGGTTGGGCCATTCAGAAAACTGCTTGCTGAATTTAGCATTCGCCCCTTTCCGAAAGACAACTCTTACTTTTTCCGTCCACGTTTTTTTTGCTTGGATCCAACCATTCGATTGGGCTCTTCCTCGTCCTCGATAGGCTCCCCGATACGATCACGCATTCGTAGGATCTTGTCTCGTAAAGCGGCGGCTCGTTCAAATTCTAAGTTCTCGGCTGCCGCGAGCATTTCCTCCTCTAACGTCTTAAGGTAGGCCTCTGTCACTTTCTCTCCTTGCGGATCTTGTCGTACGATCGATCTCGCACGCTTTCGATTTTCAGCCGCTTGCTGAATCGATGCGGTTACCTTCTTTTTCACGGTCTCGGGAGTAATGCCGTGAATTTTGTTGTACGCTTCCTGCTTCTTACGGCGACGTAGTGTTTCATCGATCGCAGTTTGCATCGCGAGGGTGACGGTGTCGGCATAGAGAATCACTTTCGAATTTGCATTTCTAGCCGCTCGTCCAATCGTTTGAATCAAAGAGGTTTCGCTTCTCAAGAAGCCCTCTTTGTCAGCATCGAGGATCGCCACTAAACTCACTTCTGGCAGGTCCAACCCTTCTCGCAACAGATTGACTCCGACCAAAACATCGCAACGGCCTTCCCGAAGTTCGCGAAGCAGATCGACTCGTTCAAAGGCATCGAGTTCGCTGTGCAACCAACGACACTTCAAATCGTTCTCAACGAAGAAGTTCGCAAGATCCTCGGCTAGTCTCTTTGTCAACGCGGTAACGAGTGTTCGGTCCCCCATGGCAATCCGTTCTTTGATCTGCTGAAGCAGATGCATGACCTGACCTCTCGCCGGTACCACTTCAATGTTTGGGTCCAGAAGTCCAGTAGGACGTATCACCTGCTCGACAACTTCACCGCCCGTTTGACTCATTTCGTAATCGGCGGGTGTGGCGGAAACGTATATCACTTGATTGATCTTCCCTTCCCACTCCTCGAACTTCATCGGACGATTGTCCAAGGCGCATGGGAGCCGGAAGCCGTGATCTACTAAAGTGGTCTTACGACTTCGGTCACCGGCGTACATTGCTCGCACTTGTGGAATCGTAACGTGCGATTCGTCGACCAACAGCAAATAGTCCTTATCGAAGAAATCGTAAAGCGTATCGGGCGTCGCCCCAGGCGCCTTGCCCGATAGCGGACGAGAATAGTTTTCAATTCCTGGACAATGTCCGACCTGCCCCAGCATTTCGATGTCGAATCGAGTCCGAGCATTTAGACGCTGTGCCTCCAGGATCTTGCCTTCGCCTTGGAACTTGGCCAACTGTTCTTCGAGCTCCTTTCGAATGACTTTAATCGCACCTTGGATGCGGTCTTCGGAAGTGACAAAGTGCTTTGCAGGATAGATATAGACTTCGTTGAGACGCGAGATGACTTCGCCACTGGTCGGGTTGATGATAGAGATCTGTTCCAGCTCATCTCCCCAAAATTCAAATCGGTACGCGAACTCTTCGTACGAGGGCCAAAGCTCCATCGTATCGCCACGAACGCGAAACTTGGAACGCTCGAAGGCGATATCATTCCGCTCGTATTGGATGTCGATTAGCCGCAACAGCAGTCCTTCGCGTTCGATGGAATCGCCACAGCGCATTGCCACCACCATGCGCCGATAATCTTCGGGCGACCCCAATCCGTAAATACACGATACACTCGAGACGATGATACAGTCTCGTCGACTCACCAGAGCACTCGTTGATGCTAACCGCAATCGATCGATTTCTTCGTTGATCGAGGCGTCTTTCTCGATGTAGATATCGCGCTGTGGAATGTAGGCTTCGGGTTGGTAATAGTCGTAATAGCTTACAAAATAGTGAACAGCGTTTCGTGGAAAGAACTCCCGAAACTCGGAATAGAGCTGTGCCGCTAAAGTTTTGTTGTGACTCAGTACCAGGGTGGGACGTTGCACGCGTTGGATGACGTTCGCCATCGTAAACGTCTTTCCTGATCCCGTCACGCCCATCAAGACTTGAGATTTGCGTCTGCTTTCGAGCCCCTTGACCAGAGCTTCGATCGCTTGTGGCTGGTCGCCAGCAGGTTGAAATTTCGAATCGATCTCGAACGGGATCCGGTTTTCGTAAGTCGACATATAGTTCTAGGCAACGAGACTCTATCGCTTGAAGGAACGTACATCCCTCAAGCTACCATGAGATTCTCTCTTTTGCCATCGACTTGGCAAAACCTACTGTCCGCGACAGTTACGGCAGAACTACTAGGTGCCGAACGGATCGTCCGCAGGTTTAGCAGGCTCAGTGGTTGTGCCACCAAAAGGATCGACTTCCGTGGGTGTTGCCGGCAATTCTGGCATTACTTCTGCTGGCTTGGCGTCGGCCGATGGCTCAACAACTTTTGGCTGACCTTTGGTCATGCCGCTGTTGAAGGGATCGTTGGGCGCCAATGTTGCTGGAGCGTTCCCGCCGAGTTTGGGTGGAACGACTAATCCTCCCTCAACCGCACCACCTTGCTGTTGCATACTGTCGTAACGACTGCGCTGCATTTCCAGAACTCTAGCACGAGAGTTTAGGCGAGCATGTGTACGAACCTTCTCGATTGCTAACCGATGGCAACCTTGGATTCGCTCTAAAGACTTGCCGACATTGACAACTTTCTTGCCATCGATCTCCAATTGGGCTCCGGTTTCAAAGTCAGCCATAGCAGCATCGATTTCGCCATTTCGAGCGGCTGCCAATCCCCGAAAGAAAAACGCACGTGGATCCTGGCTGCCTGCAGCAATTACCTCGTTCAAAACTTCTTGAGCAGTCAAATGATCGCCGCAGAAGAAGTGATGGACTGCGCGACCGTACATTTCGTCCAGTGGATCTTGGGCAGTTGCAACCCCGCCCAGGGAAGCCGATAGGAGAGCAATAAAGGAAAGAGTTCGAATTCGCATAAAATGTTCCGCAATCACAGAAAGAGTCATCCGACAATCACTAACATACTACTTCCGAATTTTTCCGTTGCAAACGCAATGCTATGAAACGACCTTCGGATTCCGTAAATCGTTTCCAGCAAAGGAGATCAGTCGCTCCCGCGCCTCCGCTGGCCGGCAACCCTGTCGTGCTGAATTCCCCAACTGAAAGGACAAACATGAGACAACAAACATCGACCGGCTGGAAAATCTGGTGTGGCTTCGCACTCGTAATGGCGGCCCTCTTGTTGAAAA
>Ga0207937_1000407_pt1 | contig 15193 bp, 5 predicted proteins | sample LakMenEpi04Sep11_FD_150668 | JGI IMG/M metagenome (GOLD analysis project Ga0207937, IMG submission 150668) | Freshwater microbial communities from Lake Mendota, WI - 04SEP2011 deep hole epilimnion (SPAdes) | ecosystem: Environmental > Aquatic > Freshwater > Lentic | place: Lake Mendota, Madison...
GCGTATTTTGATAACTATTCTACTGTTTCTGTTGGTGGAAGCACCCAACATCGTGTTTATTTTCACCAAAACTCAACTACTGGATATGGTGTGGTACCATCAACTGGTTCATTTACAGCACCTAATAATAACACTATAAATTATTTAACAGTAAATAACAATGAGTATACACCACGTAGTGGCGAAGTTATATTTGCTGAAAATCGCAAAAAAATAAATCGTCAAAGTGCTCAAACTGAAGAAATCAAGATTATTATTCAATTCTAATGTCTGTTACAACGTACAACACTACATATCATGATGATTATAATGCGTCTGGAAATGGCGATAAAAATTATCTTCGCGTATTATTTAAACCTGGTTATAGTGTACAGGTAAGAGAACTTAATCAGTTGCAGTCTGCACTGCAAGATCAAGTTAATCGCCTTGGCAGCAGTGTTTGGAAAAATGATACTGCAGTAATTGGCGGCAAGACTTCTTTTTTGCCCAGTGTACGCTCACTTACATTAAACCTATCAACTGCAGTTTCATCTGTTGCCGAAACTGCATTTACTGTCGCTCAAATTGCTGAGACTGCAAAAACTATTGAATATGCTTCAGGTCTTCGTGGTGAAATACTTGGTTATAGACAAATAGAGGCAAACATCTATAGGTTTTATTTTACATACATCAATACGGGAAATGCCGGCGAAACTGAATTTGATGATGACACACTCGCTGGTTATAGTCTAATATTGCGTTCTTCAGATTTAAATTTAACTGAAAATGAGTTGCCATCAGTATCAAATCTAACTTATATTTCTATTGGGTTTGCGTCTGGAATTGTTTGTGAAGAAGGTGTATTTTTTACAAAGGGATCATTTGTAGCAGTTCCACGTCAAACGGTTTTCATTGATAAGGCGTCTGAAGAAACACTTCTTTCTGGTTATGCAGTATTAAAGATTGATGAAAATATTGTCACCTATTCAAGCGATAATACATTACTTGATAATGCAAATGGCACTCCAAACTATAGTGCTCCAGGCGCCGATCGCTATTCAATAGACTTAACATTGCAATGGATCACATCAACTGTGTATGCAGCAGATGTATCAAATTCATATATAAAACTGCTTGTAATAAATTCTTCGCGTCCATTAGAAGTTGTTGAAACTGCAGAATACTCGGAAATTGTTGATATACTTGCAAAGCGTACAAGCGAAGAGTCTGGTAACTATACAGTAAATCCATTTTCTATACAAATACGTGAGACATTTGATGGCGATAATTTACCAGCAAATTGTATTGTAGTTGGGCGGCGCTATCGCATTCAAGATCTTGGTAGCACTACTGCTCCTCTTACTGATTGGGTTGCTCTCGGCGCAGCTTCGCCTGCAATTGTAGGTTCTGAATTTGTAGCAGTTTTACCACCAGGAGACGGAACATCAGGCACTGCATTAGTAAATGAAACCAATGGCGGCCGCGTTAGTGAGGTTGCATATATACATGGTGCATACAAGGCAGATGATCTAGATCAAATAGGATATACATTTGAAACTGTCGCTCAGCAAAAGGCAGCAATTGAAGATGCACGAGGTAAATTTACTGTTACTCTCGATCCATCTATTGCTTATGTTGATGGGTACCGAGTAGCACTTGATAAAAGTTTAAACTTAACCTCTCCAAAGGCTCTTGAGACTGGAGAGTTTAATGTCAGTGTGAGTGCAAATATAGGCAACTATTTTATTGGTGATATACAACGTGCCGGCACTGACAATGGGAATAATTCTACCTTTCCATCGATTTCAACAATTACAAATACATATAACCTGTATGCGTACAACACGACATTATCAACTACAGCACCTCCAGCAGAAGGTGATAATGTAGTCCTTATTGGCACTTGTCGCATAAAGGCGTTTGAACCAACTGGCGCGTCATCTACAGAATTTAAATGTTATGTATATGATGTAAAGTTTAATTCTACAGCACAAACTGCTAATTGGAATGCACGTCGATTTGATAACATTGATCAAATTTATGGAAATGAATTTTTGTTTAATGTAACTGGTGGAAATTTACAAGAAACAACATCAAGTACAAACTTGTTTGAACTTCCATATGCACAAACAAAGACTCTTCAAAATATATCATATTATGTTCAACAAACTTTTAGCGGAGATACTGCACCAAATACATATATAACTCTTAATGTTGGTGATAATAAAATATTTACTGACACAAGTGATATTACATTAATAGTTAATGGAACCGCTAAAACACAAAGTGAATATACTGCAACGATATCATCGAATGCAAAAACTATTACAATAGTACCGCGCAATAGCAACTGGTCATCAGGCGCAGTTTATAGTGCGCTTGCAAAAGTTAAGGTCGTAAATGCCAGTACCGCAGCGCGAGTTACAAAGAGTGTGGCATCTACTACAGACAGTGGCGTTACACCAGCGTCTGGAGGTGCGTCTCGCATATACACTCTTAAAAATACCGATATTATCCGACTAGTAAGTGTGTTTTCTGCTGACACACCTCGTAAAAATATTACCTCATCATTTAAACTAATTGATGACGGCCAACGCGATAACATCTATACAAATGGACGCATCCAATATATTGGTTCTGGCCAATTAAATGCTAATATTGATATTACATATGAATATTATGACCGTCTTGGCGGAGTCTCTGGTCGTGATCTCGTGATGTATAATGTTGACTCTTATAGTTCAAATAACAACAGCGTTGGCACCCCATATGATAATATACCAACATACTCTGGGATTAAACTTTCTGATGTGCTAGACTTTAGACAAGACATACTCTATACTGTAAATTCAGGTGTTGTTGGAAGCGTTGTATCAAATATTGGAAAAGCCATTATTGATCCAAATACCCCTATAACTTGCGCAGCTACATTTTATTTACCACGTATTGATAAGGTTACAGTAAATTCTAGAAATGAGTTTGCGATTATTCAAGGCATTCCATCTCTAACTCCAGTTGAGCCTGGAGCGCCAAAAAATTCAATGACACTCTATTCATTGAACGTTCCAGCATACACGCCAAATGTGTCTGAAATTGTAAAAAATTATATCGACAATCGTCGATATACAATGCGAGACATTGGTGCCCTTGAAAAACGTATAGGCAATATTGAATATTATACTTCGTTATCATTACTAGAACGTTCTGCTAATGATAAACCAATTTTTGATGATGCGGGCGAACGATTTAAAAATGGAATACTAGTTGATAATTTTATTGGTCATGGAGTTGGCGACGTCTTTGATCCTCAATATCAATGCGCAGTTGACCGTGACGCTGGACTGTTACGTCCTCGATACAATACTCATAACATTGACCTTGCAATTGACAGTCCGCTAACAACAACTACTACAGTTACAAATACTACGAGTGGTTCAATTACACGCACTACGCTTGCAGACAATGGGAAAATACGAGTACATGACAGTATAATTACGCTGTCTTACGACGAGGTTGAACTTGTTTCGCACCTAAAAGCGACTGCACACATTAGTGTTCACCCGCACATATATGCAAAGATTAATGGGAATATACGTCTGTCTCCTGCTGCCGATAATTGGAAAGACACAATCACTCGCCCAGATCTTATTGTAACTGATGACAGCGCATTTGATGCAATCAAGTTTATTGCAGAAGATCCAGCACTTGACATACTTGGCACAGATTGGAATAACTGGACTAGACAATGGGGTGCGAGTAGTACAACTACTACACGCGGAGCATTTATAAGAGGTCGTGGCATACCTACGACAACCACTACACAACGCGCATATACTGACACTCGTACAGGCACAAATACTACTCTTGGTTTTTCATTTGTGCCAAAAAGTCTTGGCGAAAGTGTTGTTGATACTTCAATTATACCATTTATACGTTCACGAATTGTATATTTCCATGCAACTGGATTAAAGGCGTCTACTCGAGTCTATCCATTCTTTGAAGATCGTGATATATCAGCATACACAAATCAAATATTAAATAACGATTCAACCAAATTTATCATTCCTACAACAGTAAATGATAACACTACTCGCCGTTTTGATGGAATCTTATCAAACCAATTACCATCTCCAGAGTCTGGTTATAGCGCATATGGCGCAACATTAACTACTGACACATCTGGAGAACTCTATGGTTCATTTATCATACCAAATAATAGTTCGATTCGATTCCGTACTGGTGATCGTACATTTAAGTTGACTGATGATCCGCGAAATGCATCTTCAGAAACTACGTATGCACTATCAAAATATACTGCAAGTGGTATACTTGAGACTGTGCAAGAGACGATATTGTCTACGAAAACGCCACAATTTACTGTAACCCCAATTTCAGAAACTGTTTCTGGAACTGTAGTCACAAGCACTACAACATATCGTGACCCGCTTGCTCAGTCATTTATAATTAGTTCAGAAGACTATCCAACTGGTGCATTTATAACTTCAGTTGACCTATACTTTGCTCAAAAGGCACTTTTCCAACCGGTTGAAATTTATATTGTAACAATGGAAAACGGTGCACCAACACGCACAATAGTCCCATACTCACGCACATTCTGTCGCCCATCTGAGGTACAAATAAGTGCTAATGGTTCATTGCCCACAAACTTTAGGTTTAGTGATCCTGTTTTCTTAAAGAGTGATGAAGAGTATGCAGTGGTAGTATCATCAAATGATGGTGATTATCGTTGCTGGTATGCAATACTTGGTGAAGCTGATGTGATTACTGGTAAACGTATAGAAAAACAAGAATATCTTGGTACATTTTTTACGAGTGCAAATGCCTTTACTTGGACTCCTCAACAAGAACAGGACCTAAAATTTAGAATTAACCGTGCACAATTCTTTAACCCAGCAACGACGACAATCAAGTCTGGAGACATTAATTTTAGAACACAATTACACACTGGTGTCGAAACAATTGAAATTGTAGACGGTGGTAGTGGATATGGGTTGCCTCCAACAATAACATTCGATCCAAGCAGAGGTACTCGCGCAGAAGCTGTAATTGATCCATTTACCGGTAGTATTTCACGCGTAATTATACATGATCGTGGAGCAGGATATAATAATGCTCCTACAGTAATAGTAACAAAAAATACTGCAGACAGCAACACTCCAGTAGTACCCAACTTGGTTGCAAAACTGGCGGAAATTCCGGTGTCTATTTTTAACTTACGTCAACCAAACTTAGCATTTAATAATTCTGCAATATCTCATAGGATTCAATTTGGAAATGAATCTCCAGAACGTATTGAAGCAAATAGCGATAATTATATTCCTAGTAGTTATGGTAATTTAAGTTCTCATATACTTACATCACGTAATCAAAATGTCCCGTTTGGACCACGCGCAGTGCTTACATCAAATCTTATGTCTGTTGATTCTGCAATATCACCTGTGATTGATGTTGATGGCTCATCATTGCTAACAATTGCAAATATTATCAATGATGACTCTACGGATGAAGGTTATACTGTATATGAATCTAGTACTTCTACCGGAGGTTCAACTACTACACTTATAAAAGGTACAGCAACTTGGACAACAAATGCGTTTGTTGGAAAAACATTAAAAATAACGAGCGGCACACTAAGTGGAAAAGAATTTACAATAACTGCTAATAACGCGACTACTCTTACATTCTCTCCAACAGCTGCCTCTGAAGTTGGTAGTGGTGTGACATATTCAATTGTAAGTCCATTAGAAAATGGATCTGCAACTGCTCGATATATTACGCGTAAAGTTAACTTAAACTCTCCTTCTGATCGATTAAATATTTATCTATCAACAAATCGTCCTACATTTGAAACAGACATTAAAGTTTATGTTAAATTGGGATTTGATACAACTACTACAGATGATCAATTAGTATGGACAGAATTAACTCCAACAAATCCAATACCAATTAATACAAACATTGATATATATTCTGAAACTGAATATGTAATTGACCCAGGTGATGACTTTGTTTCTTTCCAGGTAAAAGTTATACTCATGTCAAATAATATTTTTGATATACCGACAATTCGAGATTTTAGAGCAATTGCAACAGTATAAAATTTATGGCCACTCGAAAAAAAATTAAAGTAGAAGAAAATCCAACGCTTGAAAGAGACTCTTTTTCAAATGCTATTCTAAACACAGACACAACAGCATATGTTGCAGCTCGCAATCGAAAAAAGCATATACGCCGTCAAGAGCGAATAATTGCAGACTTACAAGCAAAGGTTGAAGAGTTGTTAGCTTGGAAACTTGAAATAGTTGAAATGTTAACAAAAAAAGAGAATAAATAAAGATAATGGATTCAATTCAATTTTCAGAGTTTTCTACAACTGGTGTTAATATATCTGACACCTTTGATATTTGGCGTCAAAAAACAAATGGTATAGTATCAGAAATAACTGATATACAAACTTCTATATCACCACTATTTTATACGTCTGGCCAAAATACATCTGCTCTTTTGCGAACAGTTACGCTAGACACGCCACAGACTATAACTGGTGCCAAAACATTTAGTGGAGGGACATTATCTTCTCCAACCATAAAAATTGGAAATTCTGGTTTATATGACTCAGGTAATGTATTATCAAGTACAACACCAATTAAAACTGATAAACTAATTTTAGAATCACAATTACAATTTGGAACTCATTCATATAGCATACCAAACAATAACCCAAGTGAAGCTTCTATTTTAGGTAAGTCTGGAGATGCTTTATCATGGACTACGCTAAGTAGCATAATTTCTCAGGTTCAAAGCGAAGGTGCTGCAAATGTCGTAAGCACAAATGAAATTCTTCCAGTTGGTTCTCTCGTCGATTATGCTCCAAATGGTACCACATTTTCTTCAGACTGGTTGCGTTGTACAGGATCACGTTTTCAGGGGAGTGCATATCCAGAACTTGCGACTGCATTATTAAATAAATATGCTGCAATCTATACAACTCAAACTGGAAATACTATTGCTCCTTCAGTGTCATATAATGCTTCTTGGTGGTATACTCTACCAAACATAAGCGGAGCACTTATAAAAGCAAAACCGGACAATGTAATCGATACCTTTATCGACCGTGGAAATGTTTTTGATATAATACGAGGCACAGAGTCTATTCAAAGTTTGTCGCTTGCAAATGGCGGCACCGGGGTTTTAAATTTAAGGCATGACCCTACACTAACAGTTAATGTCGATCGTCAATTAGGAATAGCACCACTTGCAATTACACCTGATAAACTTGCAAATAATTCTGTTGACCCTTCTAAACTGAGTCTTGGTGGGCCATCATGGGATTCCACTTCTGCTGCCTTGTTTGAAGGCAATGATCCTAATACTCGTCGAAGAGTTGCAACGCGTGAGTATGTCGACACACTCGTATTCAAAAAGGGTCCTGCTGCGCGATTAGTAAGCAAACCAAGTCATGCGCCACACAGTTCTGCACCAGGTTTTGGTGAATTTTGTTATATAAATCATGACGGAGTTCCAATAATAACTGGAGGCAGTCCATATAGTAGATTTGGACACGCCGACAAATATTCGCATTGCGAAATGCCATTGCCTGATAATAGAAAAGCAGTAGAATTGCATGTCACACGATACAGTGCATGTGCCCTTGACAATGAAGGCGAGTTATGGGCAATTGGACTCATTTGGCATAACCCCTATAACATGGTGCCATTTCCTGGAACAGCAAATGTAGATGTACGTGTAAAAGAATGGACAAAAGCATACAACCCGCTCTATAACTATTCGGCTGGCAATAAAATTAAAAAGGTTATAATTAGTGGTGGCTATGACATTAACAACGTTGCTGTAATTGATACATCAAATCGTCTGTGGATTGCCGGATATAACCAATATGGCATATTAGGTCGTGGTAACAATGGGACAACTACAACAAACACCGCAACAAAACCAGCTGGAGAGACAACACCAGTGCTTGAAAATGTCTTTGATGCTTGTATTATTGGTACATGGAATGGAACTGCTGAAACTGCAACATGCATAGCACTAACTTCAAGTGGCATACGGGTGTCTGGTTATGGTTCTACTGGACTGCGCGGCGATGGGCTAACACCATCTGCAGTTAATAATACATTTAATACCGTTACAATATCAGGCATAACTGATTATTCATCATGTAGGCTGTATGCTGGAGGCGAAGACTCTGCAACTACAGCATTTTTAACAACTGACTCTGGAAACGTAATTTATGGTTGGGGCTATAACGGCAATGGAATACTTGGCGATGGCACAACATCTAATAAAAACCGACCAACACTAATTTGGGAAAATCCTGATTTAAATATTAATAAAATTTATACAACTGCACATGTAGATGGAAAAGGTGCAGCATATATATTTGGCAATAAAAATAATACTACAATAAATCTAGGTTCTGATTTAACAACAAATATTTCTGGTGATTTATTTGGAAGTTCTCTATCGTGTAATGATGCTGGAAATATTATTGCAGTTGGATCACCAAATCCAACTGTTGGGAAAGTATTATGCTATCAATATTCTGGAAATACATGGTCTCAGTATGGGTCAACTATAAATGGAACAGAAGGATCAAGCAACTTTGGAAAATCTGTAAGTTTAAATTCATTTGGTAATCGATTAGTAGTTGGAATTCCAGACGGTTATCGTCAAGCTTCAAATATTTTTGGACAGATACGCGTGTATAATTATTCTGGAAATGCCTGGTCTCAACTAGGAACTAATTTAAATGGAAGTCAAGCGGGAAGTAAATTTGGAAGTTCCGTTGCGATGTCTGGTAATGGAGGAGTTTTTGTAGTTGGTGCGCCAAATATGAGTAAGACAATTAATGGTGCTAATGCTCTAAATGTTGGACAAGTTCGAGCATATTCTATAGTAGGCACAACTATCTCTCAAATTGGATCAGTTATAGATGGAATATCAGTTAATCAAAATTTTGGTTCATCGGTTGCAATTAATACCGATGGCACTATAATTGCAGTTTCTTCAAATGGGACCGGTGGAGCTGGAATAGTTAAAATTTATCAATTAAGATTTAATGAGTGGACACAACTTGGAGGAGACATTGCTGGAAAACTTGCTTCAGATAATAGTACAATTATATCACTTAGTGGGTCTGGAACACGACTTGCAGTAGGTGCACCTGGAAATGATGCCAACGGATCAAATAGCGGTCAAACTCGAGTCTTTCAGTATAATTCAACTACTACAGTTTGGGAACAATTGGGGAGTGATATTACTGGACTTACAGCAGAAGGCGCAAGTGGAAGTGCTGTCGTGCTATCGCGCGACGGCCAAACTCTTGCTATAGGTGCACCAAACACCGATACTCTTGGCAAAACAGATAATGGATATATTAGAATATATCGACTAGTTGGAAGCAATTGGCAGCTATTAACAGGTAATATTGCTGGAACCAATGCAACTGAAAAATTTGGATCAACCGCAGCACTAAGTGCAAATGGAAATATTGTAATTGGAGGAGCACCAACATACAATACTAATAGAGGTTTAGTTCGAGCGCTTGGATTTGCTTCTGCCCCAACATTAGTTAATGAAATTTGGTGTTCAGGCACAAATACTGGAAATAAATTTGGTATAACTGGTGAAAGTACTCAATGGAGACTGTCTGGACCACTTCCGTCTGGATATAGCCTCGAAGACTTTTGGTGTGGAAATGGTTATTATTCAGACAACGTAAATTTTGCAAAAGCATACAGAGCGTCTGACAATAAATATTACTTGTTTGCTGTCGGAAAAAATGGCCATTATCAAGCTGGAAATGGAAGTGCACTTCAATTAAATAGTTGGACCCGTCTTAATTTAAGTTCAGAAATTGTAGAAAAAATAGTTGATATACAATGTGTATCACCTTATGACTCTGAAGACTATACAGTCTTGTTATTAGATGATGGTTCACTATATTTTTCTGGATATAATGCCTATATGATTGATCCAAATTTACCAAATAACGCATTGAGAACAGACTTTACACGCATTAAATAATATGTCAGATTATAAAAAAATAATTTTAAAAAATAGTCCAGTTCCTGGTGCAGTTCCACTAGAAGATTTCTTGGATTTTGGCGAATTAGCACTTAATTATGCTGATAAAAAATTGTATTACAAAGAACTTGACGGAGGAATTGTTGTACATGAGACTCCGTATCTTGACGACGAAGGCAGTCAAAATTCTGTAGTAAAGAGAAATGGTGATGGCTCTGGTGTTTTTAATGGAGTCATTAGTAATGTATCTGATCCAGACCTGTATGCATTAGATATTTCTTCTAGCGCGTCTACTACTGCTCGGGTGTCTGCTCTAAACACTCAAACCGCAATAAATGCATCTGCAGTGAGTGGCATAGGTGCAAATATAAACAGTACTTCTGGTATTGGCGCAATTATAAGCAGCGGTAGTTCTACAGCTGCAGTTATAAGCAGCAATAGTTCCACATATCATGCAGAATTTGGAAATAGTGCTACAAACAATTCATCTGCAATTGAAAGAATTCGTGGTGCATTTGTGTGGTTCTATAACACATTTAAAGGTCGATTGCAAACCGCAAATATAGCTGCTGATCGCAATTGGACACTACCAGATCGTTCAGGCACACTTGCAACTACTGATGATCTTAGTCAATTTGCATCTACAACTTCTGCGCAACTTGCTGGAGTTATAAGTGACGAAACTGGCAGCGGTTCTTTGGTGTTTGCGTCTAGTCCGTCATTAACAACACCAACTATAGGCACGATCAACGGATCAACCGCAGCGAGTGGTACACTGACACTGCGTTCGACATCAAGCGCAACAAAGGGGACTGCAGGAGTGTTGCTAACTGATAGCATCGCTTCATCTTCATCGACGACTGGTTCACTTGTAGTGACTGGTGGAGTTGGCGTAAGTGGAGACATCTATGCTGGTGGAAATGTCTATGCGAACAATCAGATACTCGCGACTAAAGGTTACGTCGACACACTTGCTGAAGGACTGCATGTTCATGCCTCAGTGCATGTTATACTAAACACATCGCTTGAAACTATTACAGGCGGCAGTGTTGAGTATAATAATGGAACTGATGGTGTTGGAGCATACTTAACACTCAGCAACCCAATTAATTTTACTACTGGACTCGAAGGTGATCTTGATCTTGGGGCTGGCGCGCGTATTATAGTAAATGGTCAAAGTCAGGCGCTACGCAACGGTATCTATGTTATCGCATCGACGACACGTTTAGATCGTGCTACTGATTTTGATACTCCGGTTGAAATGGCTGGCGGAGATTTCGTATTTGTTACTCATGGTTCAACATACGCAAATACTGGTTGGGTGCTCGGTGAAGCTGTAGCATCAGTTGGGGTTTCACCTGTAAACTTTATTCAATTTTCTGGAGCAGGCACGCCTGTAGCCGGTGCTGGTTTGTCTGCTGATGGATTAATCTTGAACGTTGGAGGTACAAGTGGCCGCATAGTTGCGAATGCAGATTCAATTGATCTTGCTACGACTGGAGTGTCAGCCGGCACATATGAAAATGTAACTGTCGATGCATACGGTCGTGTTACTTCTGGCACAAATACTACATTTGATTCAAGCATAACTGGAAGTGGTAAAACTTTTACAAACGCTGATGATGGTAAAATATTTCATGTCACAGGAGCAAATACCTTAACACTCCCAACATATGCTTCGGCAAACTCTGGATGGAGCGTGGGTATCGTAAATGTTGGAGGAGCTATACTTACAGTTAACATCGCGAGCGGATCTGGAAACACAGTTAACGACAACATTACATTTAATAATACAGTTAAATGGTCATCAGTTTATATCTATAAATCAGATATAGCTAATAAATTTATTGCAATTGGCGTGTTAAATTAATTATGAATATTCAAGACTTTAAGCGTGCGACACTTGCTCAAGTTTTGCAAGTCATTCAAAAAATTAATAGAATCTGGTCATTTAGCTATAGTACAACTACAGTTTTAAACAACTTCTCTTTGAAGTTTGGCAATAAAAATAGTCTGTTGACGGGTCTAACTGGTTTCTGGGAACTAGATTCCGCGGCCGCAGGTAGTGACTCTCACGCCAATCGCAATATTGCGTTTTTCGGCTCGGGTGCATTGCCGATCCAACTCGGCACCGCAGTACTCTTCACCGGCGCCGGCGGATGGTTAACGAATAATTTTACCTATAGTTTAGCGCCTAATGGCTTTACAGTGTCAACGTGGTTAAATGGATCACCAGCAAACATAGGACCTGCAGTTTCGCAATGGCAAACCGGTAAAGGATTTTTGATAGGCATCAGTACAGCACCATTTGTTAATGCTGCCGGCGGCAGCGGTACGGGAAATGATATTATATTTGTTTTAGGCAACGACCCAAACTATTGGCTCACTCAATTTCCAAATACTGGAGGTTGGAATCATGTTGTTGGCGTCTATGATCCAGTAACAGCGTCTGCACGACTGTATATCAATGGAGTTTTACGCAGTACCTCTACTGGAGTGCCGGCAAACATCCCCCTAGACGGTTCTGCAACTTTCAAACTTGGATCAATTGATAATGGTGGTGAATTTGGATATACTGGATCAGTCGACTCTACGGGATTGTGGCTGCGCCCACTAACTGAAATTGAAATTGTTGACCTGTATAATGAAGGTAACGGACTCACCTATAGCAGTTTTTCGGCAGACACCACAATAGACAACATCACTGTAGATTGGGGTGACGGCAGCAGTGAAACTATAAGTTCAGGTCAAGTTAAATCTCATACATACATTGCTTAATAAATATACATTATGCCATCAATTTCACTGTCTCCAGATAACAGACTTGGTTATGTTACGTCTATAAATTTTGGATCTTCGTCTCCTTCTTTAGGCGGGACGCTAGACATTTCAAATTTTCCAAACCTTGTAGGAGTAACAGGAGCAAATAACGGAGTTACTTCAGTTTCTTCACTGCGAAGAAACCCGCTGCTACAAAAGATACGTCTTGAGGACAATAATATATCATCAGCGGCAGATATAGAAACCATAATAACAGACATTGATAGAAATCGTGGTTTTATAACTTCTAGTTTAGATAAGACAATAGATATATCGCTGTCCGGCACGTCTATGGGTACACCAAATCGCACAACGCGTGTGTCTAAAGTTAATGCCCATGTTGCAGCTTTGGACGGGTTTAATTTTAATGTCTCTTATAGTGTAAATGGCGAGACTGAACAAATATGGTCAGGTCTTGGATTAAACGGTCTGTTTAGTAATGCTAGCAACTGGAGCAATACTCTTGCGCCGCTGCCATATGACGCGCTATACTTTAGCGGAACGACGGGATTAGCGATGACAAACGATACATCAATCGCCTATATCAATGGGTTAACTTTCAACAACACATCTGGATCATACACGTTGTCTGGAAACTCGCTTTCTTTAACATATAATGGCATACATAACTATTCAAGCAATACTCAAACAATTTCAGCTACAATTGATTTTCCAATCGGTTATGAAAAAGTTATAAACTGTAGTCCAGGAAATATAATGCTGTCTAATATAACAAATGATGCTAGCAGCATGATTTTAAATAAAACTGGCTCTGGAACGCTTACACTTTCAACCGCTACTGCATACACAGGTACACTTGCACTAAATTCTGGTGGGTTGGCACTAAACAACATAAATTCACTTCAAAATTCTACACTGACGCTAAACTCCGGAACGCTATCGTTTGGAGTAAGTGGAACCAACGCGTATGCTATTGGAGGTTTGTCTGGAAGTGCCCCGCTAAATATTGGAGGCAATAGCATAATTGTCGGTTCTAACGGCGTGACGAGTACGTTTTCTGGAAACTTGTCTGGAACAGGTTCTTTGACTAAGACTGGAACTGGAACATTCACTCTTTCAGGAAACAATTCATATTCTGGTTCTACAGTCATAAACAATGGGCGCCTGATTGCTGCATCAAGTACAGCAATCACGTCATCATCAAGTTTTTCACTTTCTGGCGCTTCAACTTTGTCTCTTTCTGGTGGTTTTAGTGTTGCAAATAAACCGTTAACTATTGACACTAGTGGTCCATCCTCCGCAATATTCGAAAGCATTGCAAGAGACAACACGTGGTCCGGAACCGTTACTGCAACAGGAACAAATCTTTTTCCAGTCACAATTAGAAATGCCGCGGAGCTGTCTACCTTTACGCTGTCTGGAAATATAGCAACACTCAGCAATGGTTGTATTGTTACTAGTAGTCTCTCTTCTAGCAATATTAATTTTTCAGGTGTATACAACGGAGGACCAATAGTTAAAAGAGGATTTGGCAACCTCACGCTTGGCTCCTCTAATACATATGATGCTCGTACTGAAATTCAAGAAGGATCTCTAACAATCTCTTCTATCAATAATGTTGGTTCTGGCAACGGCGCGAGTTCACTAGGCACAGCAAGCATCACAGCAAATGGAATTATAGGACTTGGCAATCCTACAGGAAGCTCAATTGGAACACTGACATATACTGGAGGAGAAGCCAGCACCGATCGTCAAATATGTTTATATGGGCGGTCTGGTGGTGGGGCGGCAATCAATGCAAATGGAACAGCCGGAACCATATTAAATTTCACATCAAATTTGGGTTTTGCAAACAGTCTAAACAGCACCACTCGTGATTTATCACTTAGAGGAACTGGAATCGGTGAATTTTCTGGTATTATTGGAGATGAGGATGCTGCAAGCGGTAAACGTACATCGTTGTCTAAAACTAATGCTGGAACTTGGTGGTTGTCAAACACAAATAGTTATACTGGATCTACGACAATAACTAATGGCACACTGCAATTGCGTCCTAGCGCCTCTATAAATTCTACAAGTGGGATTATAATGGGAGGACTAGTAGGCGGGACATACTTATCAAAACTAGTCTATACTTCAACTACTCCGCTAACCGCTCCAATCACTATGAATGTAGTGTCGATATTAAGTGGTGACGGAACAATAAATTCAAATATTACTATCAATCACCTGCAAATAATTAATGGTGATCAGGCGAATCGATTGATACTTGGCATCGCGCTAATCGATCCCCTCGGCACCAGCGGAACGTTTACACGAAATGATTCTGCTATTTTAAATTTAAGAGGAACCATTTCATCTACAT
>Ga0207937_1000408_pt1 | contig 15166 bp, 14 predicted proteins | sample LakMenEpi04Sep11_FD_150668 | JGI IMG/M metagenome (GOLD analysis project Ga0207937, IMG submission 150668) | Freshwater microbial communities from Lake Mendota, WI - 04SEP2011 deep hole epilimnion (SPAdes) | ecosystem: Environmental > Aquatic > Freshwater > Lentic | place: Lake Mendota, Madison...
AACGTCAACTTCGCAGACTCATAAACGTACACTTACCATGAATCGTCAGGCGAGGGCATCTAGAGATCCGTCCACTCGCTCATTTGCAATTCTTAGTAATGAAGACGCGTTGACTTTTCCGCAAGCAATCTCGCAGGCACAGCTCGATTACTTTTCTTCGCTTGCTGGTGCTAATTCGATCGTGAACGATTGGGCTGGCGTAGCGACTTCATCAGACAAAACCGTTGTTACATCGCCGATGTCGGTTTGAGATGTACCGCCGGACACTTCACTCGCCGGAGCACCACTGCCGCTGGAAGGGCACAGTCTGGAAGGGCACTGTGCAGTACAGCTTGTATCACCGGAGGAACAACTCCCACAACTATCAGCCCCAGAATCGCAGAAGGAACTAGAGGCATCGGCCGAGACCATGCAGCCTTTGGATGCCCCGCTGAGTGAGCAGCACGAACCGGACGACGATTCACGATACATGAACGCGGAAGCAACACATCCCGCTCCCAAAAGGCCGACACCGACAAGTTTCAAAATTGACATGAGTTTTCCCTCTTTCCTAGCCAACAAACAAAACTACAGTCTCTTGAATGAGACAGTTCTAATATAGCGATCTTACCTCCATAGAGCTATCGGAAATGGAAATGCTCCATTTTCTTGAAATCCAGTCTTTGGTCCCCAAGGGTACTTGTCCTTATTGACTCCGTTCTGACTTCGAAACCGGTAAAGACATGAGAAACTGCGTTAAGCATGATTTACAAGCCTCTTGATTCGCAGCGACGAACGGCAGTAGATGCTATACTGGGATGGTTGGCCGAATACTTTCGCTGATTGGAAAGGCGTAGAGCGTGACGACGACTCCTTGTAACGCGGCTTCCCGTGTGTAGCGCGTCTTCCCGTATCATGGTCGCGTGACTGGAACTATGAAATCCCACCTCATTGCCCATGAGCATTTGTCAATTCCAAAAGCAGCGTATGTCCATGTCCCGTTTTGCCACTCTCGTTGTCCTTACTGTAGCTTTACGGTAATCGCGAATCGAATGGACTTGGTAGATCGCTACGTTGAGGCCGTCACGCGTGAGCTAACGACTCTCGGTAGCCCAAAACCCGTTAACACGATCTTTATTGGTGGTGGTACGCCGACTCTGCTACCTCGCGAATCGATGATGCAATTGTGCGAAGTGATCCGTCGATGGCTTCCACTGGCAAACGATGGTGAATGGAGTATCGAAGCGAATCCTCAAGACATCGATCCGACTCTCTGTCGACTTCTTAGAGAACAGGGTATCAATCGGATCAGTCTCGGTGGCCAATCGTTTGATATGGCAAAACTGAAAATGCTCGGTCGCGATCATACTGGCGATCAACTTGCTCGTTCTATCAGTATCGCGTCCCAGTGGTTCGATGAAGTCTCGGTCGACTTGATCTTCGGAGTTCCCGGTGAAGATATGGAAGTTTGGCGATCAGATTTAGGAACGGCTATATCGCTCGGTGTAAGCCATCTCTCTACCTATGGACTAACCTACGAGAAAGGATCGCACTACTGGTCGCAACTGCAGAAAGGACAGATCCTCGCAGTCGCAGAAGAAGTCGAGCTGGAAATGTATCTCTATGCCATTGCAACACTCACTCAGAACGGCATGATTCACTATGAAGTTTCGAATTTCGCAAACCCAGGAAGCGAATGCAGGCACAACCAGACTTACTGGCAGGGTGATTCCTGGCTAGGCTTTGGGCCAGGTGCTGCGGCCTATGTGGATAGTACTCGTACTGTCAATCACCGAAGCACGCTCAAGTACCTTCAACGCATGGAGACCGGACTGTCCCCCATAGCCGAGTCGCAAACACTGGACTGGTCCACGCGAACTCGCGAGCGATTTATCTTCGGTATGCGTCAGCTAAAAGGAGTCGACTGGAGTACGCTTGTCAACGCCGGTGAACCTGATGCCATAGAAGCCATCGCACAACAGATTCCTAAACACATCGAATTGGGGTTCTTGGAGTGGAACCAAGGCTACATTCGCCTGACGCCACAGGGGTTGCCAATCAGTGACTCACTTTGGCTAGACTACTGGTGACACAGCCGAAAAAGTCAAAGTAGTGGGCATATTCCATGTGAAGTTCAACTGGAATTCCAGCAAAAGCTGGATTGCGGACGGCACGGCGGAGCGGCTTCACTTCGCTCGCTCGTAAACGAAATCCAACGTCGTTTCCGCGAGCGTGACAAGGGCCCTTCGAACACATGGGGTCGTAGCCGGCCTTCCTCTTGTCGTTCAAGCCGACAATGCCCGTCGTTTTGTCATTCTTGTCGAGATGATCCTACCGTGGCAGGGATGTTAGCCGAACCATCCGAATCATGACACAAAAAGTACAAAAAATGATCTACAGCCGATCAAAACACCTTGAGATTGCGATTGTTCTCGTGCACATTGCATACGAGAGCCAACAAAAATCGGTATCTTTATCGCAAGATTTTGAGCTTCATGATGACGTTGGCCAGACTTAGGTGTTGCGTGTTCACTAGTCGTACCCCGTGAGAGAAAAACTGCCTTGAAACGCTATCCTTTCCAAACGATCCTCGTTCTGTTTGTTTTGTCGATTTCACCAGTATTTGCGATCGACTATCCGTATCAAACCGATGAACCTCAGAAGACCGGTTGGCCGCTGAATGCTGAAGAACGCGCTTACGTCATGCGACCAGAATATGACCGACGACCAGGGCGTGAAGCGAATAAGCATTTGCCAGCGATGTGGCCTGTCGTGCCGTCGGCTGGGAATTGGGGCGGTACGAGTTGGTTGGACACACATGCCCGACTTGTTGAGCAAGTGCGAGCTAACGCCGGGCCTTGCGACGTACTGTTGGTTGGTGACAGTATCACGATCCAGTGGGGCGATGCCTGGAAGAAGCACTTTCCTAATCTCAAAGCGATCAATATTGGCATCGGCGGCGACAAGACGCAAAACGTTTTGTGGCGACTCGACCATGGTGGAGTTGAGGGGCTACAGCCCAAATTGATTCTATTGATGATCGGTAACAACAATATGTTCTTCACGCCCGAAACGGGGATCGAATCTGTCGCCAAAGGCATCGAGATGTGCATGAAGAATCTTCGAGACAAATTTCCCAAGATTCCAATTATCGTCGCCAAAATTCTACCCGCCCATGAACCTAACAATCGCTTTTACGAAGATATCAAGAAGACCAACGCGGCCTTGGATCCACTCAATCTTGAGAGCAATCCCAACGTGTTCGTGCTTGATATGTGGAACGACTTTATCACCGCAGATGGCAAGATCAACAAAGAGTTGTTCACATCCGACAATATTCATTTATCACCAGCGGGCTACGCAGCCTATGCGAATCTGTTACATCCGTTGATTCATGCGATCTTCAATGGCGAAGCGATCCCTCAGCCCAATAGCAAGCCAAAGCTGCGTATCACACCTGAGACGACCAACAACTCACCATCGCCGCCGAGCGCTGGACCAGGAGTGAGAACTCCGAGAACGACCACCGAAATCGAACTCAAATCATCGCCTGTGCTCAGTTACCCGTACAATGGTGTACCGATGATCTCTGCAGCGCAGGGAATCAAACTATGCGTCGAGAACTTGCGATTACGATGCCCAGATTCACGGATTGTCTTGGTGAAGATATTGCCAGCGTTTGATCCTAGTAAAGAAGTAGGGGCGGAGGTGCGGAAAATCAATCAGGCATTAGACGACTTGAGGCTCGAGTCTGACGCCAAGGTCAAGGTGCTCGATCTCTGGAGCGATTTTACGAACGTTGATGGAAGCTTGAAATCGGAACTTTATTCCGACAGACATTTGCATCTTAATGCGGCAGGTTATGGGGTGTTTGCCTCCAAACTCAAGCCGGCCATCATGGAGTTACTCGAGAGACTTCCCTAGGTTCGTTCGCGACATGACCTTTCGGCAACAACGTTCGAGTTGATCTCTATTGGTCGGATTGGCCGGTTCTCGTGTTGATGTGCGATGCGCATCATTTCTTCCCATATGCCAAGAATTCATGCGCGACTTGACTACCAGCGACTGACCATGCGTATGGATACGATCTATCCTTGTAGTAGGACAGGACCCATTCATTTGACGGTCTTGAACGCGGAAGTCCGTCTGACTGATAGAAAACCAGCATGGGGAGCGTCTCGATCCGGAGATGCTGAAATGCCTTCATTAAGTGAGCTCTAGGACTCCGGTGCTGTCTCCAAATTGGGTTGCGTTCACTCCTGACTGCTGAAGCATCCACAAATACAAATTGCAAAGTGGTGTGTTGTTGGGAAATTTCCAATGTCCTGCCTTCGGAATCTTTCCTCCGGCTTTTCCAGCCATAATGATGGGCAGATCATCGTGATTGTGGCGATCACCGTCTGAGATCCCGCTACCGTAAACTATCATGCAATTATCCAAGAGACTGCCTCCGGCTTCTTCTGCGGAAGCCAAGTTGTCCAAAAGATATGCAAAGTGCTCCATGTGGTAGGTGTTGATCTTCTGAACCTTGGCTTGCTTTTCATCGCTCTTGCCATGGTGGGATAAATCGTGATGCCCCTCGGCGACGCCGATCTGCGGATACCCATCGTTGTTCCCTTCGTTGCGATACATGAAGGTCAATATGCGTGTTGCGTCACTTCGAATCGCCAATGCAGTCATATCCATCATCAGTTTACAGTGATCGCTCCAGTCCCTTGGAATTCCGGCGGGGCGGGGGAAATTAGGGACACCGTTTTGCCCGATCTTGAGCTTGTCACCGTTCAAAACGCGATTCTCGACATCTCGAATCGCATACAGATACTCATCGATCTTTCGAATGTCTGCTTGCCCTAGTTGGCGTTGAAGTGATTTCGCATCTTCCTGAACAAAATCCAAAATACTCTTACGTCGGCCAAGCCGTGCGCTTCGGATCTTGCCTTCACTAACCTTGTCTCCATTGCCGAACAACCGATCAAAAACAGCGGATGGATCTTTCTCTTTTGCGAGCGGGCTTGATTCATTTCGCCAAGCGAGGTTGCTCGAGTAAGCGCAGGAGTATCCTGAGTCGCAACTTCCCGCTTGCGCGGACCCTTCGAGTCCCAACTCGAGGGTTGTGAAGCGTGTCTTGTTGCCGATTGCATTCGCTGCAAATTGATCAATCGAGATGCTGTTTTTGATATCGGATCCATCGGTCTTGCGAGGATGCGCACCGGTCAAAAATGCAGCGCCGCTTCGAGCATGATCACCAGCTCCGTCTCCGTGATCTCTTGCACCGTCGAGCGTCAAGCCTGTGAAGACAGAAACCGAATCGCGATGCTTGGAGAGCGGCTGAAGAATGGGTGTTAGCTCATAGTCTTTACCTTCTTTTGCAGGTGTCCATGCGGGCATGTGCGCTCCGTTGGGGACCATAAAGAACATCATACGCATCGGTTTTTCTAGATCGGTGGCGTGAGCAAAACCATTGGGCATCATGGCTTCCAGGAAAGGAAGGCTGACTGCAGTCCCCATGCCTCGAAGTACGGTACGTCTTGAAATTGTTTTTTGTTTTTTCATAGTCTATAGCTCTTCGCGTAAACCTTTTCTTTGAAATGGATCGCTGGAAACAATCTCAAAAATCAATGTAGAAAAACGGTAATCGTCTTTTGTCAGTTTCGCCATGATTTTGTCAACGGCGCATCGGTCGTAGTATTCTAACCCTCGCCCTAGCGCATAGATCAGTAACTTTTCGGTAACGCAACGCGCAAATTGATCTGCATTCTTTTCCCGCAAGGTTCTTATCAAGTCGCCAGGGCCTTTGATAGACTCTCCGTTGGGCAGCTCGCCGCTCGTATCGATGGGTGAGCCTTTGTCGGTGGTTCTCCAACGGCCGACAGCATCATAGTTTTCTAAGGCTAGCCCGAGGGGATCCATGAGTTTGTGGCAACTAGCGCATGCAGGATCTGCGCGGTGTTGTTCCATCTGTTGCCGCACAGTCCCTTTCAGTTCGCCCTTTTCTAGTTCGGGGACGCCAGGAGGTGCAGGTGGGGGAGGTGTTGCCAACAGGTTTTCGAGAATCCACTTACCCCGTTTTACCGGACTGGTTCGCGTTGGGTTGCTGGTCACTGCAAGGATGGATCCATGCGTCAGGATCCCCTTGCGTTTTTGACCTTTGGTCGATACTTGGCGAAACTCTTCCCCTTGCACGCCGGGGATTCCATAGAACTTGGCGAGTTTCTCGTTGAGAAAGGTGTAATCTGCATCCAGCAGTCGGAGAATACTTTGGTCGTTTCTCATCATGTGCTGGAAGAATCGATACGTTTCGCTTCGCACCAATGCCTTGATCTCGTCGTTCCATTGTGGGAACAGAGATCTGTTCGGTTCGAATTGGTCCAACTTTCGAAGATTGAGCCACTGTCCTGCAAAGTTCTCTACAAATTCGCTAGACCGTCGATGATCAAGCATCCGCTTGATTTGAGCTTTCAATACCACTGGATCGCGTAATTGTTTTTTCGTTGCGAGTTGCAACAGTTCTTGGTCGGGCATCGAACTCCAAAGAAAGTAACTCAGTCGAGTCGCAAGCTCATAGTCGTCCAGCAAGGGGTACTCCGTTGCCTTCTTCGTGGTAGGTACTTCTACTTTGAATAGAAAATGTGGTGAGACCAATATCGCTTGCAGGGCCAACTGGAGAGCGGCTTCGTAGCTGTCTCCTTCTTCTGTAGCTTCCACAACAATCTTCGCCAGTCGATCCAATTCATCTTTCTTGACAGGACGACGATAGGCTTTGCTGGCTAACGGTTGAAGACATGTTTGTGAAGCCTTCAATACGGAGCCCTCGGATTGCGGTGTTGATCGTACGATCATTCGATGGACCGAAGTCAATTCCGATTCAGGCACAGGGATAGGTGGTTTCTCTCCAACTATCTTTAAGTCGTAGATGAATAGGTTTCTATCCAGCTTCGGTTTACCATCCTTTGGCTCCACGTAGAAGTCGTTGATAAACTCAATCGAGAGGGTCGATTTCTTTAGCGAGTTGTTCCGGAAAGGGAAAGCAACAGTCTCTGCCTCGCTATCCGATTTCGTTTTGACTTCTAGTTCCTTTAACTGTTTGCCGTCTATGGATACACGAACCTTGGGACCTTCGCCGGATACCTCTTCCCCGGCCAAGCCTGCTTCGAGGCGGAACATTCCTTTCCAGGGAAGAGTCTCCTCGATGTTCATCTTGCCATCCGAGACGAACGCGAATTTTCCATCGTTGTAACTTCCGCCACGATCGGCCCGGAGATCCTCGAGTTTGATGCGAGATTCGAAAACAGGTCCGGGGGTTGGAGTCTGAATAGCGAGTTGCGAAATTTCCTCTGCTGCGTTGAAGTACTTTTCCATGAGCAATGGAGGAAGAGTGAGGACATCACCAATATTGTCAAAACCGTATCCCACATCGTCCCCAGGAAATCCCGATGCGGGCTTGTAGTTCAAGCCCAGCAAGTCGCGAATGGTGTTCTGGTACTCGAATCGATTGAGTCGTCGCAAAGTGACACTGCCGGGGTTGGGGGTTAGCCCGCATTCAATATCGTTGATTGTAGAGCGAATCCAATCGATCAGTTTTTGTCGATCTTCCTTTAGCATCGGAGATGCATCCGTGGGTGGCATGTCGCCAATCTCTAGTCTTTGGATAACCTTGGCCCATGTATTGCGTTCCTTCAGAATCGATTTGGCGTTCTGAAAATGGCTCAATGCGAGTCCCGCGTCGGCTTCAGCACCGCTATGGCATTCAAGGCAGGCCTTCTTGAGGATAGGTTGGATAACGGACGAAAACTCAAGATTTCGTTTTTCCCAATCGATGCCGTAAACGTTGCCAGTTGCCCAGAAGCAACAATGAAGGCAGACGAAAGCGATTCCCGTCTTATAGCTTGAAGAGGGTGTCATGTTCCCCGCATTTGATTTTGAGCTTTCTGATGGTACTTTATGAACGTTTTTCACTGGCACATGACTCCAAATGATTCTGACGTTCGCCTCGAAAACCGAATATTACGAGCGAACCCCACGAATTTTAGGCTAGTTTCTGAAAGATTCGATCGAAAAGCCGAAAAAGCAATATGCAAACCGAAACCGCAGAGCAACTTGTAGCGAAAAAATGCCTCCCGTGCGAAGGGGGAGTCGAGCCTTGTAGCCTGGACTATACCCAGTCCCAGCTAAACTCGATTCCAGAATGGAAGCTATCGGAGGATGGAAAATGGATCCGCAGATCGATTCGATTTAAGAATTTCATACGGACGGTGGAGTGTCTTCAACGAATCGCAACTTTAGCCGAAGTTGAATCGCATCATCCCGATTTGCACATCACGGGCTACCGAAATCTCACGATCGAGCTAACGACGCATGCGATTGGTGGGCTCAGCGAGAACGATTTTATTCTCGCGGCCAAGGTTGACCAACTGCTCCGATTGGAGTTCGCGGAATGCAAGTGCAATCCATGATGGCGTCGGCAAGCGATCTCGGTTCGATTGAATGCAGTGGCATCCGAGTGAGTTACTCGACTCGTGGTCAGAAACGTGAAGTCCTCAAGCAGCTAGATTTAAGCGTACCTGCAAGCAAGATTGTGTCCCTGCTCGGTCCCAGCGGTTGTGGCAAAAGTACATTGTTGCGAGTTATCGCTGGTCTCGTGAATCCCGATGGTGGGGTGGTAACCATCGGTGGAGAGCGATTGCCAAAGTCCGATGCTTCCAAACCAGACTGGATGTCGTTTGTTTTTCAAGAATCCGCGCTACTTCCTTGGAGGACTGTTCGTGAAAATGTGGCGTTGCCGATCGAGTTGCGAGGAGGTTTGTCCAAGGCTCAATCTCAGGAGCAAGTGGCTCGATGGCTGGAGCATGTCGGCCTGGGCAAGAGCGATTGGAACAAGAAGCCCAACGAATTATCAGGTGGGATGAAGATGAGAGCTTCGATAGCCCGCGCGATGGTGACGAAGCCGAAGATTTTGTTGATGGATGAACCGTTCGCCGCTTTGGATGATGTATTGCGATCGAAGCTAAACGATTTGTTGTTGAAGATTGCTCGAGAAGAGTGTTGTACCGTCGTCTTTGTAACTCACAACATCGCCGAGGCTGTTTACTTGAGTGACACTATCGCCATCATGGCTCGAGGTCAGATCGCCGAACAGATTTCTATACACTTTGATGAATTGCGAACCAATAGACTTCGCGGCACTCCTTCATTCGCAAGCTACTTTGGTCAAGTCTCCGACATACTCTTTCAAACGGCGTTAGACACATGATGACGTCAAGGTTGGTGCGATGGATTGCACCTATGTTAGTGTTTTTGATTTTTGCGGGAGTCTGGGATTTCTCTGTGCGATGGTTTGATCTGCATAAAGTCATTCTTCCAAAGCCGATGGACGTCCTTTACTCGATGTTTCAAGAGCGTTGGATATTACTTCGAGGCAGTTGGATTACTTTCCAGGCTGCCTTTCTCGGGTTGCTGGCAAGTGCAGTGATAGGTTCGGCAATTGCGATCGTATTTAGTCAGTCTCGGGTTGTGCGTATTTCGTTTTATCCTTACGTACTTTTCTTGCAGACGGTACCGATCGTGGCCATTGCGCCCCTGCTTATTCTTTGGTTTGGAAACGAGTTCAAGACCGTGGTATTGGTTTCGTGTATCATCAGCATTTTTCCTGTTATTTCGAACGTGACGAGTGGACTGATTTCCGTAAATGAGAATTTAAGAGATTTGTTTCGTATGCAGTCCGCGAGCCGCATGCAAGTGCTGTTGAAGCTGAGTATACCGTCGGCTGTGCCACAGTTGGTGCTCGGTTTACGCATCAGTTGTGGACTGGCTGTCATCGGCGCCATTGTCGGCGAATTTTTCGTCGGCGATCGTGGGGCTTACGAAGGTCTAGGGACGATCATCACGGCACGACAAGGCAATCTTAATACGGCTTCGATGATAGGCGCCGTGATTGCATGCGCATTGCTTGGACTCGTGTTGTTGGTTTTCGTCAACTTGATTGGAACGATTGTTTTAAGACGATGGACCAAAGACGTTGGGTTTGAATCCTAGTCATGAAGAGAGAGTTGCTACTTCGCGCGCTGAGCTATCTGCATATTCTCGCGTGGTCCGTTTGGTGGGGAGGTCTGACGTTATATGCTGCCATCGTGGTTCCTGTTGCAACGGAGTCTATCGGGGCGTTGGAACAAGGATTCGTAACACAACGAGTAACCGCATGGCTCCACGGTTCTGCCGCAGTTTATCTCGCTACGGGAATAGCCGTCTCGGCATGGGGGCTTTCTCGATGGCAAAAATGGCTAATCGTGGTGCAGTTCTTCCTCTTAGCGTCTTTGGTGATTGTGCACTGGCAACTTTCGGCCGAGATGGATTTTGAGCTCAAGACGATCCCTGATGGTTTTTACGCGAAGCACGCGATTTATCTTTGGCTCACGACGGGCATGTGGTTTGTCGGATTGATTTATCCGCTCTGCGGGTTGCCACTTTACGGTATTGCTGCATCACGTTATTGCCATTCGCCAATCCATTCAGAAACGCAATCGACCTAGGCCTGCTCTATCGCTTGCTTGCAATACAGAACTGTCTCTAAAGAATGATGGCTCCGTCGGATCCCGGTTTCTCTTCCCATTGGCGTCGAATCTCTCGGAGACCATAAGCGCACATCTCGAATTGATTGCTCAATCGATGCAAAAGATCGTTGGTGGCTACTGAGTCGTCGTCTGTTTCGATCTCGCTGGCGATTTCGTAGGCTTTCTTACCTTCGTAGCAGTAGCTAAAGAATTGATCGGATTTATTCGCAGCCTGCAATCCGCGAAGAGATTCCGGGTAAAGACCTGTCCAGAAGAGCGTAAAGTCTCCGATATGACGATGGACTTCTCGCCGAGCGATGCCCACTCGATTTTGAGCTTCGGTCATCATCGTCACCACTTCCGTCGCACGTTTTCCGTTCAACTGGCGAATGCGATGAAGTGTGTCCGTTTTCGTAAACCGGATCAGAAGTCTGCTAACGTACGAGACAAGTTCGGTATCCGTCACCCCCAGTTGGGAGTAAAACGCGTATTCCGAAAGTCCTGTAAAAAAACGTTCGAGTAGGTTATCGCTCGAACTGGAAGAATCGTGCTCGAATTGCATACTGAATACTCCTGAGAAAGTCCCACGGAACCCTCTACCCCCTATATAGACTATTCAATGGGTTTCAGACGAGTCAAGAGAAATTGATCCACATCATTGGGAAATGATGCTTCAAGGGGGCATCCCTAGAGAGGGCGTTGCGTTTGATAATGGTGCAGATTACTGGCGGCTGTCTGGTGATTCGCATAGACTTAGGAAACTGAAGCCGGAGGAGCGGAACAAATTCGCATGGCTGGTGTTCCATGAGTGGTTCTAGCGATCAAGAGTAAAGACATTGACGGACGATAGCAGAGCGCAACAAGAAGACAGGGTCGACCCCGACGTGGGTTTGATGCTGCGCGTGCGCGATGATGATGCCGTGGCTTTTGAGATGCTAATCGATCGACATCAGGGGAAAATCATTCGGTTTATGCAGGGATGGGTTTCGAATGTGCAACAGGCAGAAGATTTGGCTCAGGAGGTTTTTCTCCGAGTCTTTAAGGCAAGGAAATCTTACGTTCCGACTGCGAAATTCACGACCTGGATGTATCGAATTGCTCACAACATTGCATCCAACTACTTGCGAGACTCTTCTCATCGAAAGGAATACCAGCTTTCTAAAGGTGAGAATTCCTCCTCTGGTGACATGCTCCTTGAAAATGTTGCGGTTGCTCCAAGCGGATTTCATCCTGCACGGCCTCTCGACACGGCAGAGCGGTCGAGCATCGTCCTTCAGTCGTTGCAGGCGCTTGGGGAAAGACAACGGACCGCCATCATGCTTAGCAAGTTTGAGGGAATGAGTTATCAGGAGATTGCAGATACGATGGGTATGAGTGTCCAGGCGGTCAAATCCCTACTGAGCCGCGCGCGCGGGAACCTGAAGAATTTACTGGAACCCTATATTGATCTTGGGCTTACACCCAAAGCGAGTGTCGTTGCAGACGACTCATCCCCGGCATCGCAAGGTGAAGACGAATGAGCAATCCTGTAGATTATCCAGAAATGAACGATCTCGATGAGCAGTTGACCGCTTACTTGGACGGTGAGTTGTCGAGTGACGAATCCAAGGATTTGGAGCAAAGGCTCATCGATGATGAAACGTTGAGAATGCGGTTAGCGGAGCTTCGCAAATCGTATGAGCTGCTCGATGAGCTCCCGGAGACTCCATACGATCAACGGTTTACACAAAGCACGATCGAACATGTCATTCGCGATGTTTGTGGAGTTCCGCCGGCAGAGGTACTGCCTGTCCCGACGGTTCGACCCGTTGGTAGGTTTTCGAAGAATGCTCGATTTTTGATCGGGCTTGCGGGTATCGCGGTTGCTGCCATGATGACTGCTTTTTTTATCCGCAACACCGAATCCAATCGACAATTACAAGAGCTTGGCATCGTGAGCAATCTCTCGGGTTGGATGGATGTGAATGAGCTCGACATTGCAACCAAATTGAGTGAGGAGACTTTTGTCGTTGAGTGCCTCAAAGAGCATTTGGCCGACAAGTTTGTAGAAACCCCACCCGTAATACTGAACGACCGCGTCGATTGGGTTGCGAGTATGTCGATTGATCAGCAGGCGAAGCTTGAAAGCGACTTCGATTCGCTTCGAAGAATGAATGTCGAGTCGAGGACTCGATTTGAAGCGATTCAAAAGAAAGTTGAAGAGCGGCCAAATAGCAAACAAGTACAAGATACTGTGAGGGTCATTGGTTTGTTGATGGACTCACTTCCCAATTCGGAGCGCCGCGATCTCAACGGGCTCAAGGGACAAACGCGACTTCAATACATCAAATCTCAAATGTATTTCTATGCCGCCAAACACTACTTCATTCATAAGCTTTCATCTCAAGATAGCGATGCGATCAAGGATTGGTGTGAGAACTATCTCGAGCCTGAGCTTCTGAAAAAGGTTCCCGACTTCATGAGACGCTCGTTGTCGGATGGTCAGCGAGGGCTGGATTCGCTGGTCAATTTGTTTGCCTATCGTTTTGTCGAATCCGCAGATCGTCCGCAGATCCTCGAACTGCTGAGTTCCCTTTCTCCCAACCTGTCAGAAAATGGTCAGTCACTATTCAAGAATTTAAGCCCGACTCAGCAAATGGAAGTCATGTTCCATACGCTTGCTCCCAATCGCTGGGGATCTGATCAGAGTATTGTCGAAACCTACGAAAAGATATCGCCTAAATGGAGAGAGTCGTTGGACCTGACGGATCCCAGTAGTGCAAAGCGACGGATTCTCGAAGAATCTCGCCGCAGAAGAATTCGTCCCTAACGTAGTTCGGTATGAGTAAACCTATGGATCGTCGCCATTTTGTAAACAGCTTACTTGCCACCTCGGTAGCAGCTCATTCCTGGAATCATGTTCGAGGAAGTCTAGCCCGCAAACCTAAAGTTTTGCTGAGATCCTCATGGCAGACGGTGAATATCGGCGACATTGCACATACACCAGGGGTGTTGGCGATTTTGGAGAAGTACTTGCCCGAGGCAGAAGTTCAACTGTGGCCGATGCGATTCGACAATGGTGTAGAGGAGATGCTACGAAAACGATTTCCTAGCCTTGCGATCGTGCAAGGAAACGATGCTGTCACGCGCGCAATGGAGGTGTGCGATTTCCTATTGCATGGATCCGGACCTTCACTGGTCGCACAACGTGATATAGAGAAGTGGAGTTCAGCAACGGGAAAGCCGTACGGTGTCTACGGAATTACGTTTTCGGCGCAAGAGTCGAGCGCTACGCGACTTACACCCAATGATGCACTGAAGAAGACGCTAGATGTCCTTAGTGCTGCGAAGTTTGTGTTTTTCCGAGACTCGGTTTCCTTAGAACTTGCTAAACGTATGGGGTGTGTTTGTCCAACGATGGAGTTCGGACCTGATGGCGCGTTCGCTGTTGACTTGGAAGATACAGCCAGCGCCAAAGAATTTGTTCGATCCAACAAGCTTGACGAGGGAGAATTTGTTTGTTGTATTCCTCGATTGCGATTCACTCCTTATTGGACGATCCCAGAAAAGAAAGTTACAAAAGACGAAAGCAAGCATGCACGCAACGAAGCGATGAAGGAACAAGACTGCAAGCCGCTTCGCGATGCAATTCTCAGGGTGCTTGAGAATTCTAAACTCAAGGTTCTGTTGTGTCCCGAAGACCGGACTCAAATGGCGGTCGCCAAGGAGATGATCTACGATGCATTGCCGGACTCGGCAAAATCGAGAGTCGTGTGGCGACAACAGTATTGGCTTACCGATGAAGCGATCAGCACGTATCGAATGAGCGCCGGTCTGTTTGGGCATGAAATGCATAGTCCCATTATGTGCATTGGGAATGGTGTGCCTGCAATCGTCTGTCGTTGGGCAGAACAAACCAGCAAAGGATTGATGTGGCGGGATATCGGTCTCGATGGTTGGCTTTTCGATTTTGATCAAGAGTCGGAACGGCGCAAATTGGCACCGGCCGTATTGTCCATGATCTCCGATCCCGCAGATGCCAAGAATCAAGTGCTTCGTGCTCAGAAGATTGTCACCGATCGTCAGAAAGCAACCATGCAAATTCTCAAGAAGTCGTTGATGGTCTAGTTCATGGTGCAGGATAGAGCCATCGTCCTGTTCTTCTTAGCGGCGCAAAATCTTCTCGGACGGGTCGTGACGCTTTTCCCATCCTGCACGTTCTAACTCTGGTACGGCACCGGTCATGGCGGGCCAGCCGATGCACAGATACGCAACTAATCTCCATGTCGGGTCGACATCTAGGATCTTGGAAATCGCTAACGGATCCAAGATGGAAACCCATCCCATACCGAGCCCGACAGATGTACAGGCTAACCAGAGATTTTGGATCGATGCCATAACGGAATAAAGAGTAGTCTCAGGCATGGTCTGCCGACCAAGTCCTTTTCCTTGAGTTGGTGCCTGGCACTCAAAGACAGCGATGTGTACTGGGGCGACCTTCAAGCCTGCGAGCTTGAGTTGCAAGTACTGTTTTTGGATATCAGTATCGTAGTTTCTCGACGCTTCAAAGTTGGCTCGCTCGAATTCCTGTGCAACCAATTGCCTGTTGTCTGGAGACTCGACCCAGACATAACGCCACGGCTCGGATAGACCCACCGAGG
>Ga0207937_1000413_pt1 | contig 15089 bp, 15 predicted proteins | sample LakMenEpi04Sep11_FD_150668 | JGI IMG/M metagenome (GOLD analysis project Ga0207937, IMG submission 150668) | Freshwater microbial communities from Lake Mendota, WI - 04SEP2011 deep hole epilimnion (SPAdes) | ecosystem: Environmental > Aquatic > Freshwater > Lentic | place: Lake Mendota, Madison...
CGTCGGGATGATCGTGGTCCGCGTCGCGAGGGCGGCAGGGATGATCGTGGTCCGCGTCGTGAGTGGAAGCCGCGTGAAGGTGCGCGAGATGATCGGCGTCCGCGTCGGGATGATCGGCGTCCACGCAGGGACGATCGTCGCGATGACATCCCGCAGAATGAAGCACAGCGTCGTCGAGCAGAAGTGTTTGCCCGCAAGGGACCTCGTAAGTACGGCAAGGACAAGCCGTTTGGTGATCGTCCGGACCGCGAAGAGCGTGTCGTTGATGAGGGCTCGGTTCGCCAGCGTCGGTTTGACGGCGACAAACGTCCGCGTCGAGATGCCCCTCGTGGCAAGCCACGTGGACACGGAAAGCAGGATGGGCCGCTCTTCCCGACACCGCCGGCATTGCAAGAGCCCTTGGCGGGCGAAGTGCGTCGAGCGGTTGGTGATCGTCGCTATGAGTTCGTAAGCCAGATCGTTTCGCGTGCGCTGGTTGCGTACGATGCCGAGAGGTATCGAGAAGCGCTGAGCGTGTTGGCTCCGGTACTCGAAGATCTGTGGTTGATTGCCGACGTTCGTGTCTTGGCGGGCCGATTGGAATATCGCGCGCAGCACTGGAAAGCGGCTGCCGAACACCTGGAGTTTGCTCGGGGAAGTGATCGTGCCGATATGACCAACATTCCGGTGCTCATCGACTGCTATCGCGCATTGAAGCGTTACGAGTTGGTGGATGAATTATGGAGCGAGCTGAAGGAAGCCTCGCCACACCCGATGATCATGGCCGAAGGTCGTGTTTCTGCGGCGATGTCCTACGCGGACCGTGGCGACCTCAATTCGGCTATTCGAATCATGACCCATGGTTCTGAGCCTCGCCAGGTGCAACCGCATCACCTTTTGGAGTGGTACGTGTTGGGTGACCTGCATGATCGTGCCGGCGACCCTGTGACCGCCAAGCGATATTTCGTGAAAGTTGCGCATAGTGACGCCAAGTACTTCGACGTTGAGGCACGGCTCGCCGGTCTCGGCGAGTAATCCGCTACGTCCGAAAGAAATCTCGACCACAGGATCGGTTTCGTGCACACACCTAGGTGACTGCCGGTGGCAGTCACCGAAAGGAGTGCTCATGGCTAAGAGAACATCGCATATCGCCCGCGGGGCCCAGAAGAAATCCGAAGCATCCACCAACATGGCGCTGGTTCGTGGGCGTCTCGTGGCGTTACCGACGGTTCGGGTGATTGATCGACACCAGCGTGCCACCACCTTCGACCTTGCCACGTTGGTGAATGGTCGTCGGGCGGTGGTGCCGGTAGTGGCCCTCAATATGGATCTCCCCGTCATCAAAGTTGGCGATGAAGTGACGGCGTTCGGATATGTACGTCGAAGGTTCTTTCGCGTGGGTGCCCGCACCCAGAGCGTTACGGAATTGTTGGCCGAACAGATCGTTCCTGGTTCCAAATCCCAGCGACTGGACAAACTGTTTTCTGCCGTGGTGGCGCGGCAGCGTGAACTACGTTCAGCAACACTCGACCGTGAAGCGTCGTAACCCGACGAGCGGTTCCGTGAACGAGTACGGGTGGCTGGAACGTCGGTCAGACGTTCAGTGGTCGAATGACCAAACCTGTACGCAGTTTCGGCGTAAAGAACGTCGACTTCGGAGGCATGAGCAAGCGTTCATCGGCCGTTCGTCGAATCTCGGTAATGCTGGTCGGGCGAATGAACACCGCCGCTTGGGCGTGTCCAGCGTTGAGTTGGGCGATCACTTCGTCGAACCCGTGTTGGTACGCCACCTCATGGTTCACGGTTCGTAGTGCGGCCTCTAGACGGTCACTGTCGAGATCGCGCAACCCGGGAAATGCGTCGGCTTTTGGTGTGAGCCACCAGGCCGAGCCGGATTGCGCAACCAGACACAACGAACCACGTTCCGACATCTCGGAAATGATTCGTGAGGTGACCTCGCCGTTGATTGCCTCAACATGGAACTTCGTACTCACCACCGCACGTAGTTCGTCCGCGGTGATTCCCCGATACAAACGATGAATGGCGGCGATGCTCAGCTGCTGCTCGACCAACTCACCCACGTACGTCATGGTGGTCGTCGCTGCTTCGGCGAGGGGGGTTCCTCGCATTTCGTCGCGGTACGTGCGAGCAATTGCATAGCGATGATGCCCGTCGGCAATAAGTACGGGAGCAGACGACACGAGTGACGCAATGGAACGCACCCGCAAGGGGTCGTCTACGCGCTCGACGCGGTGTGTCACGCCATTGTCGTCGACGAATTCACCGAGCAGTTCGCCGGAGGCGACCAATGCATCGGTGAGCTGCTCGCGCAACGACAATCCCCACACGGGGGAGAGATTGGCCCGGGTTGCGCGGGTGAGGTCGAGTCGATCGGTCTTTGCCTTGGGCGTGGTGCGTTCGTGCGGCAGAACTCCATCGGCGCCTTCATCCACCACTTCAAGTGCGCCAATCACTCCCACGGTGTTGCGGCGATCGCCACGCGCATCCACGAAGCCCATGCGGTACAACGTGAATGAAGGTCGTGCGTCCAACTGCAACACGCCATCGTTTCGCCACGAGGCGAGCGTTGCCGCAGCGGTGGCATACGGATCGTCGCCGACCGGCAGGTCCACTGCAACCACATTGTGTTCGTGCAACGACATCAGATGGCTTCGGTCCTTGGCGGTCAACACGTCGTAGGGCGGTGCGGTTACCAACGACAGTTCGTGGTCGGCGCGATACCGCAACGCGCGAAACGGGGCGAAGATCGGCACCGAACAAGATTGGCAGGTTGCAGAAGGTAATCCAAGTAGCGTCGGGTTCGCGTGAAAGCACCAATTCTCTGCGATCTCGACGGTGTGGTGTGGTTGATGCATCAGCCGATTCGTGGGTCGGTCGAAGCGATTGCTCGATTGCGGGCAGCGGACCATCGAGTGCTCTTCGTTACGAACAACTCGTCGGCAACCGTGGCTACGCAGGAGGCCTCGCTGGCAAAGATCGGTATTCCTGCCGAAGGTGATGTCTGTACATCCGCCCAGGCTGCGGCCTTGCTGTTGTCCGAAGGCGAGCGAGTATTGGTGGCCGGTGGACCGGGCATCGTGGAAGCAATCGAACGCATGGGTGCAGTGGTCGTGGCGCGAACCGATGACGACCTCCCTGATGCGGATTTCGCGGCCAAAGTCGGCACGGTCGACACCGTGATGGTGGGCTACCACGCGTCGTTCAACTATCGCGGACTGACACGTGCGGTGACACCGATCCTGGCTGGTGCGCGACTGATCGGAACCAACGATGACCCGACGTATCCGACACCCGCCGGCCTCATCCCGGGTGGCGGAGCGATTCTGGCGGCAATTGCAAAGGCCGGCGGAGTTCGCCCGATCATTGCAGGAAAACCTTTCGCGCCGATGGGTCAACTCGTGCGCAAGCGACTCGGCATCGACGACCTCAGTGTTGCGTGGATGGCAGGTGACCGTGACTCCACCGACGGTGCGTTCGCCCGACTCGTCGGAGCCAAGTTCGGACTCATGCTGTCGGGCGTCAGCGAAACACCCGACGATCGCACCGTTGCTCCGGACGGAGTGTTCGCCGATCTTGCGGCGCTCGCGGACCGTGTACTCGGCACATCCCCGGGCGCGTAGTTCGTGGCGCATCCCCAGCGGATCGATCGCGCATTGGTGTCGGCAGGTTTGGCCCGCACGATCGAGGAAGCACATGCGTTGGTGGCCGACGATCGCGTCACCGTAAATGGCGCTCCGGTCTTGAATGCCGCGCGACAAGTGACGGCTCGCGACCAGATTGCAGTAATCGAGATCGTCAAGTTCGTGAGCAGGGGCGGCCTCAAACTGGATGCCGCCCTCGAACATCTGAACGTCGAAGTCGCTGGCGCACGAGTATTGGACGCAGGAGCATCAACGGGTGGATTCGTGGATTGTCTGTTGCAGCGCGGGGCCGCCCAAGTGGTGGCGTGCGACGTCGGAAGAGGGCTGTTGCATCCGAAAGTGGCGACCGATCCCCGGGTGGAGGTTCGTGACGAGGTGAACGCTCGGGACATCGGTGCAAAGGTGCGTGAAGGGTCGATGCAGGGCGACTTCGATCTGGTGGTGGCCGACCTGTCCTTCATCTCCCTTACCGCGGTGGCGGAGAGTCTGATGGCGGCTGCACGGAAGGGTGGAACTCTGCTGCTGTTGGTGAAGCCACAGTTCGAAGCAACCAAAGAAGAGGTGGACAAAGGTTCGGGGGTGATCAGCGACGAGGCCATTCGCCAGCGATGCATCGGCGCGGTTCGAGCATCGCTGGAGCGTCTTGGCGCTCGTTTCGTCGCCGAGGTGGAGTGTGCCGTGCCGGGCCCTGCGGGTAACCGCGAGCACTGGCTGCAGGTCACGGCTCAATAGCCTGAGTCACATGGCCAACGTGCTCGTGGTCGCGCACCACACCCGAAGCGAGGTGCCACCATTGTTGGCACGATTGCGCGACGTGATGGCCGGTGGCGGTCACCACATGTGGCTGTGTTCGGCAGACGCCAATGCACACGCGATGCCGGAGATGGCGAGCGACCGGGATGCATCCGACGCCGACTTGGTGGTGGTACTCGGAGGTGACGGCACGGTCTTGCGGGCAATCAGCATGTTGAATGGCGCACCGGTGCCGGTTCTTGGCGTCAATGTCGGGGTACTCGGTTATCTCACGGAGGTGGGAGTCGAGGGTGCCGTCACGGCCGTGGAAAAGAGCCTCGCAGGGAAAGCCGACAGGGATTTCATCATCGATCAACGGATGCTGCTGCAAGTGAGTGTCGCGAAGAAAAATCAACCAACCACGGTGTGGCGTGCACTCAATGAGGCGGTGTTGGAAAGACAACAATCAGGTCACACGGTATGGATCGACGTCGCCGTCAATCATGAGCTCTTCGAGCGTTATTCGGCCGACGGTGTCATCGTTGCAACCCCCACGGGGTCGACTGCGTATTCGATGTCTGCGCGCGGTCCGGTGGTGTCGCCCCGTCATCGTGCAGTGATTGTCACCCCGGTATCACCGCACATGAACTTCGATCGATCATTGGTGCTCGGTCCGGACGAACATCTCTCGATGACGGTTGCAGGAACCCGACCCGTGGACGTGTCCATTGATGGTCGACGCGTGGTGAGTCTGGACTCCGGCGACGTGGTCACCTTCGCGCCCGATTCCTGCACCGCACACTTCGTCCGATTTGCACCTCCGAAGTTCCACCAAATCTTGCGGTCGAAGTTCGGCTTGTCGGAATAGCCGTGCTCGTAGAACTCCACATCGAAAACCTCGGTGTGATCGAACAGGCCACCATCGTGTTGAACGAGGGGCTCACTGCACTCACCGGCGAAACCGGTGCCGGCAAGACGATGGTGGTGGAGGCGATCAATCTGCTGGTCGGACAACGTGCCGATGCCGGAATGGTGCGTCCTGGCGCCGACGAGTTACGCGTAGAGGGTCGGTTCGTGCTGCCGGATGGCACCGAACGCGTGATGTGTCGTGTGGTGCCGCGCGACGGAAGATCACGCGCATACGTGGATGGTCGACTGGCCACCGTCGGCAACTTGAGCGAACTGGGCGTGGAGCTCGTCGATCTGCATGGACAACACGAGCATCAGAGTTTGCTCGGTGCGGCTGCTCAAAGAGTGGCGCTCGATGCCTTTGCGGAGACGGACTTGGAGCCGTTGCGCGCAGCGCGGGCGACGCTCACCGAAATTGACGCAGCCCTGGCGACAATGGGTGGTGACGAGCGAGCGCGGGCACGCGAAATTGATTTGCTGAGTTTCCAGGTGGAGGAAATCTCGCGTGCTGCCCTCAGCGATCCCGAGGAGGACGCTGCATTGGAGCAGCAGATCGACCTTCTGCAGGATGCCGAGTCGCACCGGGAGGCGCTTGCGACTGCCATTGCCGCACTGGCCGACGATGATGGCGCACTCGACAGATTGGGGAGTGCCGCGGGTGTGTTGGGGCGCGGAGACGCAATGCGACAGCACGTGGATCGCATACGTGAATTGCAGTCGCTCATCGGTGACGCCGTTGACGACATGCGCCGCGTGTTGGAGGGTGTGGAGCAAGATCCCCAGCGCCTGTCAAAGTTGGTCGAGCGGCGACAGACCTTGTTCGACCTACGGCGCAAGTACGGCGAATCCATCGCTGCAGTCATCGCATACGGGGCCGAAACCGCTGCACGATTGGAGGAGTTGGAGTCGTGGGAGCAACGGGCTGGAGAACTCGACCGTCGACGTGCTGACGCATTGTCGGTGCTCGAGCGTGCGGCTCGCAAGGTGCGCACTCAGCGTGAAGCAGCTGCGCCGAAGTTGGCCAAAGCCGTCGAACAACATCTGGCGCGACTTGCATTGGCCGGCGCTCGGGTGGAAATCACCGTGGGTGGAATCCGCAGCGACGATGTGGCGGGCGACGACGTGGTGTTCCTCTTTGCTGCCAATCCGGGGAGCGAACCAGCACCCTTGGCCAAGGTGGCCTCGGGAGGGGAGCTGGCACGCGCCATGCTGGCGCTTCGTTTGGTACTCACCCAGGCGCCGGGAACCCTGGTGTTCGACGAAGTTGACGCCGGCATCGGTGGTGACGCTGCCGTAGCCGTTGCAAATTCGCTCGCCGATCTTGGTGAACGTCATCAAGTCTTGGTGGTCACGCATTTGCCTCAGGTTGCTGCATATGCGTCGCATCAGGTGCTGGTGAGCAAGGAAGTCCGCAAAGGCATCACCTTTGCCACCGCCCGCACGCTGAGCGAAACCGAACGTCCCGAGGAGATTGCTCGTCTGTTGTCGGGCAGCTTGGCCGTGGAATCGGGCGTGGAACATGCGAGGAACATGCTGAAAACCCGCAGGAAGACGCGCACCTCCCGTCGATGAGGGTAGGCTGACCTTCCGTCAAGGTTGCACCTGGCGGAACTCCCGCCCGGTGAAGTGAACGGGAGAAGCAAAGTGCCAAAGCATGTGTTCGTAACGGGTGGCGTTGCAAGCGCACTTGGCAAGGGACTCACCGCTTCCTCACTCGGACGACTTCTGAAGATGCGCGGATTGCGCGTCACGATGCAAAAACTCGATCCGTACATCAACGTCGATCCAGGAACGATGAATCCGTTCGAGCATGGTGAAGTGTTCGTCACCGACGATGGCGGCGAAACCGATCTCGACCTGGGCCACTACGAACGTTTCATCGACGAGAACCTCACCCGTGCCTCCAACGCAACCACGGGCTCCATTTATCAATCCGTTCTGGCTGCAGAACGTCGTGGTGACTACCTTGGACGCACCGTCCAGGTGATTCCGCACGTTACCGATGAAATCAAACGACGAATCCAGAGGCTCACGACCGACGACGTGGACGTCGTCATCACAGAAGTGGGCGGCACCGTCGGCGACATCGAGATCCTGCCGTTCTTGGAGTCGATTCGTCAATGGCGAAACGAAGTGGGTCGCGACAACGTGTGTTATGTGCACGTCACCTTGGTGCCGTTCATCGGTCCGAGCGGTGAGCAGAAGACCAAGCCGACCCAGCACAGCGTGACGGAACTTCGCAGCCGAGGTATCCAGCCGGACGTCATCGTGTGTCGAAGCGACCAGCCACTGTCGGACGGGCTCAAGCGCAAGATTTCCGGTCAGTGCGACGTTCCGGTGCGAAACGTGATCAATGCCGCGGACGTGGGCAACATCTACGAACTTCCGCTCATCCTGCATGACGAGGGACTCGACACCGTGGTGTGCGAGACGCTGCGCATCGAGCGCGACATCGACCTCGGCCCGTGGCAGACGCTGGTGGCGCGCGTTGAGGCGGCGACCAAGCCGGTTCGGATTGGTTTGATTGGCAAGTACGTCGATTTGCATGACGCATACCTTTCGGTGGCCGAGTCGCTTCGTCACGCCGGTTTCCACCACGGTGCCAAGGTCGAAATCGTGTGGGTGCAGGCCGAGGAAGTCGAGGGACTGCTTGCCGACGACCGCATGACCAGTTTGGATGGCATCGTGATTCCGGGAGGTTTCGGGCCGCGCGGCATCGAGGGCAAGATTCGGGCCGCAGAATTCGCACGCGAACATCTCGTGCCTTGTCTCGGGTTGTGTCTCGGCATGCAAGTGATGACCGTTGAATACGCTCGCCATGTGCTCGGTCTCGCTGATGCGAACTCCACCGAGTTCAACCCGGCGACACCGCACCCCGTCATCGACCTCATGCATGATCAACGTGAGGTGACCGACAAGGGCGGCACCATGCGTCTCGGGGCGTACTATGCGGTGTTGCAGCCCGGAACCAAGGTGTCGAAGGCGTACAACGAGCCGGTGGTGAGTGAGCGCCACCGTCACCGTTACGAATTCAACTCCGCGTACCGTGCCCGATTCGAAGAGACCGGTTTCATTTGTAGCGGTACGTCACCGGACAAGCGGTTGGTGGAGTTCATCGAGTTGAGCGACCATCCGTTCTGGGTGGCCACTCAAGCGCACCCCGAATTCAAGAGTCGCCCGGATCGCCCTCATCCTCTGTTCCGCGAGTTGATTGGTGCAGCATTGGCGCACCGGGCTCGACGTGAAGCTGCGCACGAGCGTGGTGGCGCGGTGGAGCACGCGCGATAACGCGCGGCGTAATGTCCGAACGAACATCCGGTCCGGTTGGGGGCTTCGTTTCCGCCCCCGTATCCACGGTGCATTCGTGGGCGATGTGGTCCCTCGTGCGGGGTGAGTTCACGGATCCCGACGGCGCAACGTTCGTTCGCAGTTTTGTGACGTCGCCGGGAGCAGTCGGGGTGGTGGCACTCAGCGAATTGCCGCACGTATCCGGGGCCGCGGTCGTACCTGCTCCCCATGTGGTGCTGGTGCGTCAGTACCGACCCGCGCTCCACCGTCTCACACTGGAGTTGCCAGCAGGAATGCGTGATCTTGAAGGCGAAGCGCCGCTCGTGACTGCACAGCGCGAACTGAAGGAAGAAGTAGGGTTGGAGGCGGCACAGTGGACCAGGCTTGGTCGACACGTGTCAGCCCCCGGAATCTCCGATTCACGAGTGGAGATCTTTCTCGCACGGGAGCTGCGCGAAGTCGACCACGATCGTCACGGCCCAGAGGAACGGCACATGACCATCGAACGCATTCCGTTCGACGAAGCACTCTCGATGGTGGCAGATGGACGCATCGATGATGCCAAGACGGTGATCGGGTTGCTCTTGACCGAGCGCCTGTTGCGAACGAGCTGAGCGTATGGCGCTCGAAGCTGCCGAGCGATTCTTGGCGTGGCTGCAAATCGAGCAGGGTCGTGCCGGCAAGACCATCGAGGCGTATCGACGCGATCTTCGTGACTACGAAGAATGGTTGAGCGCACGGGGCAAATCTGCACAAGAGGCGAGCAGCGCGGATGTGGAGGCGTTCGTTCAGTACTTGCGCAAACACGGCAAAGCTCCACGCTCGGTAGCCCGCCAGTTTGCAGCAGTACGAATGCTGCACAAGTACCTCGTGGTGGAAGGTGAGCGTCCCGACGACCCCGCGGGACTGGTGGACGGTGTCAAAGTTCCGAGTGGATTACCGCATCCGTTGCATGAAGACGATGTCGAACGGCTGATCGCCGCAATCACCGGGGATGATTCATTTGCGCGGCGTGATCGCGCTCTGGTGGAGTTCTTGTACGCAACCGGTGCGCGGATTTCGGAAGCCTGTGGTTTGTCGATGGGTGACATCGACATGGACGATGCCCTCGTCCGATTGATGGGCAAGGGCAGCAAGGAGCGAATCGTGCCGTTCGGTCGAAGTGCCCATCGTGCATTGCAGGACTACATGGAAGAAGGCGGTCGGGGAATGTTGGTTCCGAAACGTTGGAAGACGCGTGATCATGCCGACGCCGTATTTCTCGGTGTCCGTGGTACGCGCCTCACGCGCCAAGCGGCGTTCCACATCGTTCGCAAGTACGCAGGTTTGGCGGGGATCAAAGAGGACGTTTCGCCCCACACGTTGCGCCATTCGTGCGCCACCCACATGCTGGTGCACGGTGCCGACCTGCGCATCGTGCAAGAACTCCTCGGGCATGCCTCGGTGAGCACTACCCAGGTGTATACGAAGGTCGACGACGAACTGCTGGTGAGCGTCTATCGCGAGTCGCATCCGCGTGCGGTGCGTCGATGAGCGTCCTGCGTACACCGTGGCACCTCGCGAAACGCGTGAAGGAAAGCGTCATGGCGACGCCCCTGACGGATGGCGAGCGAACCGGGGTCAGGTCGGTGCTGTTGTCCACCGAGTACGAATTGTTCGAGAAGCTCACCGTGGCCGACCAGCGTCATGCATTGAACGTGCTTCGTCGCTTCGACACGTTTGCGCCTGGTGCGCCGATTGGTGCCCGGCGTGCCGCATTGCTGCACGACATCGGAAAGGTCGAGGCTCGTCTCGGCACTTTCGCTCGAATCGCTGCCACGTTGGTGGGTCCGCGCACGAAGGCATTTCGCCGCTATCACCAGCATGAGCATCGTGGACGTGAGCTACTGACTGCTGCAGGAAGCGATGGGCTCACGCTGCACATCCTGACTTTGATGTCCGGACTCGATTACGCACCAGGGTCGAGAATCACCGGATCGCAATCGAACGCCGGCGCATCTGATGCTGCAGATGCGAAATTGATTACGTGGTGTGATGCGCTCTTGCGAGCCGATGCGATCTAACGCCGGTTAGCGGGGGAGCATGCCGATCGCGGCATGTGCTCGGGCAAGCGTGGCAGCGGCCACTGCTTCGGCACGCTCATCGCCCCGGCGAACGAGACGTGCCAACTCGGCGCGATCGGTCATGAGATCGTGGTAGCGCGAACGGATCGGTGCGAGCATCTCCACTACTGCCGCACCGGTGGCAGTCTTGAGCGCTCCGTATTGCGTGAACTGCGCGGCCGCGTTCTCCGGGGTGGTGTTGGTGGCGGCGGCGAGAATCTCCAGAAGGTTGGCAATCCCGGGCTTGGTGGCACGGTCGTAGACGACGTCGCTTCCGCTGTCGGTGACGGCGCGTTTGAACTTGCGCTCGATGGCGGCTGGATCGTCCAGCAGGTACACGATGCCGCTCTCGCCACTCGCCGACTTGGACATCTTGTTGTCGGGGTTCTGCAGGTCCATCACTCGTGCCCCGGCTTTTGGCGTGACCGCCTTTGGTAAGACGAACGTGTCCCCAAAACGGTGGTTGAAGCGAATGGCGATGTCTCGGGTGATCTCGATGTGCTGTCGCTGGTCGTCGCCGACCGGAACTTCTTGGGCGTCGTACAACAGGATGTCTGCTGCCTGCAGCGCCGGGTAGGTGAAGAGCCCTGCGGAAACGAAGTCGGCCTCGCGCTTGGCTGCCTTGTCCTTGAACTGCGTCATGCGGCTCAGCTCGCCGTACGACACCGTGCACTCCATGATCCAGGCAAGCTGCGAATGCTGCGGCAAATGGCTCTGTACGAACACCGTGGCAACTTCGGGATCGAGACCCACGGCAAAGAGCATCGCCGCCAATGAGAGCGTGTTGTCACCCAGCACTTTGGGGGCTTCCGTGACGGTCAACGCGTGCAGATCGACGATGCCGTGGAACACGTCGTTTTCGTGCTGACCGCTCACCCAGTTGCGCAGAGCGCCGAGGTAGTTGCCGAGATGCACTTCGCCCGTCGGTTGAATGCACGACAGCACACGAGCCACAATCCCAAGTTACTCGTGCACGCAGCGGTACCCTCGTATGAATGCCGTACGCGGTGTCCACCCCCGTCTTCGAGGGTCCATTCGACTTGCTCCTGCACCTCATCCTGCAGGAGGAGGTGGACATTCACGAGGTGTCACTGAGCCGGATCGTCGAGGCGTATCTGGCCGAATTGGAGAAGATGAAGTCACTCGATTTGGAAGTGGCAACGGAGTTCGTCTTGATTGCCGCCACGTTGATTGATCTGAAAACGCGCCGTTTGCTGCCCACCGGCGACGATGGCGATCTCGACGAAGAATTGGCCTTGTGGGAAGAGCGCGACATACTCCTGGCGCGTCTCCTTGATTGCAAGACGTTCAAGGATGTGGCAACGGTGATGCACGACCTCATCGAACGGGCCGAGCTGTCGCAGCCGCGTATGGCGGGTCCGGATGAACGCTTCGAATCACTGATGCCGGATTTGTTGGAAGGTGTCACTCCGCTTCGACTGCAACGCGCATTCTTTCGGGCCACCGAGCCCAAGGCGCCGGTATCGATCGACCTCTTTCACGTGGCGCCGATTCGGGCGAGCGTGGCGGATGCCCTGGAGGAGCTGGTGGGAATCCTGCCGACGAGCGGACCAACCTCGTTTCGCACGCTGATTGCCGGCATTACCGACCGCATCGAGGTGGTGGTGCGCTTCCTTGCGCTGCTCGAGCTGTTCAAGCAGGGTCGTATCGATCTGGTGCAGGCCGAGCGATTCGGGGACATCGCAGTGGTGTGGAATCCCGATGCACTGGCCGATGAATTGGGAGCAATCGACAACTATGACGGCTGAAAGGTAACCCATGACTCGTGTGACGGAAGGGGATCTCAACCCGGACATCGTGAAGGCGCTCGAGGCGATCCTGCTCGTGGCGGTGGAGCCCGTGACCGTGAAGCTCTTGGCACAGGTGTTGGAACAGCCAGCTTCGGTGGTCGAGGTGCTGTGCAATCGATTGGCCACGACGTACGACGAAGCCGGACACGGATTCCAACTGGTACAAGTCGCCGGCGGATTCCGACTGCAGAGTCGAGCCGAAGTGGCACCGTACGTGGAGAAGTTCATCCTCGATGGTCAGCAGGCACGAATCTCTTCGGCGGCACTCGAGACCCTTGCCATCATCGCCTACAAGCAACCGATTTCGCGAACACAGATCTCGGCGATACGTGGCGTAGATCCCGAGTCGGTGATTCGTACGCTGCAAGCCCGCGGCTACATCACGGAGATGGCGCGTGACGACGGTCCGGGATTGGCAGTGATGTACGGGACGACTCCTCTCTTTCTCGAGCGCTTGGGACTGAACTCGCTGGAAGACATGCCGCCCATCAGCGATTTCGTTCCGGACGCCGGCGTCGTCGAAGCGCTGGAGGCCGGTCTGCGCGTGGTGCCCGACACGACCACGTGAGCATCTCCGACGAACACTCGGGGGAGCGTTTGCAGAAGATCCTCGCACAGCGCGGATTCGGGAGCCGTCGAGTATGCGAAGAGATCATTGCGGAAGGTCGTGTCACGGTCAACGGCGAAGTTGCCGTATTGGGGCGTCGTGTGAACGTGGATGTCGACATCGTCGCGGTTGACGGCAACCCGGTTGGCGTTCGACCCGATTTGGTGTACTACTTGCTGCACAAGCCGTACAACGTGATCACCACCGCCAAAGACACCCACGACCGTGTGACGGTGGTGGACTTGGTGCCGAGCGAGCCGCGCGTGCATCCCGTTGGGAGGTTGGACCTCGACTCCGAGGGTCTCATCTTGTTGACCAACGACGGGGAGTTGACGCATCACCTCACGCATCCCAGTTTCGGCGTGGAGAAGGAGTACTTGGTGCACGTGCGAAGTGGGTCGGAGGGGGTTCCCGAGTCCGCGCTGAACAAGTTGCGCAACGGTGTGCAACTCGACGATGGGGTGACTTCGCCGGCGAAAGTCGGTCAGGTACAGCCAGGTGTGCTGCGCATCGTGATTCATGAGGGGCGTCATCGGCAAGTTCGACGAATGTGCGACGCGGTAGGGCACGAGGTGAATCGGTTGGTGCGTACGCGAATCGGTCCGATCACCGACACCACGTTGAAACCCGGGGAGTGGCGACACCTCACGACGGCGGAAGTTCGAGCGCTCGGCGAACGGTAGTCCTGCCGTCGGCGGGTGATTGCTCGCCGTACGCTGAAGAGCCGTGACGCGACGCGCAAACGTGCTCGGAATGGGCCTCATTGGTGGTTCGGTAGCGGCAGCGCTTCGCGTGAACGGCTGGCGCGTCACCGGATCTGACGGAAATCCCGAGCGGGAACAACAAGCCTTGTCAAAGGGTTTGCTCGACGCGGTGGGTGTGGACGCTGACGCCGAACTTTCATTCGTGGCCACCCCTGTCTCGCACGTTGCTGTCGGGGTTCGACACATGCTGGCATCAACCGCCGGTGTCGTCACCGATGTCGGCTCCGTGAAAGCACCGATCGTCAGTGCAATCTCTGATCCACGATTCATCGGTGGGCACCCCATGGCGGGGAGCGAACTCCAGGGTCTCGATGGAGCCGACGCCGACATGTTTCGTGGCGCCGTATGGGTGCTGACACCAACCGCCACCACCAGTGACGTCACGTTCGAATTGGTCGCCGAAGTTGTGCGACAACTGGGTGGTGACATGTTGGCCATTCCGGCAGAGCGTCACGATCAACTCGTGGCCGTCACCAGCCACCTACCGCATTTGGCCGCTGCAACCTTGCTCTCTCTTGCGCGTTCGCGTGCCGACGATCATGCCGCGGTGATGCGTTTGGCGGCAGGCGGGTTTCGTGACATGACTCGCGTGGCAAGTGGTCATCCGGCAATCTGGCTGGACATCTGTCGGGAGAACCAACCTGCAATCGTCGAAGCCATCGATGCCATGATCGACGGTCTCGCCGAAATGCGAACCATCGTGAGCGAAACCAACTCCGACGCATTGTTGCAGCGGCTCAACGAAGCTCGGGCGGTTCGAGCCAATTTGCCCGGACGTGTTCGCGAACTCAACGACGTCTGCGAAGTGCGAATTCCCATTCCCGATCGTGCAGGTGCTGCAGCAGAGGTGTTCACATTGGCCGCAGAGCTTGGTGTCAACACCGCGAACTTCGAAGTGGCGCACTCCGTCGAGGGTGATCGTGGCGTGCTCGTGATGGTCGTCGACGTCTCGTCGGTGGACGTGTTCCGAGGTGGACTCATCGCCCGCGGCTTCAAGCCCGCCATCACGCGGGTGGTGTGAGCCCGTGTCACGGGACACCTTCGCAAGAGTTCGTACGCCGTTGCGCGGCACGGTGACGGTCCCGGGCTCCAAGTCGGTCAGCAATCGTGCACTGGTATGTGCGGCGTTGAGTCCACAACCGGGCTCGGTAGAAGGGATAGCTGAGGGCGACGACACCCTGCGCATGGTGGCGGGACTCAAGGTGCTGGGTGCACGGCTCGATACTGCCGGCGGG
>Ga0207937_1000416_pt1 | contig 15026 bp, 10 predicted proteins | sample LakMenEpi04Sep11_FD_150668 | JGI IMG/M metagenome (GOLD analysis project Ga0207937, IMG submission 150668) | Freshwater microbial communities from Lake Mendota, WI - 04SEP2011 deep hole epilimnion (SPAdes) | ecosystem: Environmental > Aquatic > Freshwater > Lentic | place: Lake Mendota, Madison...
ATCGAGGTTGGTCAGCGCTTCGCCATCCGCGAGGGCGGCCGCACCGTTGGTGCCGGCTCCATCACGAAGATCACCGAGTAACCGATGGCCAAGGCAGAGAACCGACCAACGCTGCAGCTCGCATGCACGGAGTGCAAGGAGCGGACGTATACAACGCGCAAGAACAAGCGCAATGATCCGAACCGCCTTGAGCTCAACAAGTACTGCCCGCGATGTCGCGTGCAGCGCTTGCATCGCGAGACGAAGTAGTTAGGGGTTTATCAGTTAGGGGCGTAGCTCAATTGGTAGAGTACCGGTCTCCAAAACCGGTTGTTGTCGGTTCGAGTCCGGCCGCCCCTGCCAGCCTCTCGGCGAGAGCCGCAGAGGGCGACATGAGAGAAGTAAGGAGCAGAGAAGCGTGAAGTCAATCAGGAAGTTCCTGGCCGAAGCGTTCTCCGAACTGCGCAAGGTTGCGTGGCCGAACGCGCAGCAGGTGCGCGTGTTGACGGTGCTCGTCTTTGCCGCGTCCATCTTCGTCGGCTTCTACATCGCCTTCTGGGACCTTCTCTTCACTGAGCTTTTGAAGCTCATCAACCCCGCCTGATCAGCCTACGAGCGAGGAGTAGAACGTGAGCGAAACCGCTGACATCACGACAGAGAAGAGCGCACCAACGGTCAAGCGGCACTGGTACGCCATTCACACCTACTCAGGATTTGAGAACAAGGTGAAGGCGAACCTAGAGCACCGTATTGAATCCATGGACATGAAGGACCGCATCTTCCAGGTGGTTGTCCCCATGGAAGACGAGATCCAGATCCGCGGCGGTGTGCGCACGACCGTTCAGAAGAAAATCTATCCGGGCTATGTGCTCGTGGACATGTATATGGAGCCGGAGAGCTGGTACGTGGTGCGCAACACGCCAGGCGTCACGAGCTTCGTCGGCGGATCCGCCATCCCAGGGATGAAGGCCGACCCCGTCCCCCTGACCGAGACAGAGGTGAAGCAGATCCTGCGACAGCTCGGTGTTGGCCAGGCGCCGACCGTCAAGGTGGCGTTCGTCAAGGGTCAGTCAGTCCGCGTCACCGATGGACCATTCTCAGACTTCGTTGGCACGGTTGAAGAGATCGATGCCGAGCGAAGCAAGGTGAAGGTCCTGGTATCAATCTTCGGCCGTGAGACGCCGGTCGAGCTCGACCTGCTTCAGGTCGCAAAGCTGTAACGAGAGAGCAGGAGGAGCGAGAACATGGCACAGAAGATTCGCGCAACCGTCACGTTGCAGCTGCCAGCAGGCGGCGCAACCCCCGCGCCGCCAGTCGGTACGGCACTCGGGCCCCACGGCATCAACATCGTGGAGTTCACGAAGTCGTATAACGAGAAGACGGCTGATCGCAAGGGCGAGGTCATCCCAGCGGTGATCACGATCTTTGAAGATCGCTCATTCACCTTCATTCTCAAGACGCCACCGGCTGCGGACATGATCCGCAAGGCGGCTGGAATTGAGAAGGGTGCTGGCGACCATAAGGCCGGCAGCGCAGGGAAGATCACCAAGGCGCAGGTCTTGGACATCGCCCAGAAGAAGATGGTCGACCTGAATGCCACAAGCATTGAGGCCGCCTGTTCAATGATCGAGGGGTCCGCCCGTTCAATGGGAGTAGAGGTCGTCGCCTGACGATCGCCGCAACCCCGCGGTGAAGGGGGAGGCCGAAGGCGGCCGATAAGGAGGAAGCAAGATGGCAAAGCACGGAAAGCGTTATCTCGAAGCGGCAAAGTTGGTTGACCCAGAGAAGCAGTACGCCCCACTTGAGGCGGCCGCCCTGGTGAAGAAGACCGCGAACACCAAGTTTGATCAGACGGTTGAGGTGCACATTCGCCTCGGCGTCGACCCGCGTCAATCAGAAGAGGCGGTCCGAGGCACGGTTGGCCTGCCGCACGGCACCGGTAAGCGCGTGCGCATCGCCGTCTTCGCCCAAGGCGAGAAGGCGCTTGAGGCCACGAAGGCTGGCGCCGATGAGGTTGGCGCTGCCGACCTTGTTGCCAAGGTTGATGGTGGTTGGCTTGACTTCGATGTTGCCATTGCCACTCCAGACATGATGGGCCAGGTCGGCAAGCTCGGAAAGGTGCTTGGCCGCAAGGGCTTGATGCCGAACCCAAAGGCGGGGACGATCACCATGGATCTCGAGCGCACGATCGGTGAGCTGAAGTCCGGACGTGTGGAGTTCAAGCTGGATAAGTCGGCGATCATCCACCTCGGCTTCGCCAAGGCGAGCTTCAGCGAGGAGCAGATCGTGGGCAACCTCGGCGCACTCCTTGAAGCGATCAACCGCGCCAAGCCAACCGGTCTCAAGGGGACCTACATCAAAGGCGTGAGCATCTCCGCAAGCATGGGGCCTGGCATCGCCGTTGACGTGCCTGCCCTCCTGGCTGCGGCGAGCTAGCGTCTAGCGGGAGCCCTCGCTTCGGGGTAGACTCCCAATCCGCGCCGATCCGGTTGATCGGCACGAAACAGAGCGCCCTGGTGGAGACGCCAGGGAGATGAAATACGACGATTCGCCGAAGAGAGCGTGTGATCCTGGCCTTGCGGTCAGGAACCTAAGTCGCTCCACAGGCAGTTGAGTGATCAGCTGAGGGTGGGGTGGGCACGCAGAGGCAGGGTTCCTAGCGCGTGGAGCGCGGCCCCCTGTGACGCGGACCGTTGCAGGGGTGCCAGCAGCACCCGCCGAGGCGCACCGGCATGTGCGCCCAAGCTAGGAGGAACCGTGCCAACGCAGAAAAAGCGCGACACGATCGACACGCTCCGAACGGAGTTGTCGGGCAGCCGCGGGCTGATCCTCTCGTCCTACCGTGGGTTGACGGTCTCGGAATTCGCCGCGATCCGTACAACGCTGCGGGCGCAGGGGATCACGTATCGAGTGGTGAAGAACCGTTTGATGCGCGTCGCTGCGAACGAGCTCGGCAACACGACGCTTCCGGACCTTCTCAAGGGTCCAACGGCGATCGCGTTCGGCTCTGGTGACGAGGCGGTCCTTGCGAAGACGGTACTGGGCGCCTTGAAGGCGTATCCGGCCGTTGAGGTTCGGGGAGCGGTGCTGGGTGAGGCGATCCTCAACCTTTCACAGCTCACTGCGCTCTCAAAGCTCCCGACCCGCGAAGTGCTCCTCGCCAAGGTGGCGGGCGCCTTCCAGGCACCAGTCCAGAAGGTGGCGTTCCTGTTCGCAGCCCCGCTCCAGAAGGCGGGCTACGCACTGGGCGCGTACAAGAGCAAGCGCGAGGCCGAGGCGGCCTAATCCAGCCCGCATGGGCGTGAATAAAACCATTGATCAGCCTCATGGCTGAAGAAGGAGAGAGAAATGTCGAAGCTCACTACTGACCAGTTGCTCGAGGCCGTCAGCGAGATGACCGTGCTTGAGCTTTCCGAGTTCGTCAAGGCGTTCGAGGAGAAGTTCGGCGTTAGCGCCGCGGCTCCAGTTGCGGTGGCGGCAGCCCCTGCGGCTGGTGGTGGTGGTGGCGACGCTGCCGCTGCAGGCGGTGACACCGTCAGCGCGATCCTTTCTGAAGTAGGCGCCAACAAGATCCAGGTGATCAAGGTGGTCCGCGAGCTCACCGGTCTCGGCCTCAAGGAGGCGAAGGACCTGGTGGACGCAGCCCCGAAGGCCATCAAGGAAGGGATCGCCAAGTCCGAGGGGGAGAAGATCGTTGCCGCCCTCGCCGAGGCGGGCGCAAAGGTCGAGCTCAAGTAGTCACGATTCTGTAACAATCACTGCTGGAGCCCCTCTCACCCCGCCAGTAGGCGGGTGGGGAGGGGCTTCCGCTTCCCCCTCCGCTTCCCCTTCCGCTTGCCAAGTGATGGGGAACTAGGCTAGGCTCACCCTTCGCTCGATCGCGACCATATTGCCGAAGGAGCTGCCGCATGCCTTCTCGCACCAACCGCGCTGGCTCGACCGGTAACCGAAAGTTCTACTCACGTATTCCAGAGATCCTCGAGATCCCAAACCTTATTGATCTTCAGACCACATCATTCGCCGCATTTGTCGGCCCTGAGTGGATCCCTGGCGCGACACCGCTGCCAAAGGGGACAAAGACATTCCTCGCTGAACTGCTTGAGGAGATCAGCCCAATCCGCGACTTCACTGGCAAGCGCATGGAGCTTGCCTTCCTTGATTACGAGTTCAAGGATCCGAAGGTGAACGAAGAGGATGCGCGTACAAAGGACGCAACCTACGCGCGACCACTCATGGTCACCGCTGAACTAAAGATCCTTGAGACGGGTGAGATTCGCAGCCAGCAGATCTACATGGGCGACTTCCCATGGATGACGAGCCAGGGAACTTTCATCATCAATGGAGCGGAGCGCGTTGTTGTATCGCAGCTCGTTCGTTCACCAGGAGTCTTCTACACCGACACCGTCGATCCAGTTTCGGGTCGTGCGCTCTGGTCGGCGAAGGTCATTCCAAATCGCGGCGCGTGGTTGGAGTTTGAGACGAGCGGCAAGGATCAACTTTACGTGAAGGTAGACCGGAAGCGAAAGCTTCCCGCCACCTCGCTCTTGCGTGCGGTCGGCTACGAAACGAACGACGAGATTGCGGGCCTCTTCTCGCGCATGCCGAGCAACCCGGAGCATCCATATGTTGCCAACACGCTGGAGAAGGACACGACCGCAACTCGTAGCGAAGCGCTCGTTGAAGTCTACAAGCGACTGCGACCAGGCGATCCACCCACCGGCGACAATGCCCGCTCGCTCGTTGAGAATCTCTTCTTCAATGCACGACGATACGACCTTGGTCGCGTCGGTCGCTACAAGTTCACGCAGCGACTCAAGGAGACCGCTGGTCTCATGAACCTTGAGCTGCCAGGCGATGCAACTCGCACACTGACGCGCGAAGATCTCGCCGCGATTGTTGGTCACCTGATCATTGCGAACGAGGGCGGCGCACATCGAGACGTCACCGACCACCTTGGCAACCGCCGCGTACGCGCCAACGGCGAACTGATCCAGAACGCCTTCCGCGTCGGCCTGCTGCGAATGGAGCGCGTCATCAAGGAGCGCATGACCATTCAAGAAGACGACAAGGCGACGCCGAGCGCGCTCGTCAACGTGCGTCCAGTGGTTGCGGCCATGAAGGAATTCTTCGGCGGTTCACAGTTGAGCCAGTTCATGGATCAGACGAACCCGCTCGCCGAGCTCACCAGCAAGCGCCGCCTCTCCGCGCTCGGCCCAGGCGGCCTCTCGCGCGAGCGCGCCGGCTTCGACGTCCGCGACGTCCACCACAGCCACTACGGCCGAATCTGCCCAATTGAGACACCGGAAGGTCCGAACATCGGACTGATCGGATCGCTGGCGACCTTCGGTCGCGTCAACGACCTCGGCTTCATTGAGACGCCCTATCGCCGCGTGAAGGAGGGTCGCGTCACTAATGACGTGGTCTACCTCCCAGCGGACGAAGAGGAGCGCTTCGCGATCGCCCAGGCGAACGCCGAACTCGACGAGAACTCGCACCTCGTTGGCGAGCGCATCTACTGCCGCAAGGGCGAAGGCTTTGAGTTGGTTGAGCCGTCCAAGGTTGAGTTCATGGACGTCTCGCCGAAGCAGGTCGTCTCCGTGGCGACCGCGCTCATCCCGTTCCTTGAGCATGACGACGCCAACCGCGCACTCATGGGATCGAACATGATGCGGCAGGCGGTGCCGCTGATCTCGCCGAACGCTCCTGTGGTCGGCACTGGCGTTGAGGGTCGCGCGGCGCGTGACTCCGGCCAGGTGGTGATCGCCCGTCGAGCAGGCGTGGTGACATCGGTTGCCGCCGACCTGATCGTTGTCGAGCCTGATGAGGCGTCGAGCAAGAAGGATATGGACCGCTACGTCCTGCTGAAGTTTGTCCGATCCAACCAGGGGACCTGCCTCAACCACCGCCCATCCGTAGAGGTTGGCGACCGCGTAACTCCGGGCCAGGTGATTGCAGACTCCATGTCCACCGATCAGGGTGAGCTTGCGCTCGGCCAGAACGTGGTCGTGGCCTACATGTCATGGGAGGGCTACAACTACGAAGACGCCATCATCATCAGTGAGCGACTCGTTCGCGAGGATGTCTTCACCTCCATTCACATTGAGAAGCATGAGACCGAGGCGCGCGAGACGAAGCTCGGTCCAGAAGAGATCACTCGCGACATTGCCAACGTTCCAGAAGAGCTGCTCGCCAGCCTCGACGAGAAGGGTGTGATCCACGTTGGCGCGGCGGTGCGCCCAGGCGACATCCTCGTAGGAAAGATCACACCGAAGGGCGAGACCGAAGTGACGGCGGAAGAGCGACTCCTCCGCGCGATCTTCGGCGAGAAGGCGCGCGAGGTGAAGGATTCATCGCTGCGACTTCCACACGGCGAGCGCGGCACAGTGGTGGAGGTGCGCGAGTTCCTTCGCGAAGACGCGGATCTCTCCGCGGGCGTCAACCAGTTGGTGCGCGTCTCTGTGGCACAGAAGCGCAAGATCTCTGTTGGTGACAAGATGGCCGGCCGTCACGGCAACAAGGGCGTCGTCTCACGCATCCTCCCAGTTGAGGACATGCCGTTCCTCCCAGACGGAACCCCTGTTGACATCATCCTCAATCCGCTCGGCGTGCCGAGCCGCATGAACATTGGCCAGCTTCTTGAGACGCACCTCGGCTGGGCGCTTGCGAAGCAGGGCCTGAAGGGCGCCACGCCAGTCTTTGACGGCGCGACCGAAGAGAAGATTATCGCCGAACTTGAAGCGGCCGGCCTCCCAGCCGACGGCAAGATCACGCTGCGCGACGGGAAGAGCGGCAAGGAGTTCGACCGACCGATCACCGTTGGCGTGACCTACATGTTGAAGCTGCACCACTTGGTAGAGGACAAGATCCACGCGCGCTCAACCGGGCCATACAGCCTCATCACCCAGCAGCCGCTCGGTGGAAAGGCGCAGTTCGGCGGACAGCGATTCGGCGAGATGGAGGTCTGGGCGTTGCAGGCGTACGGCGCCGCAAACATTCTCCAGGAGATCCTCACCGTCAAGTCAGACGACGTGGTTGGACGCGTGCAGGCGTACGAGGCGATCGTCAAGGGCGAGCGCATCCAGGCGCCAGGCGTGCCGGAGTCGTTCAAGGTGCTCGTCAAGGAGCTCCAGAGCCTCGGCATCAACGTGGAGATCCTCAACGCCGAGGACGAGCAGATCGAGCTGCTTGAGGATCCGGGTGGATATGCAACGCCAAACCTTGGCATCAATCTGTCGGGCTTTGAGTCCGGCGCAGATTTCTAAGTAGCGGAACACAGGAAAGGAGCGAGCAATGTTGGAAGTCAACAATTTTGACGCGATCCGTGTTGCGCTAGCGAGCCCTGAGCAGATCCGTGGCTGGTCAAAGGGCGAGGTCACCAAGCCTGAGACGATCAACTACCGCACGCTGAAGCCAGAGAAGGACGGCCTCTTCGACGAGCGCATCTTCGGGCCAACGCGCGACTGGGAGTGCTACTGCGGAAAGTACAAGCGCATCCGCTACAAGGGGATCATCTGCGACAAGTGTGGCGTTGAGGTCACACGATCCAAGGTCCGCCGTGAGCGCATGGGCCACATCCAGTTGGCGAGCCCGGTCTCGCACATCTGGTACTTCAAGGGGACGCCGAGCCGCCTCGCTACGCTGCTCGAGATCTCACCGCGCAATCTGGAGAAGGTCCTCTACTTCGCGCAGTACATCGTCACCAGTGTTGACGAAGTGGCACGCAAGGAGGCCCTCAAGGGTCTCGATGACGAGCTCGCAGGACGTGGCGGCGGCGCCACTGCAGAGGAAGAGAGCGAGATCAATGCGCGCCTGAAGCGACAACTTACTGAGTTGGATCGCGAGATTCGCGCACGACTCGAGCAGGTGGAGTCAGACCGCGCCGAGAAGGCCCAGGGGATGGGTGAAGCGGCGCAGGTGACGGAGAAGGCAATCAACGACCTTGGCGAAGCGGCTGCCGACGGCGCCATCATCTTTGAGCCAACTGCAGAAGTCATCGTTGCCGACCGTGCCCTCGGCGGCAAGGATGGAAAGGCGCGGCTACGCGCCGTCCTCACCCAGGCGTCACTCGACGCAGAAGAGGCCTTCACGAATCAGAAGGAGCAGATCAATAAGGAGGGCGAGCAGAAGCGCGCCGACCTGAAGGCGCTCGCCGAAGGCGAGATTGCTGGGCTCCGCGCGAACGCGAAGACCTCGGCGCAGAGCCGCAAGGAAGAGATCGCGAAGGAGAAGAAGGCGCTGCTCAGCCTGAAGCCATATCAACTCCTTCCTGAAATTGGCCGCGACGACGAACTCGACAGCTTCCGTACGCTTGACGCGAAGTTCGGCAGCGAGCGCCCACGCGGTGCACGCATCTTCCGCGCTGGCATGGGCGCCGAAGCGGTTCGCGAACTGATTGAGCAGATCGACCTGGACAAGGAGTCGAAGGAGCTCGCCGTTGAGGTGCGCAACACCGCTGGCATGCGCCGCAAGAAGGCGATCAAGCGCCTCCGTCTGATTGAGGCGTTCCGCCGATCCGGCGCGCGCCCTGAGTGGATGATCCTCTCCGTCCTCCCGGTGATCCCACCAGACCTGCGCCCAATGGTGCAGCTCGACGGTGGACGCTTCGCCACGTCGGACCTCAATGACCTGTATCGACGCGTCATCAACCGCAACAACCGCCTCAAGCGCCTCATCGAACTTGGCGCGCCAGAGATCATCGTGCGCAACGAGAAGCGCATGCTCCAGGAGGCGGTGGACGCCCTGATTGATAACGGTCGACGTGGACGTGCCATCTCCGGTACCGGCAACCACCGCCTGAAGTCGCTCAGCGACATGCTCAAGGGGAAGCAGGGTCGCTTCCGCCAGAACCTGCTCGGCAAGCGCGTTGACTATTCTGGCCGCTCCGTAATCGTGGTTGGCCCAGAGCTCAAACTGCACGAGTGCGGTATCCCGAAGAAGATGGCGCTTGAACTCTTTAAGCCATTCGTGATGCGACAACTCGTTGAGTTGGGCCACGCGCACAACATCAAGAGCGCGAAGCGCCTCACCGAGCGCGCCACCGACGCCGTCTGGGATGTGCTTGCGGATGTGATCCAGGATCATCCAGTCTTGCTCAACCGCGCACCTACCCTGCACCGACTCGGTATCCAGGCGTTCATGCCAGTGCTCGTGGAGGGCTCCGCCATCCGCATCCATCCGCTCGTCTGCACCGCGTTCAACGCGGACTTCGACGGCGACCAGATGGCGGTTCACGTGCCACTCTCAGAGGCGGCACAGCAGGAGGCACGCGAGCTGATGCTCTCCGCCAACAACCTGCTCTCTCCTGCAGACGGCACGCCGATCGTGACGCCAACGCAGGACATGGTGCTCGGCTGCTTCTACCTGACGCAGGAGCGCGCGCTCGAGTCAGGCGAAAAGCGTCGCCGCTTCTCGGATGAGACGGAGGCCCTGCTCGCCTACGAGCTCGGACAGGTGAAGCTGCACGCCCCAATTGATGTCACCGCACGAGTCTGGGACGAAGCGGCAGACGCCATTGTTGAACAGCGTGTTGAGACCACGATCGGTCGCGTCAAGTTCAACCAGATCCTTCCAGACCGTCTCCGCTTTGTGAACCAGGAGATGGCGCGCGCCGACCTGCGCAAGCTGATCAGCCGCTCCTTTGAACTCCTCGGCAAGGGCGAGACCGCACTCCTCGCAGACGGCATCAAGCGCGTCGGGTTTGAGGCGGCGACCCGTGGCGGTATGACGATCTCTGTCTTTGATATTGCGATGGCGAAGGGGAAGAAGGCGATCATTGCTGAGGCGGACAAGGATGTCGCCAAGGTAGATGGCCAGTACACGCAGGGTCTCATCACTGAAGAAGAGCGCTACAAGAACGTGATTCGACTCTGGCAGAAGGCGACCGGCGAGATCGGCACCGCCATGATGGACGAGTTGAACGCGAAGGTCGGTGGCGTTGATCCGCAGTTCCACCCACTCCTCATGATGACGAACTCTGGTGCACGCGGAAACAAGGGAAACATTGGCCAGCTTGGCGCGATGCGCGGGCTCATGGCCGATCCTTCTGGCCGCATTATTGACGTGCCCGTGAAGTCAAACTTCCGTGAGGGGATGACGGTTCTCGAGTACTTCATCTCCACCCACGGTGCGCGCAAGGGCTTGGCCGACACGGCGCTCCGCACGGCAGACTCCGGCTACCTCACGCGACGTCTCGTTGACGTTGCACAGGACGTGATCGTACGCATTGCAGATTGCGGCACCCTTGAGGCCACAGAGATTACGCTTGCAGATACGGCGGAAGTCATCGGAAGCGAGTGGCCGATCAGCGACGACCATCAGGACATGCCAGAGCTGCGCGCCGCGTTTGCGCGTCGCATGGTCGGTCGCCTTGCCGCTGCAGATTTGAAGGCTGGAAGTGAAAACATTGATCGCGGCACCGAGTTGACCGATGCGCTCGCGGCAGCGATTGCAGCGAGTGGCGCGCAGTCAGTTGCTGTTCGCTCACCACTCAGCTGCGTTGCCCCTGCGGGCGTCTGCCAGTCCTGCTACGGCCGCAACCTTGCAACGGGCGAGATCATTGCCCTCGGTGAATCCGTAGGCATCATGGCGGCGCAGTCGATCGGCGAGCCTGGTACGCAGCTCACGATGCGAACGTTCCATACCGGCGGTGTCGCTGGCGTGGACATCACCGCAGGTTTGCCGCGCGTTGAAGAGCTCTTCGAGGCACGCAAGCCGAAGGGGAAGGCAGAGATCAGCCGCATTGATGGCGTGGTCGAAGTCATTCGAAGCGAAGCGGGAACCGTCGTTGAGGTTACGCATCGTGAAGTTTATGAAGTTGAACTTGACCTTCCAATCGACGCATCTGTCACCGCGCGTGAAGGCGATCTGCTTGAGGCGGGTCAGCTCATCGGTACCTCGGCAACGCAGGGCGACCTCACCGCCTCGGTGAAGGGGATGCTCGTGAAGTCGAAGGACGGCCTTGTGATCCGCGCCGAAGATGTGGTCCCAGCCTCCAAGTATCCAATTCCGCACAACGCAAAGCTGCTCGTCAAGAGCGGAGACAAGGTCCGTGCCGGTGACCCGCTCACCGACGGCCCGCTCGACCCACAGGAGTTGCTGGAGGTCCGCGGCCGAGCCGAGGTCCAGAACTACCTGGTCAAGGAGGTCCAGAAGGTCTACCGAAGCCAGGGTGTAACAATCTCAGACAAGCACATTGAGATCATCGTCCGCCAGCTCTTGCGCAAGGTGCGGGTGGATAACCCAGGCGACACGCGCCTCCTCCCAACGGAGCTTGCCGACCGCCTCGAGTTCGAGCGTGAGAACGCTCGAGTCTTGGCCGAGGGTGGCGAGCCAGCAACCGCGCAGCCACAGCTCCTCGGTGTAACAAAGGCCTCCCTCAACACCGAAAGCTTCCTCGCCGCCGCCTCCTTCCAGGAGACCACGCGCGTGCTCACTGAGGCGGCGATCACGGGGGCACGAGACCGCCTGGTCGGCCTCAAGGAGAACGTCATCATCGGGAAGCTCATCCCTGCCGGGACAGGTGCACCTGACGCCGTCGCCAAGCGCAAGGCGGAGGAGAAGCTCCGAGCCGCCGCCGCCCTCGCAGGCGGGGAGCTCCCAGCCGACTTCGGTCAGGACGACTTCAACGTCTTCCTCCAGACCGAGGATGCCGCCGGCCCACAGGACGACGTCTCCCAGCTGGTCGCCCTCCTCACGGAGGAGAAGCCAGCCCCAGAAGGGGAGGAGTTCAACCCACTCGCCGCCGACGCGGCAGCCGCCAAGGAGGCGGACGGGGGGTCAAAGGAGTAACGAGCCGATCGGCCGCTGAGCACGGTGCTTTGACACCCTGAGCACGAGGCTGCTACGCTCCACCGTCCGTGCCACTGTGGCTCTGCCACCAGGGGCAATCAGCAGGAAGCCAGAAGAGATAAGGAGCGCGCGCGAACTGTGCCTACGATCAATCAGCTCGTTCGAAAGGGACGCAAGGCCAAGGTCAGCAAGGTCAAGGCGTCCGCGTTCCGAAAGAACTGGAACGGCATTAAGCAGCGGCAAGAGGTCGCTGAGGGCGCCCCTATGAAGCGTGGCGTCTGCCTGATTGTGCGCACCATGACACCGAAGAAGCCGAACTCCGCGCTGCGAAAGATTGCGCGCGTGAAGTTGACGAACCAGATGGAAGTCACCGCCTACATCCCTGGCATCGGCCACAACCTTCAGGAGCACAGCGTGGTCCTTGTCCGCGGTGGACGCGTGAAGGACCTTCCGTCGGTGAAGTATCACATCGTGCGCGGCGCCCTTGATGCGTCGGGCGTGAAGGATCGCATGCAGAGTCGCTCGAAGTACGGCGCAAAGTCCGCCGTTGAAGCGAAGAAGAAGTAAGCGATGCCACGTCGTACAACGGTCCCACGAAAGCTCAAGTACGAAGTTGTACCGGCGAATAAGACGATCGACCGCTTCGTTGTGAAGGTCATGCTTAGCGGCAAGCGCGGCTTGGCCGAGCGCATCCTCCGCGAGACGCTTGAGCGCATCGAGACGCAGGCGAACAAGCCAGGCCTTGAGGTTCTTGACCTTGCGCTTCGGAATGCAACTCCACTGATTGAAGTGAAGCCCCGCCGTGTTGGTGGCGCCACGTACCAAGTGCCAGTAGAGATTCGCGGCGAGCGCCGCCTCAGCCTCGGTGTGCGCTGGCTCGTCCAGGCGGCACGCAAGCGTTCAGGGAAGAGCATGGTCGACAAGCTCGCCGCTGAATTCATGGATGCATCCAACAATCTTGGTGCCGCAGTGAAGCGCCGCGAAGAGACCCACAAGATGGCGGAGGCGAACAAGGCCTTCAGCCACTTCAGGTTCTAGGAGGCAGCTGAGATGGCACGAACAACTCCACTTGAGCGAACCCGAAACATCGGGATCATCGCGCACATTGACGCCGGCAAGACCACCGTCACCGAGCGCATCCTCTTCTACACAAAGAAGATCCACAAGATCGGCGAAGTGCACGAAGGTGCTGCGACGATGGACTGGATGGAGCAGGAGCAGGAGCGCGGCATCACCATTACCGCCGCGGCCACGACGTGCGCCTGGAAGGACCACACGATCAACATCATCGATACGCCCGGGCACGTGGACTTCACCGTTGAGGTTGAGCGCTCCCTGCGCGTCCTCGATGGCGCTGTGGTGATCTTCGACGGCGTTGCTGGCGTGGAGCCACAGTCTGAGACCGTCTGGCGCCAGGCCGACCGCCACGCCGTCCCTCGCTTCTGCTTCATCAACAAGTTGGACCGCACCGGTGCCGACTTCTGGCGCTGCTTCGACATGATCAAGGATCGACTCGGCGCAAACGCCGTACCGCTCCAGTTGCCGATCGGCATGGAAGACAAGTTCGAAGGCGTGATTGACCTCATCGCCATGGAAGAGATCGTCTATCTCGACGACAAGGGGGAGAAGAGCGAGCGACGTCCGATCCGCGCGGAGCTGAAGGCTGAGGCCGACAAGTGGCACGCCTTCCTGCTTGATCAGGCGGCGGGGCAGACCGACAAGCTCACGGAAATCTACTTGGAGACGGGGACACTGACGGAAGAGCAGGTCCGCGAAGGCGTTCGCGCCGGCACCCTCAACTACAAGTTTGTCCCCGTGCTTACCGGTTCCGCCCTCAAGAACAAGGGCGTGCAGCCAATGCTCGATGCGGTCGTTGAGTATCTTCCGAGCCCACTCGACGTTCCTGGCGTGAAGGGGACGAACCCACGCGACATCACGGATGAACTCTCGCGACCAGTAGAAGATGAGGCCCCATTCGCGGCACTCGCCTTCAAGATTGCTGCCGACCCATTCGTTGGAAAGCTCGGATTCTTCCGCGTCTACTCTGGCGTCTTGAAGGCTGGTTCATACGTCCTTAACCCTGCGAAGGGGAAGAAGGAGCGCATCGGCCGCCTGATCCGCCTACACGCAAACCATCGTGAAGAGATCGACGAAGTTCGCACCGGCGATATCGCCGCCGCGATCGGCCTGAAGGACACATTCACGGGGGACACCCTCTGCGACCCTGAGAATCCAATCGTCCTCGAGTCGATGACCTTCCCAGATCCAGTCATTGAGCTCAGCGTTGAGCCGAAGACCAAGGCCGACCAGGAGAAGATGGGTGTTGCGCTGCAGCGCCTTGCAGAAGAGGATCCAACCTTCCGCGTGCACACCGACCAGGAGTCGGGCCAGACACGCATCGCCGGCATGGGCGAGCTTCACTTGGACATCATCGTCGACCGCATGGTGCGCGAATTCAACGTGGCGGCGAATATCGGCCGCCCGTCGGTTTCCTATCGCGAGACGATCCGAAAGCGCGCAAACGGCGAAGGCCGCTTTGTCCGTCAGTCCGGCGGTAAGGGCCAGTACGGCCACGCGGTGATCGTCGCCGAGCCAGGCGAGAAGGGGAGCGGCTACGTCTTCGTCGACAAGATTGTCGGCGGTTCTGTTCCACGCGAGTTCATTAAGCCAATCGGGGAAGGTGCCCGCGAGGCGCTCCAGACGGGCATCTATGCGGGCTTCCCAGGCGTTGACGTCACCGTCACCCTGGTCGACGGCTCGTACCACGACGTGGACTCGTCGGAAATGGCATTCAAGATCGCTGGCTCCATGGCCCTGAAGGACGCCTTTGCGAAGGCGGATCCGTGCGTGCTTGAGCCCGTGATGGGGGTCGAAGTGACGATGCCTGAGCAGTTCATGGGCGACGTCATGGGTGACCTCAATAGCCGCCGCGGTCAGGTGCTCGGTATGGAGAATCGCGGCACCACCCAGGTCGTCAAGGCCAACGTCCCGCTCGCGACGATGTTCGGGTACGCTACCGATCTTCGATCGATGACCCAGGGACGAGCAGCCTTCTCCATGGAGCTCTCCCACTACGCCGAGGTTCCTTCGCACATTGCGCAGGAGCTCGTGGCGAAGAACAAGTCCGCGGCGCAGGCATAGCGGCGTCGCCCTGTCGGTTGGTTGTAGAAAAGCAGTAGAGAAGAAGGAAGGAGTTCGAGATGGCAAAGGGGAAGTTTGAGCGGTCGAAGCCGCACGTTAACATCGGAACGATCGGGCAC
>Ga0207937_1000419_pt1 | contig 14993 bp, 7 predicted proteins | sample LakMenEpi04Sep11_FD_150668 | JGI IMG/M metagenome (GOLD analysis project Ga0207937, IMG submission 150668) | Freshwater microbial communities from Lake Mendota, WI - 04SEP2011 deep hole epilimnion (SPAdes) | ecosystem: Environmental > Aquatic > Freshwater > Lentic | place: Lake Mendota, Madison...
ATCGTTCGACAAGCTTGACCGTTACCTGCTGCATAATCTGGCTGGCCAGTTCGTCTTCACGAAAGAGTTTGTTGTATTACGGAAATAACGGTACCAGAAATAACGGTACCAGGCACTTGCAATTTGGGGCGGAGCTGGTAGAATCTGGGAAAAGGAGAATTTGTTATGCCTAGACCACTACGTTCAGAAGTTTTTCGCCCGCAGGAAATTGCTATTCTTCACTGTACGCAAAGATGCGTCCGCAGGGCTTACCTTAGCGGCGTGGATTCCGTTACTGGGACCGACTATTCCTATAGAAAGGAATGGATTCGACAACGCATTGAAAAGCTAGCATCTGTCTTCGGGATCGATGTCCTGACTTACGCGATTTTATCCAATCACCTGCACGTTGTGTTGAGAAGTAGGCCGGATGTTGTTGCCACTTGGTCGAATCGACAAGTTGCTCTCCGGTGGTTGCAGGTTTTCCCGGGAAAACGGATCGAGGAACAGCTGGGAGATCCTACCACTGCGGATGTGGAATCGCTAGCGAATAATCCGGAACGGATGGCGGTCATTCGGCTTCGATTATCCGATATTTCTTGGTTTATGAAAGCCCTTTCGGAGCCGATCGCTCGATTTGCCAACAAACAAGAGAAATGCACAGGCTGCTTCTGGGAAGGGCGGTTCAAAGCGCAGCGGCTTCTCGATGAGGCAGCGTTGTTGGCATGTTGCATGTATGTGGATTTGAATCCGGTTCGGGCTGCGATGGCGGAATCGCCAGAGACTTCGACATTTACGTCCGCGTATGATCGGATTAAGGCTGCGCAAGGCAAGACGATCGAGTCGGCTGCCGCTCCGATGCAGGCGATCAATCGAGAAGATGCTGCAAAGATACTCAAGAACAGCACCCCCGACGATCTGACGAAACGCCGAAAAGCCGCTAAGGCACGGCGAGGACCGCGAATTGCAAGAGATGAGTGGCTGGCACCGCTTGAGCTGAATCCGAGGGTGACGGGGCCGGCGGTGAGCAAAGAGGGGCTGCGTGCGAGCGACAAGGGGTTCTTGGATATGAGTTTAGAAGACTACCTCGCGCTGTTGTATTGGACCGGTAGTCAGGGGCGGGAGGATAAGAAGGGCAAGATCACGGCTGACTTTGCGCCGATCTTGGCAAAGCTGGGGATTGCAGAGGGGATGTGGTGCGATTTGGTATGGAACTTTAAGCAGTACTTTGGCAAGAGCCGCGGGCCGGGATCGCCGGATCGGATGCGAGAAGAAGCGATCTTGGGATTGCGTAAATTTCAGCCGGGGCAGAAGAAAGTTCGTAAGTGCTTTGTTTGATCGCTTTTTGATTCAACGTGGTTTCGTTGTTCTGGCTCGTCTGCCATCGCACACCAAGAGTGATGCACTGGCGGCCTTGGCTACGGAATCGGCTTTATAATGCTTGAGATTTGGAGGGCGATCAACGCGTCCGTGGAGAAGAGGGTAGATTGGATTGAGGGACAGATTGCGGGATGCCTTTTGCCATCGAGTGCTCAAGAAACTCGTCTTTCGATAGTTGTTCATCGCCGTTTACGTCTATTGTGTCAAAATTCGCAAATGGGGCTTCGTCTTTGCTAAGGAAGCCATCGGTGTTTTTGTCGAGTGAGTCCATTTTGTCAATAATCTCATAGCCTAGCAGGTGCTTCTTTTGACCTGCGTGAAGTGCGTCGCGCTCTGCGGTGGGCAAAAAACTTTCAGCACGGCCGCAGATAGCTATCGCTAGTATCTCTTGCTTAGAAACGACTTGCGCTCCATTTATAGTCGATGTTGCGGAGGGCCAAGAGATCGTGAACTTAAGAGGATTCGGCTGAGCTCTTGGGTTTGTGGGTTGGCCTTTTGTTAATTTTCTCATGGCTTCTATAGCTTTGGCTTCCGTCGCTTTTTGAATCAAGCGAATGTCGTCCATACAAGCGTCTGTTGCTTGAAGGCGTTCTATTAAGTCAAGCAGCTCAAGCACGAGAATACACTTTGCTGGATTGGGCGAGGACACGGTTACCGATGTGCCAAGCTGCATTGGAATGAATTGTGGAAGTTTGAACGCTGGCACGGTCAACTCACCGAAGACTTGGTCGACGTCAATCATATCGTGAAGGAGTTGCGGCGTTTTTGCCAGTTCATGCAACCGCTTGGCAAGTACTGGAATGAGCTCGGCAGATCGATCGAACCGTTTGCGTCCCTTACTATCGCTATCACTTAACAAACTGGTCAGCAGCATGGCAGATTGAGCGACATGCTTTTCGGAACTAGTCATGTCAAGAAAGTAGGTTGCCGCCTTGGACTCGGAGAGGCTCACGAGTCTAGGATTCCATGGAAAATCACCTCTAACCGCATAAGCAAAAGGATGAGGAAGGGGAGTAAATTGAAGCCAAAAACCGGGCCCCAATTGAGAGTGTGTGCTTATGAGATTGATGTATTCCGTTTCAAGGGATTGCTCCAAAACCATCTCGGTCAAGGTGCGCCAAACATATACGCCAGCCGATTCTACAATCTCACGACTCGTGGAGCTATTCGCGGACAGAGTGTTTTTTGCGATCCAATCCATTATTGGAAGTTGCTCCACGCTAAGCACTCGTTCACGTCGATCTCCTGGCCTCGTACTGGATTGAAGAACGCGTTGGGTCCACGTTTCATTTTTTGCGTCTAGCGTTTTCACCAAATGACGTTCGTAGTTTTCGCGAACGTCAATAATCTCACGAATGCAAGTAAATGCCTCATAGTCATTTGCGGGTGAATGAGATGGAAGTGACGCTAGCATCGCTTCGGCGATTCGATCTCGATTGGAAGTCGTAGCGAGTGCTTGGATGGCTTCGAGCGAGCTCTGTATGGCTTTCTCACTGCGTTCGCGATCGAATTCGTCCAACCACATCGAGAGAGTCTTGCCGTCATATACTGTCTCACTTGCGGCAGGGAGCTTAGCTTCCGTGGAAGCGATTTCATTCGTCGGTACAGGTGGCGATGTCGTCCCATGTTTGCTAGACGATAACACTCTGGCGATCACCGTTTCGCCACGCTTGATCTCGATCGTGTCTCGGTCTAATTGAAATCGATCGCTACCGGTTCCGATCGATACTTCGTAGTTACCCGCGAAGAGTCGTGTCGAATTCGCACCGGGAAGAAGCTGAACGGAATCGTAAACTTTTCCAGCTTTCGACACCTTGATTTCAACATTGGCATCGATCGACTCGATCACGAGTTGGCCTTTCTGAGTCTCGAGGGTGATGAACACACCTGCTGCGAAGAGAAACGCGAACGCTGCTGCCGTTGCCACCCAAGGGAGGAATGGTCCGCTGCCGCCTCTCGCTGCGGTCTTTGCAGGAGTGGCTGCTTCCGGTGCTCCGAGACTCGTCAAAGGTGGGGCGATGCGCATCGGTTCCTTCACAGCGCGTTCATCCGCCTCTCGCATTAGCGACGACAAATCGGCTTCCGATGTGAACTTTGCCAGCATCTCCGCCGCGTGAGCCGCACTCGCAGGTCGCATCGATGGATCGCGAGCCAGGAAACTGCTAACCAATCCGACTAACGCCGCAGGCGCATCGGGTCGCAAGGTTGAAAGACTTGGAGGTTCCGTTGTTGCCAATAATCGCAGCTTCGTGAGTGGGGACAAATCGGGAGTTGCTGCCAACGGAGCACGCCCACAAAGCAGCTTGAACAATGTTGCACCCAGTGAATACAAATCGGCGCGATAGTCGACGGAGTCGGCGCGTTCCGCTTGTTCGGGAGCCATATAGTCGATCGTTCCCATCAATTGACCGACGGTCGTTAGTTCAGCGGAGGCTTCGTCCCACAAGCTGATTTGTGCGAGACCGAAGTCCAAGATCTTGACCTGGCCGCTTCGACTGAGCATGAGATTCGATGGCTTGATATCGCGATGCACGATCCCGGCAGCATGAGCGTGTGATAGACCGAGGGCCACGGAATGCATCAAGCTGCATGCATTGGCGATCGAGAATGGACCTGTTAGCCGAGCTAATCGACTGAGGTCCATACCATCGATGTACTCCATGACTAAGAAGTGATCGTTGTCGGATTGGCCAGCGTCTGTCGCGCTGATGATCGACGGATGGTTGAGTGCGCCGGCAGCTCGAATCTCGCGTTGGAATCTCGCGGTGAATTGATCATTGCGAAATGGACGAGGGGAGAGGAGCTTGATAGCAACTTGCTTTCCCAATTGCCGATGCCGTGCTAGGTAGACAGCACCCATGCTGCCATTTCCTAACGACTCGATCAATTCGTAGGGGCCCACGAACTTGGGTGGTTTTTCAGGAACGGATACCGATGGAAGTGCATCGGGTTGATGTCCAATAGATTTTGATTTCGCGAGTGCATATAGAATCACAGCATCTTTGGCACCAGCTTGCTCATGGCCCGAAGGGAGGGAGTTAGGCTCAGGTCGTAAGAAGTTGACGAGCGTATCGGGATCGCTTTCTAAGCCGCTAATTGTCTGCTCACACGCTACGCACGATAGGACATGCGCTTCGATCTTGTCGCATTCGTCCTGCTCAATCCAACCGGCCAAATATCTTTTGAGGGTTTCGCGTGTACGACAATCGGATGATTGCATTTCTAGTGCTCCAGTGTTTATAGTTATAACTCGGATTCGTATCGCAAGGTGTGCGATCTTCGTTCGAGTCAATCTGCCGACCTTTACTAAAACGTTTGGAGCGTGACACGACATGGATTTTGTCGAAACGGCAAGCCATTCCAAGGAATCGATTAGTAACGCGACTCGAGCCAGTTTGATCTCGCGAGTCCGTTGCCAGGAATCGCGAGCGTGGGACGAATTGGTGGAACTTTATGGTCCGTTGATTGCGCACTGGTGCTATCGATTCGAGCTAGACTCGCACTCTGCGGCGGACTGTATTCAGGATGTGTTCGCGGCGGTCAGTCGGGCTCTGCCAACGTATGATGCGAAAAAGAGCCACGGAGCGTTTCGCAGTTGGTTGTGGACGATCACGCGTAATAAGATCTATGATCAACTCCGTCGCAATCGTCTGCACTCGCTTCCTCAAGGCGGAACCTCGGCAATGGAAAAGCTGAAGGAGATTCCCGATCTTCAAGATAGCGATGCTGAACCAAGTTCTGCTGCGGAGTTAAAGAGCTTGGTCTCGCGAGCGTTGGATCAGATCCGTTGCGAGTTCGAGCCTCGTTCGCTCGAAATCTTTATGCGAAGCGTAATCGATCAAGTCGCTACAGACTTGGTAGCGACTGAGTTCAAAATTCAACCAGCAACCGTGCGTCAAGTGCGAAGCCGGATACTTCGCCGGCTTCGTCAGCAACTCGGCGATATAGAGCATTGAGTCAGCAACGAACCTGATTTGGCTCGAAGGAATGCGAGCCTTATTTCTTGTTCTTAGGATCGAGATTCTTGGCCATGTCTTCGTCGGTGAGTTTGGACTCGACGCCGGTTGAGGGGACTTCGTGTTTGCAAATCCAGAGCAATGCGTTGAGGACGAGTTTACGGAAATTGTCGTCGGCCCAATTCTTGTGGAAATGGCCGCCGGTGAAACCGACTCCGCGTCCGTTGTCCGCGCGATCCGTGCACCACATCAAGTGTTCCATGCGTCCCTTGGCATCTTGAATGTGAGGGTAAGGGCCTTTCGGATAAACGTATGGGCCATTGCGAGTTTCATCGGAAGGCGTTGCGGAAAGAATCGGAGTCACCCCTTGCATCGCGTCGCGAAATCGCATGTTGAAGTACCATTCGTCGTGGATCGAAAAACTCGAAACGCCTCGGGTGATCGGATGTTCCGGAAGATTCTTGAACTCCGCCTTCCACATCGGGTTGCAGGAGTATTCGTGTTCGTAGCAACCGCCGATCCAGTCGCGGAAATGGTCACCAGGTTCTCCTTTGAGCACTTCCACTCCGAAGTGACAACAAAACAAACCAAGTCCCTTGGAGATGAGGCCGTTGACGCGATTCAAGCGATCCCCTTGAACCAACGGATGTCCTTTGCCACCATCGGCGTAGACCATGAGGCCATCTGCAGAATCAAGGATGGAATCATCCTTGGGGTATCCATTCAATAGATACGTGACTTCGAGGCCATCGATCCCAGACAAACATTGGTGAAAGAGTTGAACACCCGCGTTGTGTTCGTGCATCCCAGGTCCATGGCTCGGGGTACCTGCCATCAAGACCAGTTTCTTAGGTTTGTTGGAAGATGCAGAAGCGATGGAACGGAGTGACGAGACACTCGCCATCGCTGTTGTAGCAACGGAAGCAGACAAAAAATCGCGACGCGAAAACAACATGGAGCTAGCCTTTGATTCGGATTGTTTGGAGAGAAAGCAACTGACCCCGGTTTCGTGGCTTCGCCACAGGCGGCAACCGGGGCTAGCGCCCGCCGGCTCACCAAGAACCAACAAGCCGGGCTTAAATCAGCAGTTTCCCGAGGCCGGGGGAGGGCGGCTTGGGGAAAGCTTACGGAACCATGCATCATAGCTTGCTCAAAATGCAGCGTCTACAACACTACCGATCGGAGGTGTCTGCGTCGTAACTGGACAGGACGAGTCCATGGCGTTCGTCGATGCAGGCTTCCGCGTACGATTCGTCGGTTTCCCAAATTCGTACGCGTGTCGCTGTGGCGCCCGAGTCTTCGAGGAGCTTAGGGCAAACCTCTTCGAGAAGATAACGTGCCATATTTTCGGCCGTTGCGTTGTAAGGCATCAAAAACAATCTCGATGGCTTCACCATGCGAAGCGCTTCGATCGCATTGTCATCTTGGTCGAACACCAAGAAACTGTGATCCCAGTTTTCGTCGAGCCAGCCTTTGCATTTTGATTTGAGATCTGCAAAGTCCATGACTCGTCCGACGGTATCTTGGGTGTCTCCGGTTACGAAGAAATCTGCAACGTAGTTATGGCCGTGAAAATGTTCACACTTACCGCCGTGTTTGAAAAGACGATGTCCTGCGCAAAACTTGATGCGCCGCATAATTGTCAAACTCATATCGATTCGATCCTCAGTTTTTGTGTCGTGTAGTTCACTGTGAAAGCCTTTTCCCCTAGTCTCTTTGTGACGATCGGGGCCTAACAGTATCTCAAACGCGAAGTTTGACGGGCTGTCGCTTTCATCTTAATCCGAAGCGTGCATATTATTGCGGGCCGGAAAGCTTCGGGTTGTTTTTATGTCGGTCGGCGTCTCGGTTTGTCTTCTTTCGCAAGTTCTCTTCGACAGCTTTCGTCAAGTCGACTCCGGTTTGATTGGCGAGACACACCAGCACGAAGAGGATATCTGCCATTTCGTCGGAAAGGGAGGAGTTCCGGTCTGACGGTTTGAAGCTTTGGTCACCGAACGTCCGAGACATCAATCTGGCTAATTCCCCAACTTCCTCCATCAAAACAGCAAGATTGGTGAGCTCGGAGAAATAATTTACCCCAATTGTACGAATCCAAGTGTCAACGATGGACTGAACCTCGCGGAGTGTAGGAGATGCGGTTGATTCGGACGGGGTGGTTTGGGAAGGTTCGATGGAAATGTTCCTTTCAAAATCGTGGTTGCTACAAACGCTAGCCAATCTTCGGCACGAGCAAATTTCGTTCCGCTATCTAGGATTATCTTTCCGTCAAGTCTGCACTTCGGCATCGGAAAGTGGTAGAGTGTACAGGTCACGTTTCATTGTTTCACTGGGATTTACCTGAATTATGCGTCTTTCCTTCGGGCTCGAAGCACGCCAAATACAAACCCAAAAATTGGCGCCACGGATGATCCAGTCGATGGAGATTCTGCAATTGCCGATTCTGGCTTTGCAGGAACGCATCGAACAAGAGATGAATGAAAACCCGATGCTCGAGGTAGAGGAAAGGGACGAGACGCTGCCGGACGAAGAACCCGAAGACAGTGACAACCAGAACTCGTCGCGAACGGAAGACGAAAAAGAGCTGGTCGTCAAAGATGGCCAGTCCAACGCAGAAGATTTCGAACGCTTGGCGAACATGGACGGCGACATGCCCGACACGTTCGATGATTTTCGTCGCTCCAGCAACCGCATGCAGGAAGATTCGGATCGGGCTCACGATCTTATGGCAAACGCTGCCGAACGACCGGAGTCGTTGAACGATTATTTGTTGCATCAATTGGCTGAACTGGATATCGATGACGAGGTAGAGAGAATTGCCGAAAGGATCATCTCATGCCTCGACGCCCGGGACGGGGGATATTTGAAAACATCGCTGGCAGACATCCTGCCACCGGATCATAAAGCGGCCGACTTAGCGTTGGCCGAGAGAGCATTGGCGATTGTCCAAGCGATGGAACCTGCCGGAATTGCGGCTCGAAACCTGAAGGAATGCTTGCTCAACCAGATCCGACCGGACATGCACATGGCGGAGGAGATGCGGATGGTCATTTCCCAGCATCTCGATGACTTGGCAGAGAATCGCTTTCCGGTAATCCAAAAGAAGACCGGTTATTCGATCGAGCGAATCAAGGAAGTCCGCGAGCAGCTTCATCAACTCAATCCCAAACCGGGAGCGGCCTTCATGGAAGTAATCGTTCCTCTCGTAACGCCCGACGTGGTGGTCGAAGCGAACGAAGATGGTATTTACACGGTCAGGCTAGTCGACGATTCGCTCCCGTCGTTGCGAATTAGCGAGTATTACAGAAACAGATTGTCCGATTCGACCGCGACGGAGGAGGAACGGGAGTTCATCAAGCGAAAGATCGGCAGTGCCCAGTGGTTGATCGAGTCGATTCAGCAGCGAAGGCGGACATTGACTCGGGTCTCGCAGGAGATTGTAAATTATCAGAAACGCTTCTTGGACGAAGGTCCCGAAGCGATCGAACCGCTAAAGATGCAGCAAATCGCTGAGAAAGTCGGCGTGCACGTCACCACCGTCTCTCGAGCAGTGGATGACAAGTGGATACAAACGCCTCGGGGCATTTTTCCCCTGCGTCGCTTTTTCGTTTTTGGAACGACGAGCGCGGATGGGGAGGATGTCGCTTACGAGACGATTCGTATGAAGCTGCAGGAAATCATTGACAAAGAGGAGAAATCCAACCCGCTCAGCGACGACGATTTAGTTGATGAATTGAAGAAACATGGTTTGGGAGTCGCGCGACGCACGATCACGAAGTATCGCAAGAAAATGGGGATTCCGAGCAGCCGTCAACGCCGGGACTGGGCCAAGGGAGTTTAGGAAGCCGGCTTACGATTTAAACACAACCCGACGCGTGAGCGAGGGATTCTGTGGAATTATACGTCCCTCGCTCACGCTTCGGGTTGTGATGTTTCCATTTGGCAAAACCATTAAATCAACAAGCCGCCACGCTTCGGGTTGGGATGAGCCTTCTGCCTACGGCACTTCACCTTCCCCGGCTTAAAGTGACTGCTGAGTCAGTGAGCCGTTGGGCGCTAGCTAGCCCGGGTTTGGTGGCTTCGCCACAAGCGGCAACCGGGGCAACCGCCAGACGGCTCACCATGAACCAACATTCCAGGTCTAAATCAGCCGTCTTCTAAAGGCCGACGCTCCTAGAGGGATAGTAACCAGTGAACTTTATCTTGTCGTGATAGACGAAATCGTTGGCCGTTCTTGTTCCAGTTCCGTGGCACAGGATGCGAATCCGGGTGCAGTTCGAATTCAAAGCAGTTCTCGTCTCGTGAGAGCCAATGGATGTCGCCTCCCAACAGCAGTTCCACGGTCCCTCTGTCATCCGAAATGGGGCCGGAGTAATGCAGGTAGAGCGCTCGATGGTTAGGTAACTCTGAGGCTACCAGAGATGACCATTGGTCTGGTGGGAGGTGCAATTCGAAGCAATAGAGAGCCCTTTCATCTTCTGATTGGTAGTCCGCGAATTGGAGCAAGAGATCCCAATGAGAGCTTCTAATGCTGTTCGTGGGGAGGGTATGTTGGAGGATGCTAAAACGCATTCAAAATTATTTCTTTAATTGTTCCGGTGAATTTTCCACTCATTCCCAGGGGAACTAAACGCCACTCTTATCATCCAAATCGACGTCAAACTCTGCAAAACCGTTCAGTTGCGCACGGTTTGACGGAGTATTTTTGGCTTGAATGGTAGAATTTGGCTTGCTCGTGCGGCAATCCTGGCTGGCGAAACCACCCATAAAGTGGAGTGACGAGCGGTTGGGAAGGTTAGCCTGAAGCTTACAAATTTGCATCCAAACCTAGGCTAATTATACTCGACAACGTGAGTTCTCGCAGGTCAGGCAAGGGCAAGGTAAAAACCAACGCCTTTATTTAGCCTTGCAAGACACACAAACTCGTCATTTCCCTGGGGTTGTTTTGACCCTGGGAGTTCAAGCTACCTTTGCACTGAGGGTTGGTGATGACCATCCGCTGGTTTCGCAACAAGAATTCTCTATCGAAGACTGATCAGAACGCGAATATTGGGAATAGCCAATCGAAACGGACTAAGTTTCGACGCTATCTTCTCGAGGCACTGGAGCCCCGTCAATTGATGGCGGTTGGGCCTCAACTGATCGGGATCCAGCAGAACACGAGCGAGCTTTTGAAGAGCGGCGATGTTCTCACGCAGGCTCCTCGTGAGTTGGTCTTCCGTTTTGATGATGCACAGCTTATCGACGCATCGACCGTCTCCGGTATTCGCATCTCACGTGCGGGGGGGGATGGATCTTTTGATCTAGCGAGCACAACCAGCGACTTCGGTAGCACTGGCAGAGTGAACATTCAGTTCACTTCGACTGAGCCGGGAAGGTCGTTCACGATCAACGTGACGTTGGCCAATTTGGGTGCAAATGCTCAACCGACAGTTGGTTTAAGCGGCAACACGATCTCGCTGGTGTTGAACAATAACGCGACGACCACGACCACTGCAGACCAGTTGGTCAATGCGGTCAATTCCTCTGCGGTCTTGAACGGAGCAGTTCGGGCCAAGATCCATGGAGGCCTCGGATCGACTCGTATCGGATCCAATGCCCCAGCGAGCTATTCGCCGATAGTTCTCAGTAGCGCGAATGATTCCGTAGTCGTACCTGGTGCTGTGTTGGTTGGTCAATCTCCGGATCAGAACGAGGTGACCGTTCGATTTGCGGAAGCGCTGAAGGACGATAACTACCGAATCGAGATTTTTGGATTTGATGATCCGGGGCTGGGCATCGTAGGTCTTCGGAATGTTCCAGAAGGTTCGACTCCAGGGAATTTATTCAAGCCTTCGCTTGATAGAACGCGTAAGGACACGATCGATTTCCGATTGGATTTGGGACCGCAAGTGGTTTCCGTGGTACCTCAACCGACCTATCGAGTGAATGGACAGTTGCAACAGCGGCGGGATACCATTGTCGTTTACTTTGACAACGACAAACTGTTGGTCGAGAACGATGCGAATGGACGGCCGACGGCACGCAGTGTTGAGAACCCAGAGTTTTATCAACTGATCTTCACATCAAACACAGTTCGCAACACCGACGATTTGTATTTCAATCCAACCGCGGTCGCGTACAATGCGGCTGCCAATACGGCGACGTTGGTATTCGATCGCGACATTAACGATCTAGCCGGTTCGAGTGCTGGAGCATCCACATTCCGTTTGCGAATTGGAACTCGAGAAACGGCTCCATTGCCGCCAGCCCGTCAAGAAGCGTCCGCGACCGCTATTTCGGATTTGAATACGAATGGCGCAGTCAAGGTTCGCTTCACATCGCTTCAAGTAGGCGAAGCCGGTAGCGGTGTCCAGGTCGTCGTGACGAACAGCGGCAGCAATGGACTCGAGGTTACGACAGGCGCTCGCTCGGTGACAGTAAACTTTGGCGGTGCTGTGGTAACCGCCCAAGAGTTTGTCGATGCGATACGGAATTCGATTCCTGCATCCGCTTTGATCAGCGTTGACTTCGAACCCGGTAGCATTTTTTCGACGATAGTGAGCGACAAGAGCTTGGCCTATTCGCCAGTGACCTTGTTAGGCTTAGGAAGCACATTCGACACTTCGTTGAATTTAGGTACGATCGGTTCGGCTTTGACGGCCCAAACCAGTCTTGTACTTTCGTCGGCCATTGATCCAGAACAATATTTGTTAGACTTGCAGGGGGCCAGTGATGACGCCGCCCATCGAAGGTTGGCACAGAATTTGGCAACCGGCTTTGAGGATCACGTCAATCCAAACTTTGGTGCGGACAAGAAAGATGGCATCACGACCATCTATTACAATTTCCGAGCGACCTACGCGACTACCAATACTGGGCTTCCGATGGCTAACGCCATCAACGCGGAGCAGCGTGCACGGGCGCGTGAAGTCCTCGCATTATGGTCCAAGTATATCGGCGTTCAGTTTGTAGAGACCGCTGATATCGGCCTAACCATTGCTGCCGGTCCAGTGAGTGGTATTCTTCCGGTGGCTGGCACACAATTCCAGAACGAAGGTAACTTTGGTGTTCGTATCGATACGAGCTTCCAGAATTCCTTGATTGTTCTGTCGGCAACCAACACGTGGGGAACCGAGTACGGCGCAAGCTATTCTAGAACGATGGCTGCAGCGGTTGGGATGGCGTTGGGGTTGCATCACGCAGGTGATTTACCAGAAACGACATTGATGCGATTGGACCCAGTGTTCCTTGCTGGTTCGGGGCCGTTGACCGATATCAATGACGTTCAGTTGACGGCGAGCGATGAGCGTTACGAACCTGTCTATCCTGGCAATCAAGACATATTGCACGGTCGATTCATTCACCGTCCAGATGGTACCGATATCGATCTTTATCGATTCGAAGTGGATCTTGGGACCTCGGGGCAAGTGGGATTGTTGACTGCGGAAACCTACGCACAGCGTCTGGGCAATAGCAGTCCACTCAACACCAATATTTCTCTTTTCCGTCAAAAGCAAGCGGTTGCAAGCACTTCGTTCGGATCGACCGTTCCGTTGAGCTTGAGTTTCGAAGCGGTGAAATCTGGAGCCAAGGGAAATCAGCTTCAGATTTTCTTTACGCAATCAGAAAAGGGGGCCAACGTTAAGCCTTCGATCATCGCTTTCCCAAATGCTTTGAGTATCGATCTTAATACGACGATTGGTTCTGAGAGCACTGTCCAGGACATTATGGATGCGATCAACAACTCGCCGGCAGCGAGTTCGTTGGTTCGAGTTCGGCTAACCCAAGGGGTTGGCACAACGAAAGTTGGTAGCAATGTATTGACCCAGAATCCCGTGGTTCTGGCCGGTGGGGAAATGGAGTTGGTCTCGCAGAACGACGACTACTTCAGTCGAGATTCGTTGATCAAGATGTCGCTTGGTACCGGCGTCTACTTCTTGGGTGTGAGTGCTAGCGGCAACGCAGACTACAACGGAGCTGTGGCGAACAGCGGCTTTGGCGGACAATCGCAAGGCAACTACGAATTGCGACTCACGTTCCGCGCGGCGGTGGATACACGGGATGCCATTCAGGACATGGTCGGTACCGAGGCGAATGGCGTGGCCGTCGGATTCGATGGTGACGCAGATGGAAAACCTGGAGGAACACACGATTTCTGGTTCCAAACACGACCTATGGATCGAGTGATTGATTTCAACGCAGGCGGTTCTGCCTCGTTGGAAGGTCGAACGGTTACCATCGTGAGTGGACGCGGTACGACGAACGTTTTCGAGTTTGATACGGGAGATGGAGTTCAACCTGGTCGCTTTGCCATTCCCTTTAGTCCAGCGGCAACGGCGAGCAATTTGGCATCCGCCTTGGCTGCTGCTATCAATGCAAGAACTCAGTTGGGAGTGACTGCGAATGCATTTGGTTCGAGCATCCGCCTGACCGGAGAACGATCGATTACACTCGATCCGGCATTGCGATTGATCGACATTCAAGGCAAGACAATCTTCGTGGACAAATCGGCGGGACCGAATGCGGACGGAAGTCTTGCAAATCCATTCAACAACATTTCGGCTGCCGGTGTACCGAATGCTTTTGCGGCAGCACAGCCTGGTGATATTGTTCGAATCGTGGGCAATGGTGGGTTGGACGGAAACTTGGCAACCGTCGGGGATAACTTCGCCTACGAAATTGGCCGCGGATTGCTCTCCGGCTCGGTACTGTCGGACGGTATAAGTATGGATGTGCCTCGTGGCGTTACGACCATCATCGATGCTGGGGCTGTATTTAAACTGCGAGACGCTCGAATCGGGATTGGAAGCTCGAATGTAAACATCGATCGTTCAGGTGGTGTTTTACAGGTGTTGGGAGCACCTGTTCTTTTGGATGCAAACGGCAATGCACAACGTACGGCCAGCGGTTCCACTGCAGAAGGCCGCGTGTATTTCACGTCCTGGTTAGATGAGACCATTGGGCTGGATACCTATCTTCCGACTACAACGCCAACGCCAGGCAACTGGGGTGGTATCAGCATCAACCGCGAGCTTGATGTTGCTGCTGGCCGACGCGATTTAGAAAATCAAGGGATCTTCCTGCAGCACATCGGTTTTGCAGACATCCGATTCGGTGGTGGTACGCTCAACGTAGAATCCGTAACTCAAACGGTCAATCCGATTGAGCTGTTGGGAACGCGAGCCACGATTACTGACAATGTGATTACGCGCAGCTCTAGTGCTGCGATCAGCGCGCTGCCCAGCAGTTTTGAAGAAACGAATTTCAACGAACCCCGCTTCCAAACGAGCGGCTCGTTTACCAGCGATTACGATCGAGTGGGTCCGAATATCAAACGGAATACGTTGCTGAACAATTCCGTGAACGGTCTTTTCATTCGTGTCGATTCCGGATTGAACGTTGCTGGACGTTTCGATGACACCGATATCGTTCACGTGTTGACGGACAATTTGGTGATCAATGGGAATCCAGGGGGTGCATTGCTCGATAGCACGGTGCCACCATCTGCCTTGATCTCGGTCGGTCCCAACACGGGTGGTTTATTGCAACCTGGTTTCTACAACTACAAGATCACCTTCGTCGATCGCAACGGGTATGAGAGTATTCCGTCCGATCCATCGATTACGATAAACCTATTGGCTGGGCAAACAGCGATTTCGATTGCAAGCTTGCCTGGAGCGACTGGCGACTTTGTGG
>Ga0207937_1000421_pt1 | contig 14979 bp, 9 predicted proteins | sample LakMenEpi04Sep11_FD_150668 | JGI IMG/M metagenome (GOLD analysis project Ga0207937, IMG submission 150668) | Freshwater microbial communities from Lake Mendota, WI - 04SEP2011 deep hole epilimnion (SPAdes) | ecosystem: Environmental > Aquatic > Freshwater > Lentic | place: Lake Mendota, Madison...
AGAGTATTCTAGAAGAAGTACCAACACTTCTTTTCCAACGCAATCTCTCTGGATCCGACGTTGCTAGTTTAGGTGCTGCCTATCGACGGATTCATCGAAGAGATGATAAAGGAGGTGCGATAGGGGGAAATGTCGATCGAATTGACGAAGATCAGGTGGTGCGTTGGCGTACGGAGTTGGAATTTTTTGTTGGTTACCTTCAACTATTGCACGGTGGTGATTCCCTCGCGGTCCGGGAATGCAATACGCTACGAGCCATTGATGCGTTGGCGAAAGAAGGATGTTTGACCGAATCGGAAAGAGGTATCTTGGCTTCAGCTCTCGGTCGATTTCAGACGGCAGCAATTCAATCACAACAATCGTTATCCCTTTTTCCGGGTAATGCGGAGAGAGATACAAAGGCCAACGGTTTCGTCGAGATGGATGCATCGCAGCTTTCGGATGCAATAAGCAAAGTCCGACAGATTCAGCAACACCTCCAGGCAGAGGTTTTTTCTGGCGAAGGAAACGTGGCCGATGAATCCGACTTGATTTTGGATCCGAATCCCTCGCCTGCTTGGGTCGATGATTTGTTGGCGAAGCACCGATTTCAACGGACTCACGCAGCCTATCAACATTTGGTGGAACTCGCGCATGAGGAGATCAAGATGTTGTCTACGCGACGCTGTCGGCATTTTCTCGCCGCCATTGCGCCGCAATTGTTGATTAAAATAAGCCAGACGCCGGCTCCCGATTTGACTTTGGAGAATCTAGCCAAAACGAGTCGCTCGCTCGGTGGGAAAGGAGTCCTCTGGGAATTGTTCAGCCGGCACGAACCGAGCATGGATCTCTATGTTCGACTATGTGGAGCAAGCCCTTATTTGGTATCGTTGTTGGTGAACAATCCTGGCATGATCGACGAGCTGTTGGATTCATTGATGCTCAATCGATTGCCAGATGAACATCAACTCGAGACGATGATTTATGAGCTGTGCCGTGGTGCGGAAGACATCGCGCCGATTCTCGCGTCCTTCAAGAATGCCATGCACCTGAACGTGGGTGTCCGCGAAGTTCTTGGAAAAGAGAGTATCGCGGATACACATCGTGCGCTTTCCGACATCGCGGATGTATGTGTCAACCAAGTTATTGAGAACGAATATCATAACCTTATCAAGAAGCTTGGTGTTCCACGATCCGAGACTATGGGGACCTGTCGATTCGTCTTTGCATTCGTTGGGAAATATGGTGCGAGAGAACCAAACTATCACAGCGATGTGGGGCTGCTGTGCCTCTACGAATCCGACGGTGAAACAGCACCCGTCGGGATCTCTCGACGCCACATCGCATCATCCAATCAAGATTTTTTTCAACAGCTCGCTCAGCGCGTATCGCAGTCGCTGAATCGCGTCGGGCGATTTGGCAAACTCTATGAGACCAAGATTTGGATCCTTGGGAATGGGCGATCCAACTTTCTTTCCTGGAGTCTACTGTCGTTTCTTCAAGCGATCGAAAGTGGAAATCTATCGCCAGAGAAGCGTATCGAACTAGTCGATTTTCGAGTTTTTTGCGGTGAGAAAGAATTTGCCGAAATAGCGGAGTCGCAAATCGAAACAGCCTTAAAGAAGCTCCCCTGGTTAGAAAGTGATACGCTATTCTTGCGTAGTCAGCGCCACGCACTAGAGTCTACAGCGCACCATCGCAATCTGAAGAGAGGATGCGGCGGCACTATTGATATCGAATGGCTTTGCCGAATACTTGTTTTGCAGAATGCAAACAAAGGCTCCTTCCATCGAGTGAAAGGGACAGCAATGCTGGCGAGTCAGCTTGCCACGATTGGGGGCCTCATGGACTCCGAATCGAAATTCATTATCGAGAGTTACCAATACCTTCGTGGGGTTGAGTCTGGGCTGCGATTGATGAACACAGCTGCTAGGCACGATTTGCCACAGGAAACGATCGAGCTAGAACGATTAGCGTACATTCTCCATGTTGATGGGGGCAAAGAACTAGAATCCGAGTGCGATCGATTCCGGTCGATGAATCGAAAACTTTTTGATCAATATGTCAAGTAAAGAGAGCAACGGAATTACCAATTGGATAGCGTTCTTGGCAGCAGTCCTGTTTCTCACTCGTATTCCAGTTTCACCTCTTTTTCCGCGAGAAGAGTTTGATCACCGATTAGCATTGCAGAAGTCGGTCCGCTTCTTTCCTCTTGTCGGATTAATGATCGGGTGTTTCACAAGTGTTGTGTTTTCGTCGGTCTCATTTGTTTGGTCGACCGCTGTTGCTGCATGCATTGCGATTGCTGCGGAGAGTTGGCTGACCGGTGCATTTCATGAAGATGCATTCGCAGATGCCACGGATGCGCTCGGGGGAGGTTGGACAAAGGAGCGAGTTTTAGAAATACTGAAAGATTCGCGTCATGGCACATTCGGCGTATTGGCATTGGTGCTGGGGATCGGTTTGCGTGTGTTACTACTCGCGGAGATTGGCCCCCAGATCGGATGGTATGCCATTCCAATTTCCGCCATGACGGGCCGTTGGGCAATCTTGTGGATGATGGTATTGCTGCCACCCATCGAAGATCGCCACACCATGGTTCGGGATGTGGGCAGCCAGACCACTTGGGCTGTTTTTCTATGGAGTGGAGTAGTTGCTATGGCTGCTTGGTTCCTATTCGCGGCCACGTTTCTGGGGCTGCGACAACTGTTCTCCACCAAAACAACGGGTCAGGTTTCCTTCGATCTTATGCCAAATCTCTTTGGCGAAGTGCTTTGGCTCGGCATCCAAATCGCCATTGCTAGTGTGGTTGTGAGCTGTTTGTTTGGGCGATACGTCATGCGCCGAGTGGGAGGAGTCACGGGCGATTTTCTAGGTGCTAATTGCTTCCTCGTGCAGTTGGTTGTACTGCTACTATACGCAGCATACTCGTAACGAGACTAAACAGCGGTAAGCATGTTGCAATCAATTATCTTGAAACCGATACCCCACACCGCGAACCGTTTCGATGGCAACAGATTTCTCTCCAATTTTCTTGCGAATGGCGCGAATGTGAACGTCGATCGTTCTCTCCAGTACGAGTGTGTCTTCCCCCAAGGCAGAATCGATCAGTTCGCATCGTTCAAATGCTCGACCCGGTTGGCGCATCAATGTGTCTAGCAAGCGAAACTCGCTTCGAGTAAGTTCGACCGGAATATCGTCGACCGTGACACGGTACTTTCTTCTGTCGAGACTGATTCCCTTTTGCGAGACGACGTCGGCATCGTCATTCTCTAATCCCTGTTTTCGACGCAGCAGCGATTTGATCCGCTCCAATAAAACCCGAACACTGAACGGCTTGGTGACATAGTCGTCTGCACCGACGGAGAAACCGATCAATTGATCAGACTCCTCCGACTTTGCGGTAAGTAGGATAACATTGATCTTGCTCGTTTCTGGACTGGCTCTCAGTCGTCTGCAAACTTCGACACCATCTACGATCGGCAACATGACGTCGAGGATCATGACATCCGGCAATCGCAACTGCGCTTGGTTAAGTCCATCTCGCCCATCAAACGCTTTAAACACTTCGTATCCAGCGCGATCCAGGTTGTACAGAAGAACCTCCGAGAGAGCTCGATCATCTTCAACGACTAGTACTTTGGTGCGAGGCATACTTATTCCATAATTGAGTAATAGCGATTCAGGAATTCCCTGAATCATTTGGATCTGTGGCCGTAGTGATAGCCGGCCGTCGGTGTCGGACAATTACGCCATCCACCATGTAGATTGTGTCTTCGGCAACGCTCACCGCATGGTCAGCGATCTGCTCAATATGTCGCGAGGCCGAAAAACAATGCATCGCGGCATAAATCTGACTGCTATTCTGCGACATCAATGAGTTCAGTACTTCAATCACTTCAACGTTTTTTGCATCCACTTTGTCATCGTCTTTGATGACGCGAAATGCCATTTCCGTGTCGCGATTCACAAAAGCATCGAGGCTCCTGCGTACCATGGAAATCGCCATGGTCGCCATCTGATCAATACCAGACGGGATGGGAAATTCAGGATGGGGACAAAGACTGTCGGCGCGCTGGGCAATATTGCAAGCAAGATCTGCCATGCGTTCCAAGTCGTTGTTGATCTTCATCATCGTCGTGATTCGCCTGAGGTCGGCTGCCACCGGTTGGTGTAATGCTAACATTTTCAAGCAATCTTCTTCGATTCGTACTTCGCCACGATCCACTTCATTGTCGCGGTCAATAACCTCCGCTGCCAACGTTCCTTGTCTCTCCACCAAAGACTGTACGGATTTTCTAATCATCTCCTCCACACTTCCGGAGAGGCGTAGGAGCGAATTGTAAGCGTCGTTAAGGTCTTGACTAAGATGAAGGGACATTCCGGCTGCTTTCGAGTTGAGCGGCTATGGTAACACTAGGAAATGAAGAAATGATGAATATAACGTGAAGAGATGGTTCTGTTCAGAACGCTTTTTGCCAAGAGCAACTATAGGTAAAGCGGTGCGTTCATGGTTTGACCAAGAATAATACGAATGTCACGAATAGGAAAAATGGGCTGAACATTCGTGTGAATCGTCCGATTCGTGGTCCCAAAACACGATATTCGCAGTGCCATTCGTGCGTGGTACAACTGGTCGCAGCGTACAGACACGCCCGACAAAAGTCCGGCCTTGATGGTAGCCTGGGACCATTGTCCCGAGCCGGTGGATTTTCCAAGAGTTATTAACGGCCGATACGCCTATTTACGAACTGCTGCCAGCAGGCTGTGCCAAGCGAAACTCTCCGAAGCAGCAGCTCTTTCAAAGGCCTCCGAGGCAAACAATTTGCACCGTTCAGATTGCCCATCCAGCTTCAAAAGTGTGGCAATCAACAGCAAATCAGCAGCGCCATCCGTTTTGCCCTCAAGTGCATTTTGAGAGAACTGATTGAGACTTTCCTGAAGTCCAACGCGAGATGGCTGTAAGTAATCACGAAGTGTTGCCCCCCCCAGTTCGGATGGGACGATCTCGCCACCCGCAGCAGCGGACATGTTCAATAGATCAAGTACTTTTTGCAGATCCGTTTCGGTATCCGGGGTGAACAGCTTGAGAATGGCATGGCGAAGATAAATGCCTTTGTTCATCGGCTGCCGGTTACTGGCCATGGCATCACAAGAACGAAGGGCACTCGGCATGTCACCCGCGAGCACCATCTCGTCCACCAGCCCAATCGCAGAATCGGACCAAACCGATGAGGTCGATGTTAGAGGCTTTATCGCCGGTTTAGCAACAACAACGCTTCGCGAGGATGTTCGTCCTTCGGGTAATTCACTCTGTGCTGAGACGAGTCGCAGCGGAGATCTCACCAATGGGCGTTCCGACTCTGCTAACATTCCGTTTGCATATTCATCGCGATCATCTAACCAATTCGCAACAGGCATCAACGCGGAGCGAACAGCTGGTGCATACCCTAGCTGTATTCCATATCCGACCTGAATCGAATCTGCAGGGGGATAACCAATCGGCGTGTGGTAAACGGGAGTATTGCAGATTGGTGTCACAAAAACGGGCGGAGCATAGTAATGAATCGGGGCATAACACCAAGGGCTCACGAAAGACGGCCGAATTACCATCGGGCGATAGCAATGTACGACGGGGCGGTAATGGACGACCGGACGGTGATGGACAATCGGTCGAAAGTGATGAATGTAGGGAGCTGGATAGCAAAAGGATCTGTAGGCTGGAAAACTGGAGAAATAGGAAGCCCCGTTCCATCCGCCACCCCAGCACCCATTTCGATAAGGCCCGCACCAATTTCGATAAGGCCCGCACCCATTTGGATAAGGAAAGTGGGCGGAACATTCCGGTCCTCCGCCAAGGGTTGCGACACCTGCGATGGCACCTAGCAATGCAGTACGAACTCTTCTGATCCAAAGCGGTTTTTGGTTGGTGTTCATGAATTGCTCCGAGGACTGCAACGGAAAAATAAGGGCTCGCTCCACAACTCTGCAGATCGCTGTTGGCAAGCATTCTGCTTTCTGTCTGACAGTCCAATTATCCGAGATGCTTAGGCCGCTGCCAACTAGCGGATGGTAATTTTGATCACAAAAATCCCCTGGATGCACAATCAATGTAAATCCGCGCAAGACGTTGCGACTTGAAGAAGATTGAAAAGAATACAATGATTCAGGCAATGCTAGCTGGTCGGTGCCATCCGGTGCATCCTCGACCATTTTCCTTAGAACGACTCACCATTTTCCTTAGAACGACTCACCATTTTCCTTAGAACGACTCACCGATTTCCTTAGAACGACTCACCAACGACGGCAACCTATACCTCTACGACAACTCAAGCAAACGCTCGTGACTCCCATTGCCGCCATCTTGACTCCCATCGCCGCCATCGCGGTCCATGGGAATCCTCCGCAATCATTCTTTGACTAGCCTAGCAATGACTTGTTGGGCAATGACGGGAAAGTCTTGGGATGTCTTGGGAGCTGGGGCAAAATGAGGGGTTGAGTCAAAGTCATCCACGCCACGCAAGGGCAATGCGCCAATACGTGTCCAGGCCATGTCGTAAACGGAATAGGAAACGTGAAGCCCTTTCGTGACTGCATCCACTTCTCGCTGTAGATCGTAAGCCGTTACGGCTGAGTTCATGTAGATCGACGTTTCGATCAACCAGTCACGATAGTACTTTGCTTTCTGCACTTTACTGCCGAAGGCCGTTTCTAGCGCACGAGCGGAACCTCTGACTGCCAGCATGACTCGGTCCAGCAGGGAACGAACGGCATGACTAAAGGCGATGTTGGCGAAGTCGGAAGGCGAAAGATAGATATCGACAGCAGCAGTGACTGCACCACATCCAGTATGGCCCATCACAATAACGCTTTGAAGACTCTTTCGAAGCGCCGTTGCTGCATAGTCGACACTGCCAAGACATTCCAGCCCGAGCACATTGCCCGCGACGCGAACCACGAAGAGGTCGTTGGACGAACAATCCAATATGTGCTCCAAAGGGACGCGTGCATCCGCGCAACCCAAAACCAACGCGAAGGGTTCATGAGCAGGTTCCAGCCCACTAACGATTGGAACACCTAACTTGATCGGATTGATTGGAATGATCTTGGGTGGCAAATCTCGCTTGCCACTTCCGATATCTTGGACATGCTCAACAAGCTTAGCAAAGCGTTCGTTTCCATTTGCCAAAAGCTTTAGCGATTCGCGATTGTTTTTCGGCCCCTTGGATTCGAGGGGAGCGTGCGGATCAAAACGATAAATGATGTCCATAGTTCAATTCTTTTGCTTAAAGGTATTTCCGAAAATCTGATTCACGGAGCGTGCGATGGTCAGGCACATTCCATCCAAATCTAGGTCGTCTTCATCGAAGCCGAATGGTTCTTCAATGTGTTCTGCAATCGTCTCCATGCCGATCATAAAGTACGAAACAACAACGGTGATCAGGACTGTCCACCAACCAAAATCGTGTGCGATGCCCCAAGGGAAAGAGAGCAAGACGAGAGTAATGCACTGACGCACAAACGTTCGATAACTTCGAACGAACGGCGTCTTGGCAATTCGCTCACAGGCCCCGCAAACTTCGAGCAATTTTGCAAGCTCCATGTCGATCGTGCGCATCTCATTTCCATCCATCTTTTCCGAAGGGATTCGAGTGCTAAGCCACCGATAGATCGCATGTGCGGTTGAAATAGGTGCATGGGCTGCCCGCTGGTCTAATTCCGAGTTGGGTGGATCGTCAGGTTGCGACGCAGGGATTCCTCGCAAATGATCTCTGAGCTGACAAGGGAACGACGCGATCAAACTAGCTAGCATCGCTCGCTCTTGTTCATCGGGACGACCGAACTCGATCAGCTTGATGGAAAGATTTCGCGAAGTGTTCACCAACGTGCCCCAGAGAGTTCTCGCTTCCCACCATCGACTGTAGGCAGTGTTTGTTCGAAAGACCAACAACCATCCTAGTACAACCAGGAGAGCGGCATGAATATCGGAAGGCATATCCAAATACTCACGATACTGAGAATTGTCTTTCCACATTGCCAGCAAGCTATAGACGCCCATGCCTGCCGCAAGGAACGACACGGAAAGTAGTGTCTTCGAGGATGCAAGCGGGCGAATCGTATCTCGAAATGGCATTCTATTTTCGAACCTCCATGCGAGTTATCCAAAGCGGCACGATGTTTGGCGATGTTGCAATCATCATGGCTGCAAGTTGATTTGCTTCTTCGTTGCGATCGAGCATTCTCAGGGTTTGAACCGTCCTGGCCCGAGATTCTAGCCACCCCTCGCTTCCTGGTTGTAACCCCGATGCAATGCGACGGTAACGACCCAGTGACTCTTCACGTAAAGTCGGAATCGTTTGCATCCAACGTGCGGATTGATAAGGCCACCAAACGCTTCGCAAGGACTCTTTCTCCTTACTCTCAAGCTCCGTTTTTGCTGTCGCCAGGTCTCCGTTCCATCCGACAATCGCTATCTTGTACAACACAATGGAACGGGACAATTGCTCCTGTGTTGCCTTGCCCAGATTCGCATTCGGCTCACGGCCCGATAACAGCACAAGCCGATCCACAGACTCCGTAAGCATCTGTAGTAGTTCTCGTGGTACCTGTGTTGAGGAAATAAACTGGGTAAACAATAGCTCACACTGAAGCCATTGATCAAAAACATCGCTTGAATCTAACTGCAAAAGTGAAGTGTCTACAACCGACCATTCCCATCCTGCTCCTACCTCCATGAACTTCAGCCGGTCCCCAAGCGTTATCAACCGACCATCCTGCGTTGTGCTTATCGCTGCCTGCAATCGAGACATTGCTTCGCTGGCTTGTTTCCGTGCATCCACACCTAGCATCGAACGATCCAGCCAGGACTGTTGAGACAACAAGCAGAAGAGCGACGTGAACGTTATCGTGCGTTGAATCGCAGTTTGACGCTTTGCCTTCTCAGAAGCAGGCTCCTCTGGTAGCCGGTCTTTTGACTGCTGTTGAAGTCGCTCCCAGCGTGCAAACCAAAGTTGGGTAGTTTCCCAAAGCTGATCGTTGGAAAGGTAGAAATTTTGAAGAGATTCTACAGCCGCCGCAGATTGTTCCGATTCCGGCCATATCGACAAGACATCTAGCCAAATTTGTTTGCGCAACAAAAGCAGCGACTCTCGTTTGTCAACTGTCTCTTGATTTCGTTCGGTCCCAATTCGCAGTAGCCCTTCTTGAACCATGCGAACGGCGGTCATCGAAGTGCCTGGTGCTTCTAAAACATGGGAATAAGTCGTAGCCGCTCGATGGAACTCGTAGGCAGCATTTTCGAAATCGTTCAAACTACCCCATATGGCCGCTATTCGCCTTGCCATTTGAAATGCCAACATATCATTCTTCTCGTTCGCTGCGAGCGTTTCTCCTTGAGAGAGCTTTTCGATTGCGTCCTCCCATCGTTTATCGGCCATGAGTTGTTTCACTTCGGATAGCAGCAGCTCGATAGCCAACGTGTTCGATGGCATCGTTTCATTCGACTTGGAAACACTTACTTTCGATGTGACCAATATCGCATCTGTCCGACTAGCCCAATACCCTCCGAATCTCTCCGCAATTGTCTTCTTGATACGCAGCGCTTCGTCAGCGGAACTAACTTTCTCATTCGCAAGAGTTGCTGCAAATTGTTCAATCGCCAACTGAGGATTGGATTCCCAGCCACCCGCGTCTCTTATCCATCGAAACGCCGTGTCTAAGTCATCTAAAGCTCTGGCTGCCTCAGAAGCAATCGAAGCGATCGTTACCATCCATTCGCGCCGAAGCTGCGGCAAAGAAGCGACTGAATCCGCTGCGGAAAGCGCGTCTTTTGGGCGATCCAAAAGAAGCAATGCTCGGCATTTTGCTATCTGGAGTTTCGGACGATCCGACCATGTGGGACCAATGCGTCTCTCTGCCTTCTCTAGAGCAGTCATCATCTGTGTTCCAGCAGCCAATCTCTCGTCACTTTTTGCTGGATAGATCATGCCGCGAAGGGACAGTAAATCGCACGCTAATAGATTTATCTCCGCGATGAGCGCACTCAGTTCACCAGCCTCAACTGTGTCGGAGGAATTGACTGAGTTTGTGGGGGTCTTCTCCACTCGGGACTCGAGTTCCTCGAGCTCATCTATTGCGACTCGAATTCGATTCAAACACCAATCTCGTAGAGCCGTGCGATTGGGTGCAGCAACATACAGTGAAACTCCACTTCGCAGAACATACCATTGACACCAAGTCGACTTGAACTGCCCCCAAAGCGATCGCGGATCATTCTGTTCCGCTGGGTAGAACTCGGCGATCGTTTGGAGTTGTAGATCTAGCGACGACAGGGAATCCAAATACTTGTTGAACTCTGACGCCGTCTTGGCTGCAGTGGACTCCATACACAACATTCGCCATTGCGCTCTCTCCTTGGAGCTTTGCCCGGATTCAGCTAGACTTCGTCTGTGCTGACAGACTTGGATCGCGGTCTCGTAAAATCCCTTTTCGATCAATTGCCCGACATAAAGTCGATCAGGGTGTCCGTCTATAAATCGAGTTCCAAAAGGCGCGGAGAGACTATCCTCAGGAGCAGACGAGGATTGCGCCATTCCGACCTGGGCGCCGAAGCAAACCAGAAATACGATAAATGGGCACACAATCCGCTGCATCGGGAGTAAAATTTTGAGGTATTTGATTCGTGAGACAACAAAAATGGAGCGGAACCCCTTTGCTCTCTTGTATGCGGAACTGAATTGCATCAGGATAACAGAGCCAAAAATGTTGTGTGGACCAACATTTTCCTCTCAAGGATGATTCTATGCAAACAACGACCTATGCGGGAGACCTCCGTTCGAGAACGATTGGAGGTGAGTCCCAACCCATCTGCAATCCTGAGTTGCTTCAGCGCTACCAACATTTGTTGGAGGATCGACGTCTGCAATGGATGAGCTACCATAAATTGGATCGGATCCTGGGGAGCGGAGGTCAGGGGGTGGTCTTTCTGTCCGAACGCCGCGGTGCCGATGGGTTTGCATTACCGGTCGCGATGAAAGTGTTCTCACCCGAGCGTTACGGAACACAATCCTCTTACGATGAGGCTATGCTTCGAATTGGGACTGTAGCATCTTCCGTAGCAAGAATCCAGCATGAAGGCGTACTTAGCGTCCATGATTTTATCGATCGAGGGCGCATTCGATTGCTCATCATGGAATGGATCGACGGGTATGATCTTCGAGACCTTTTGCGTTCAGAACGATTGGCAAAAATCCGAGGCCGACTACCGTCGAAACGCTGGGAGTATATCAACAACGTGATCGCGACCGCGGGCCCCGTGCATGCGCGATTTAAGGCTGGTGTTGCTGTCGCGGTAGTTCGCGATTGTCTTGCTGCATTGGCAGCGCTTCATCGCGAAAACATCGTGCATGGCGACATAAAGCCTTCCAATATCATGATCAAGCGGACAGGGCATGCCAAACTCATCGATATCGGGTCCGCTTTTTCTATGGAGAAGCAGCCGAATATCTTCACTTGCACGCCTGTGTATGCTGCCCCCGAGGTACTAGAGAACTCCCATGTTTCCCCTCGAAGTGATTTAGCATCCTTGGGCTATGTTTTGGTAGAGTTGCTTTCGGGCCAGCCCTGTTTTTCAGAAACGGAATCCTACAAATCACTGTTGGAACAAAAACGAACATTGCCCAATCGACTCCACGAGCTTCTGCCGCAGGAAGTTAGCTGCAATCCGCTATTGATGAATTTTTGTCGGGGGCTAATTTCTCCAGACCCCACAAGGCGTTTCCCGAGCGCCGAAGCCGCCGAGTTGTTGCAAGAAGGAGCCGCTTCCTTTCATCGGCAACTTGTTCTCAGCGATCTTGCAAGCGAGTACGACAATGATATTCGAGTTTGGATCGAAGAACTCAAAGAGCTTGATGAATATTCCGAATAGAAAGTTGCGATGACTTCCCAAATTTTCCGCCGAAAGTCCATCTCCGATCTACAAGAAAGTCCCGACGTCAGCGGAAACGAACATCGACTCGCGAAGAGCTTAGGACTTCTCGATCTGACATGCTTCGGAATTGCGGCTGTGATCGGAGCCGGAATCTTTTCTACGATTGGAAAAGCTGCCGCCAACGGCGGCCCGGCAGTGAGTGTTCTGTTTGTGATGACTGCAATCGCATGCATGTTTTCGGCTCTCTGTTATGCAGAATTCGCGTCTAGAATTCCGGTCAGCGGAAGCGCTTATACGTACTCTTACGCAACCTTCGGAGAAATCTGCGCGTGGCTCATCGGATGGAATCTGCTTCTCGAGTACGCGATCGGCAATAGCACGATCGCTTTCTCGTGGTCGGATTACTTTGTCAACTTGCTCAAGGGTGTGGGGCTCGAACTTCCTTCATGGCTTATCACGGATTACTATTCCTGCTCGCTCGCAGCCCACGCTCCCTCGCCAGATGCCAATCAACAAGCCTTGATCTCGATCTGGGACGCAGCGCCTCAATTGGGAGGATTGCGAATGTTGTTGGATTTGCCGGCACTCGCGATCAACTTGCTCATTTCTGCGGTTGTATTCGTTGGAATCCAAGAGTCTAAAGTCTTCAGCAACGCAATGGTATTCTTGAAGCTCTTTGTCGTTGGGCTTGTGATCTGCGTTGGCTTTTTCTATGTCAAGCCTGCGAACTGGAGTCCGTTTGCACCCAACGGTGTTTCTGGTGTGCTCAGTGGAATCGCATCTGTGTTCTTCACTTACATCGGGTTCGACGCCATTTCCACTACAGCGGAGGAGTGCAAGAATCCAAAACGCGATCTGCCCCTTGCGACAATGTTGACATTGCTAATCTGCACGGTGCTTTATGTCATCCTGGCGTTCGTGCTGACAGGCATGGTTCCATATAACGAACTCAACGTTTCTGACCCGTTGGCATTGGTATTCGAAAAGCATCAGTTGAATTGGTTAGCCGGCGTGATATCTGTAAGCGCCGTGGTTGCCATTACAAGCGTCTTCTTGGTATTTCAAATTGGGCAACCCAGGATCTTTATGAGTATGGCACGAGACGGTCTGCTGCCAAAACGATTTGCTAAAGTCCATCCGCGATTCAAGACACCCACTTTTGCAACCATCATCACCTGTTTGGGCGTAGCCATCCCCACTCTCTTCTTGAATGCAGACCTGGTACTAGATCTATGTAGTATGGGGACCCTGTTCGCGTTCATGTTTGTATCTGCAGGCGTATTGGTTTTGGAGACGCAACCGAACGAAGCAGAGAAAGCGTCCGGCTTTCGAGTCCCGTACATCAATGGACGGTGGATCATGCCTGTTCTGTTTGTCGCGTATTTGGCCCCATGTGTAGCGGGCTGGCTTCCTGAGAATCATCAGGTTTTGTCGCATCTGCACTGGTCGACAGCAATCCAAGAGATGGACTTAACCCGAATTCCGTATCTTGTTTTCTTCCTTGTGTTCTTGGTCTTTTCTGTTCTTGCTGTCCGCGGCAATTGGTCCGTCATACCAGTATTGGGAGTGCTAACTAATCTCTATTTGATCGCAGGATTGGGGCATAGGAATTGGATCCTCTTCTTTTTCTGGTGCCTAGCAGGTTTCGCCGTCTACTTCCTTTATGGATACTGGAATAGCAAATTGCGTTGAGCAAAGCCATAGTCTCATCGAATGGTATTCATGCGATTCTATCTATCGCATCAGGTTTGAACGGATGGTTGTATTTGACCCAACCGCCCTAAGAATCGCTTCTCGTTCTAATCGCCAACGAATCGGCGGATAGATCGCGATCAATGGTCGTGAGACGCTTGAACCGATCGCTGTTGGTGAGTCCGAGTAAATCCCACGCAACGCATCCACATCTGCTTTCGCTCGCATCCACTTGGTCGCCTCGTGAACCGACGAAACATATACTCCTCTTCCGAAAAGATCCTGATGTTGAAATGTCATTTCCAATGCTAGTTTTTCCGCCTTGTTGCGACTGGCGGTGGTTAGCCATGCCAATCTAGGGCTACAATGTCGCTGAAATGTCGCGCAGAGATCCCATGCTTGCGTTGCCTCCTGGATGCATCCGTTCATTGCCAACCTCACACCGATTTCCGCGGACTGAAGTATCAATTGATTCATCAATAATACATCCTTTGGATCAAGACGTTTGGTTACCTTCGGTTGCTCAAATGCTTCTCTTGCCTTCGCTATGGCAACTGCAGATTGTTCCGCAAGTCTATCCTTGTACTGCGATTTACTTTCATCCGGATCAGGCTCAAGGTCCAAAGTGAGTGCCTCCAAGACTGGCCCAAGTGGCGGAAGCGGCTCGATATCGAGAGCGCTTTGGGCCATGAAACTCTCCGCTGACGGAACCGTCGGCACTATCCAGAAAGATAAGGTCGATGACAGAAAAAATGGCAAGAACATAGATAGCCCGCAGGTAGCCGTGAATCCCACGAACAGGTTCACTCTCTCAAACACAATCCACTTGCGTGCGAAGCGATACGTGACGAAGAGAAGCAGGAACGGAACAAAGATCATCCACGCTAGAGTATTCTTCCAAATCCATGCAGTGTCTTTGTTGGTTGAGTCGGTTAGTGACACAAATACTATAGCGGTCATCAGCGAAACTAGTCCGGCTGAAAAACAAGCGATGATCGGTTGCCGAAAACAAAGGGACGAAAGCGCTCCGACAGAGAAACAGCAACAGACAATTAGACACCAGACGAAAAGTAATTCTACGGACAAACTGCTCCAGTACTTTGGAACTCCGTTCGGCAATACCAAAAATGGTCCAATGGAAAGAAGCAGTGACGTAAAGAGACATAGCAGCAGCAAGCACCACGGAACAGCCAATCTTGACGTGACCATGGCAATGGGATTGACACCTCTGTCGGCCAAGAATCGAAATCGTCCATTGGCCTGATCGCCCATGAAAGCGGTTAAGCCAAACCCAAGAGACACCAGAGCAAGAATCACGCCAATGGACTCGATTCCCTGGGCAGGCAACGGCAACTGCGAAGACAACCAGGCGAGACACA
>Ga0207937_1000424_pt1 | contig 14965 bp, 9 predicted proteins | sample LakMenEpi04Sep11_FD_150668 | JGI IMG/M metagenome (GOLD analysis project Ga0207937, IMG submission 150668) | Freshwater microbial communities from Lake Mendota, WI - 04SEP2011 deep hole epilimnion (SPAdes) | ecosystem: Environmental > Aquatic > Freshwater > Lentic | place: Lake Mendota, Madison...
CCCGCTCCTCGTCCACTGCAATGGTGATGCCTCGATCGACGCCTTCCTAACTGCCTACGAGTTCGTCCGCGCCGGCGACTACAGCAAACCTTGGAACGTGACCACCATCCACACCCAGTTCATACGCAAGGATCAGATCGCCAAGTATGTGCAATACAAGATCCGCCCCTCCTTCTACACTCTGCATACCTTCTACTTTGCCGACGCCCACATCGCCAACCGCGGCAGGGAGCAGGCCATGTATATCTCGCCGATGCGCGACGCCATTGACGCCGGACTTCGCCCCACCAACCACACCGACTTTGTCGTCGCCCCGCTCGACCAGATGATGATGCTCTACTCCGCCGTGAACCGCATCTCCCGAGCCGGTGCGGAAATCGGTCTCGACCAGCGCGTCACTCCCTATGAAGGCCTCAAGTGCATGACCGAATGGGCTTCTGAGCAGTACGGCGAGCAAGCCAGCAAAGGGACCCTCGAAGCAGGCAAGCGGGCTGACTTGGTCATCCTCAACAAGGATCCGCTCAAGGTTGATCCTAAGGCCATCAAAGACATCAAGGTTGTAGAGACGATCAAAGACGGTGTTACGATCTTTCCGGCCCCTGTCGGCGTTGACAAGCCTCTGAAGGCTTCATCGAAATATGCAGGAATGACAACCATGTGGCGCGCTCATGTTTGTGACATGGCAGAGGTGAATCAAGCCGCTGGCAAGGAATGGATACTCGTTTCGCTCAACGGCAAATCAGTCGCGACCGACAAGCCACCCACCATGAAGTTCGAACGAGGCAAGCTTGCAATTTTCGGTGGCGTGAATCGCATGTCCGGATCCTATGCGTTGATCGACAACGGAAGTGTTACCTTGGGGCAATTGGTAAGCACGAAGATGGCGGGGCCATCTGACTTAATGGAGTTAGAACGCAATTTCTCCGAGATCATGGTTTCGGTGAATGGTTTTCACGTCCGTGGAAACAAACTGCAACTCCTGAGCGATGGCCGTGTGGTTGCCGAGTTTCTCGCTAGGGAGTAGACCATCGCCAGCCGCCCGGCAGCGCGTTGCGAGGCTGCGATAGATTTCATCGATATCTCCACTGGCGGTCGCTCGATTGCCGCGGCGGTGAGGGAGGACTGGAGCGGGATGTTCGAAATCGGCCACTTCTCATGTTAAGGATTCCTGCATCCTGCGGGTGCCTACCCTGCAGATGCGGTTAACCTATTCCACTGCTTTTGGGTGGCCATTTCAGAATCAGTAACGAGAATCGACTTGCTCCTCAGATCTAGAATTGAAGAACAACTCAACCCGTTGAGGGAAGTTCTGCTAAACCACCGCATCTACAGGGAGATGGATCACCTGGATGCGTTGCGACTCTTCATGGAACACCACGTTTTCGCTGTGTGGGATTTCATGTCTTTGCTGAAAGTATTGCAACAACGACTTTGCTGCGTCAGCGTGCCGTGGGTGGTCCCCGCTGATCCGCAGGCATGCCGCTTTATCAATGAGATCGTGCTTGCCGAGGAATCCGACGATGATGGCCGAGGGGGGATCGCCAGCCATTTTGAGCTTTATCATCGCTCGATGAAACAATGCGGGGCCGACACTGCTGGAATCGATGGATTCCTCAGTGATCTTCGTCGGGGCGTTCCTGTGTTGACAGCCCTCGAATCGCCCGCAGTCCCTGAAGCATGTCGCCGGTTTGTTGAGAAAACCTTTGAGATTATCGAGACTGGCAACCTCTGTGCAGTCGCTTCGGCCTTCACGTTTGGTCGGGAAGATTTGCTGCCAGACGTTTTTCAACGTATCGTGGATAAGTTGAATATGCAGGCTGGTGGGCAACTGGATTGCTTCAAGTATTATCTCGAACGCCACATTGGCTTGGATGGCGACGAGCATGGCCCGATGGCGACTCGGCTCGTACAGTCGCTTTGTGGATCGGATGAGTCCTTGTGGAAAGTTGCTGAAGAAACAGCGGCGAGTTGCCTGGTGGCCCGACAGCAATTGTGGGACGGAATCTACGATGCCGTAAATGGAAAGGGCATCGCTTCAGGGGCAGCCAATGCATAGTGGCTGCCCGATCTCTCCTTAGCTTCGCCCGATCCTCAACGAAGCGTTCGAGATCTTTGGTCATACGAGCGATTTCGTGGTCGCTGCATTCCAGTATTGAGCTGCAGCCAAAAGTGGCTGGCACATTCCATGTGCCGAAAGATGATCCGGATCTTCTGGTTGTTCTTCAGCTAGGGTAATGCTGATGTCTCCATGCATCCAATACACCTTCGCAATCGACGAGTGAAAACAGATCTAGACTGCAACGACGCAGACTCACACTCGAATTCGTCGCTTTCTAATCCCAACAATATCGGATACTTAAGGATGTGAATGTTTCCATCTTTCAAGATGGTGGGGCCGTACTCTACTCGAAATTTATTTGCGGTTGATAGCGTCACGGATCTGGATGGTCGCTGAAGCTTTCCCTTGGGGATCGGGATTTTCGCGAGGGGCATGCAAGGTGTCCGGCGGGATGCCGAGCTTGATGAGCAGCTCGTGTACATCACTTAGTCTCTCTGGTCTCCCTTCACGGATTGCTTCCCACATGAAATCACGCGTCGCGGATAGTATTTCTGAATCAACTCGCGCCGCGGCCAACCTTGCGACGATCGAAGAAGCGATCTCTGCGTCAACAATGGTCGCATCTCCAGTCGTGGATTCAGTTTGCGTTTGTTCAGGTGATTCGTTGGTCGGTGGGTAGTGAAGTATCCTCCAGTCGAAACCGAATTGACCGAGTCGTTCATGCACCTGTTGTAAGGTCAAAGGCTTGCCAGCATTGATGGCGAGCCAAATTTCCTTTCGTAGCGAATTGATCACATCGGGGGGGATTTCCGTCTTGCTTAACCTGACAACTATCGCCTCCGCGATAGGCAATGAAACAATATTGGTGTCGATCTGGCTTTGGTCAGCAACGATTTGAGTTTCACCGAATTCAGAGAGATTCGAGCCCGCAAGTACGTTTGGGACGAAGTTCGATGCAACGAGTAATCCCAGCAGACAAATAGTGGCCATGATAGCAGCCAACAGCTTAGCAAACGATGAACGAATATCATTGGCTCCCACTAGGCGACGAATACGATCAAGGAGATTCCCCCCCTTTGCTGCGATAGATAGGGGTGGTACTCGGCGATGCTCCTCGAGTGAAAGGAGCGACTGGGCGTAGGATAGCCGGCTTCCGAGATCTGCATTCTCAAGCGCTTTGACCGCCAATTCATCGGCGCAATGCTCTCGCTCAACCCGGATCTGCGCAGAGATCCACCAAGCGGCAGGATGATGAAAGAAGAGAACCTCTATGCAAGCTTGAATGCAATTTACGAGGAAGTCCTGTCGCCGAATATGCGCTAGCTCATGAGCGATGATTGCATCGATTGCGTTTGGGGATAATCCCACGACGGCGGATACCGGCCACAAGATGACTGGCCGAACCCAACCTACAACGACAGGTGAATCGATCGTATCGGATACCAACAACCGTACGATCGATCGTATTCCTAGCATCTGGCCAAGGTACTGCACTCGCAATTGCAAGTGATCTTCAGAAAAACTCATAGCTCGGTCAACCAGTCTTCTGGTCATCGCCCAACCAACGGCCATACGCAAAGCGGCTAGGGTAGCTCCTGCGCCCCATAGCAAGCTTATTGAAGGTAACCAAGGTTCAATACGAGATGTTGACCACTCCAGGAGCAACGAGAGTCTAGTCGACGGGTTTCCTGCACCCGCTATAGTAGCATCGATCACTTGTTGTCGTGTCACTGAAAATGGGCGAGGCTCCGCCTCAATCATCAGAAACGTGACTATAGAAATTGCTGGCAAAGAAATTAATGCCAGAGTAGCGAATAGGTAACGAGCATTCAGCTTGGCGATGGAATTTCTTGGAATGGTCCTCAGAACAAAACTCAAGAGAGTTGCTACCATGATCCCTTGCCAGATTGTATGGAAACATACCAAGCCTAGCTTTGATGCTAAAGGCTCCCGAAGAAAGCTCATCAGGTCTACATGGGAAAAAGGGTGCATCATGAACTACACTCGGGTACTAGAATCCGATCCTTGAATAAGTTATTTAATCTTTAGACTTCCTCGCCTTGAGCTTGGAAGTTCGCTCATAGTCGTCAAGTATGCGTCGGATCTCTGAAAGTTCCTCGGGAGTGGACTTCCGGCCATCTAGAGCATGAAGAACTAAGTCAGCTGCAACTCCCCCAAACACGCGATCGAGCAGGTCCTCAACCAACTGTTTTTGAGTCTGGGGTCGCGGGATCGAGGCACGATAAATGTGGGCACGCGCACTGACGTCGCGTTGCACGAGATTCTTTTCTGTCATGATCTGCATCAATTTCAAGATTGTCGTATAGGCGACCGAGCTTCCGTTGCGAACGATGGCTTCATGCACATCTCGAACGGAACAGGGCTCGTGCTCCCATAGGACCCTCAAAATCTCCAGTTCCGAACCGGTCGGAAGGTTCTTTACCATCTTTTCAAGCCTGATTTCCTTTTCTTCGAATCTTCGTCCTTGCATCGGTGGCTATACCAACGCCAATCAGCTACTGCTATTTGGTATTCCTTTCAGAACCAACTCAACAAACCTAAGCACCAAGCTCGGTGAGCCGAATTCTAACGTACAACATATCCAAAGGTTTTTCGGCACCTATCGCATCCCAGATTTCCCTGCTGATGGTTTCGATGATTTCCTCAGAGACTCCCGCCTCTGCTAGCCGTGCCAAAAAAGAAATAGCTACCGGCTCAGTAACCATCAATGCAATGGTGATAGGCGGTTCGGGGAGTTCCGGTCGGTCAGGGCTTCTGGGCCTGCCGGACTGATCAGGTGCGGGCGGAAGTGGAGTCACAGGAGACGAGGCATCCGGCGTTGCACTCGGCACAGGCATGATCGTGTCGACATCCACACCTAGCTCGCCGAGTCGACTACGGACTTGAGCCAGATCCAACGGAGTGCCATTGGTTTGGTTTTGACGAATCTCAGCGGAGATCTGTTGAATCACAAACGGGGAAACGCTGAAGGCTTCCAATCGCTGCGAAACGGCGTAACTTAATGAATCGAACTCCTGAGCTCCACTGTTAGGAGCCGGTGTTGTATCGTCAGAAATCGGGCTGTCTTCCTGCCCCCAACGAAGCGACCCGTTCTCTACTCTATCACCTAGTTCGGGTCTGCCCCCTTTGCGTAATGTCTCAAGTATAGATTGAGCTTCGTCAACGCTAAGTTCGGGTGGAAGCGAATTCATTTCAATAGCCTTCTCAATTCGCTCGATTCGCCGAGGAGTTTCAACCTGACTAGTTTTCAAGCCGTTAGCACCGTCCCGTGCGTTCAATGCGTTAATTACAATCAGGGCGTCGAGGGGCGTTACCGCTTGGTCTGCGTCGACGTCCGTCTTCATGCGGCCTGAAGCATAGCTGGACTCCGAAGCCGTGCCTGCATTCCTCGCGTTTAGCTCATTGATTACAACAAGGGCATCCAACGGTGTGACACCTCCGCTCGCATCAGCATCTTCGGGCATCACGAAGTTGTGGAAGATATCGCCGGCCAGAAGCGCCCGGTTTTCAAGTCGTTCCACAGACATTTTTCGCGAAAGGTACTTCCGCGTTATCCTAGACCTATTCATAGCAAATACCCTTAGAATCAACCGAAGGAAACGAAAAAACTCGCGCGTCGCGAACTATACGAAAACCATAGTACTAATTCTTTCGTAGATACGCAATCGATAAGTTTAATGTTTTTGTGGAAAATCTGTTTTGTATGGATTTACCTCGGAGTGACGGCGATTGCGTCCGCTACGACCTGAAAGAAACGGGTCCAATACTCATTGTCTTCTGGTCGAAACTGCTTCCTCACTTGGACGATGACCAGTTGCTGATCGGGATCGATCACCAAGATACATCCCGAAAAGGAACCGTGCCCGAATGTATTCTCGCTAAACAACAGAGCGTTGGACTCCGCGGGATTCTTGGATGGCCCTTGTCGGCGATGGCGAATTTTGTGCAACCCTAGCCCATGTTCGCCAGCTACGGTGGGTTCACCCGTCGTCTTGGGACGCAACTCTTCAAACGTCTCCGGCGATATGAATTGATCATCACCATAACTGCCGCGATTCGCTAGCCATTGTCCGATGACCGCCAGCTCCATGGCAGTAAACTCCCCATCGGAGCTGGCGTTTCCCATGATGATGTCCTGCAACCCCAAGGGAGCAAAAAGATGTTCCTCGTAGATTTTCGCAGCGCACTTGCCGGTCTTGATCTCCATCGCTTTGGCAGCCAATTCAAAACCAAGACCGCAGTATTCGTGCCTCTTTCCCGGTTCGTTCACGTCGATGCCATTAAGCACGATGTTTTCAAGATACGGATGAAACATTCCACCCCACTCGCCATGCCCGCTCAAACCACTGGTATGGTTTAGCAGTTGACGAAAAGTAGGAACATAAGACACGTTGGCAGGGTAGTCAGGAAAAACTCGATCCAACGTCCAGTCCAATTCGATCAAGCCTTGATCGACGAATTGGCTAAACAAGATAGCCGTCATCGTTTTGGTGATGGATGCAACCCAACAACGGTAATCCAAATCGAGCGACTTGCCCCTTGAATCGATTCCAAACGACGCATGAGTAATGATGACTCCATTCTTGGCAACCAAGGTTACAAACGGTTCCTTGGTAGATTCGGCCCATTCCTGACAAAACGTGTCGATAGCAGATTTGGCATGCGTTGGCACACCAGATTCTTTTGTAGAGCCTGGGCGAATGATCGGAGCTGGGGTCAAATTTTTTCGCGGCGGTTGGAGTGGCTTTCGCGGAGCATCGATCCCCATCAACTTCAGCTTGAGATTCAGATGATGTTGTGCGTTCATGGAAGCTGTCCATTCCGGAAACTTCTTGGGGCGACCAAGCTCTGGCGACTCTGCTATGCCGGCGACCATAATCGCGCCTTGTTCGTGATCCATCAGCGACTTCACCAAGAAATCTCTCGAGCTCCGATCGAATTCCGCCTGATGTTCTTGCCATGCTAGGGGAGCATTGGTTCCGGGAAAGTAGGGCAGGTGAACGGTCAGGTCGGGTACATAGACATTCGTGTTATCCAACTGGGATGGTAACGCGTAAAATGTGAGCGCCCGCCGGAACGGCGTTTTATTGGGAGCGGTTCCTTCTAGCAGAGCAATCCATCTCCCTCCCTTATTGGGAAGCTTGACTTCTTCTAGATGAGAATCAAACCAACGGATATCGAAGCCTGGAGCAAAACCGAAACTCCTGGCTGCATCGGCATCCCTCCATACAATCTTTGGTGGCAAACTTAAAGGGAAGATCCAACTTCCTTGCCGAGAGGTATATAGCTCCAGTGATTGAAAACTCTTGCGTTGTGCTCGCAGTGCTTCAATGGAACTTTGTGCTTCTTGAGCCTCAACCTTTGGATGCCCCCGAGTGGCGAGAACGGCAATCAGGACAAGAACACGAAGCAGAGTTGTTGGCATAGGGACAGCAAACTGGAAAGCTATTGTTTCTGGACTGAGGAGGTCCTACGGACAATGCAACATTCATTCGCCTGAGATGGTCCGCGCGAAGGTTATAGAGACACAACCGACAAAAGTCAAAGCAGTAGGCACATTCGATGTGCCGTCCACTAGAATCCCGGCAAAAGTCTTGGAGGGAACGGAACGACATTCCCCCCGCAATGCCTCGCTTCTTGTCTTGAGGCCAGAAACTTCAAAGCCCTGCATTGCTCCGAAGCGATTCGCTTGATGCTCCAATACGATCGGCGATGTAACTATTTCGGCCGACGCGGAATAACCAGCCGTCTTCCCAGATGGTGGCGCCGAATCCAGCCGTTCGCCCACAGGGTATTGCTATCAAGGGTTCGTTTACATTCAGATCCCAAATCACCAAATTTCTTTCGAAATCTTGGGAGAGTAAATTGCGATTATCAGGAGACAATTGTATCGCCTCGATGCGATGTTGAGACATCTCCATCGTTGACAGAAGATCACCAGTGTCTAAGCTCCATTTTCGGATCTTGTTATCATCGCACCCGGTAAAGACAGCCTTTCCGTCGCTTGTGAACTGAACACTTGAGATCCCGTTGGGGTGGGTTAGTTCATTATTCAGCGTTCCATCAGATAGCTCTCCGAGGTAAACCACGGAATTGACGACGACCGCAAATCGTCCATGTTTTGCATCCAATTCGAAATGACGGATCTTCTCATCGGCAAATCTATTCTGAAATTGAAATATTCGTAGCTCTTTTCCAGTTGTCGCATCCAAGAGCCGAACAAATGGTGCCGAAGATACCATTTTAACTGCCAGCAAGTTTTGGTCTGCATCGAAGTCAAAAATACCTTCATCCGCTACCGACATCGTTTCTAAGTTCCACAATTTCTTGAGCTCCATTCCATCTAATTGCCATGCATGGATCGACCCATCGATGCAGCAGGAAAAAATGCGGTCGGAATGTACGACATAGCTGTGGGAAACTGATTTTTCCTTTGACATTCTGTGGAGATTTCGCGTTCCCATCTGCCAACCCAACACCTCATCGCATTGTTGGGAAAAGAATGGTCTCAAACGTGCCGGAGCATGCGAAACCGTAGATGCATCGTCGATCTGTGACAGCTCTGCGGTACTCGCACTTGCGTGGTCGGATCTCTCATCCGGTTTCCATCGCTTCCATGAACCATCTTCCGCCACAGAATGAAGGCAACCATCTTTCGAAAACGTAAGCTTATGCAATCTGCCTTGGTGAGTCAGCCAGTCATTTGGAGACGACCCGTCGCGGCGTTTTGGATACCCCGAATCATCCAGCTCCACGACACTTATGGTCCCCGTGTGGCTTCCGATTGCAAGGTGCCTACGATCCGGTGACAAGGCCATGGACTTAGCACCGTCATTCAATTTTACAACCAAAGAAACGGTATGCGGCGCGACGGTATCCTCTCGCCATACATTTCCCTTTTGGTCGCAAAAAAACAGGTACAACTTATCAGCAAGAGATAAAACTCCATTCACTTTTTCAGGGGCTCGCACTCCTGTTCTCTCCAGTTTGAGAGTCTCCATGTCCCATACGCGATGCGTCGAATCGCGGCTGGCGGAATAGATCTTTCGATTCTTTTCGTCGACGTCCATGGATTCAATGGTACGTTCGTGCCCCGTCAAATCTGCAACATGCTCCCCGGTCTTCCAATTCCATACTCGAATTACAGGATCTCGTCCTCCAGCAACAATCCAATCTGGACCGTAAAAACATGCTTGATGCATCGGTTTTTCGAACGACTTTATTCTCCGTATGAGCGTACCCGTTTGGCTATTCCATAGGCAAACACACCCATCATCGCCAGCGGTCGCAATCAGGGAGTCACTTTCTCGGAAGGCGAGGGAGTTCAATTCCCCTTGGCCTGCGTCCCACTCCTTCAGGAGTTTTTTTGTTTCATACTCGTAGAGTCGAATAACGCCATCTTGACCCACGAGACCTGCTGTTTTTTCATCCTCGGAAAATGCAATGAAGTAGACAGCAGCCTTAGAGACTGGAATGGATTCATGATTGCGGTTCAGTTTGTTCCATATGTACCACCATGCCGTCTCTCGTATGTCCTCTTCCGTCGAGTGTTCGGCATACTTTTCAAGCAACTTCTCGCAACGGCTTAAATCTTTCGCTTCCAGCGATTGCATAGCCGATGTTACATCTTTCACATACAATTGATTCTTCAGAGAGGTTGCCGTTTCTTTCACACGATCGCGTTCCAATTGCAAATCGTTGTTTGCGTCGTAAAGTTGGTTACTGATAGCGACCTGCTTCTCAACCATTTGATTGATCTGAAAAACGTAAACCGCTGTCATGAGAAGAGAAAGGGCAATCAGTGCGGATGTCAAACCAACTAAGGCTGCCATCGCAGGTTGTCTTCTTGTCCACAACCGCAATCGCTCGACCGATGAAAAACGTTTGGCAGAAACAGGTCGTCCTTCTAGAAATCGAGCGAGATCTTCCGAAAGCTCGCGTACTGAAGAGTATCGTTGTTCGGGGGCGTGCATTGTGCTTTTCGAGACGATAGCATCCAAGCTTTGCGCAACTTCCGGTCGAAATCTCCGAGCACTGAACGGCAATTGCGTCGCATCGACAGAAATCTGTGATCGGTAGTTCGAAGAGGATTCGCTCCCATGACACAGCAGCTCCCAAAGAATTAACCCAATCGTATACGCATCGGTATGCGTTCCAATCAGTGCCATTTTTCCAGAAATCTGTTCAGGAGCCATATATGCACGAGTGCCCACGACCATTCCTATTGAGGTCTCGCCGATTGCGGTCTGTTCGTCGCGGTTTGTCAATTCCTTGGAGACACCGAAATCAGTCACTTTGGGAATCCACTTGGTATCACTCTCCTCGAAACCATTCTGTGTGTTTCCGTCGGAAGGTGGAAACAGCAGAACATTGCTGGGTTTCAAGTCGCGGTGAATGATTCCACGCGTGTGGGCATGGTAGACACCTTCGCAGATTCGCATCGCGATCAGCACAGCCACCTTGATCGGAATTTTTTCGCTGTGAGAGCGGAGCCATTGTTCCAAATTCGGACCTTCGCAATACGGAAAAATGATCGACGGCAACGTCGATGTTTCTTCGGTTGCAAGAATTGGAACAATGTTGGGGTGATCTAGTTTGGCGACGTTTTGCGCTTCACGGAGAAGACGTTGCACTGCTACATTGGTAAGCAATAAATCTGGCCGTGGTACCTTGATCGCGACCTGTCGTTTCAGGAGCATATCCTCCGCGAGGAACACAACACCGAAACCTCCCTGTCCAACTTTTCGAATCAGTCTATAGCGACTATCCGAATGCAATTTCGGCTCATGAGGTTGATGCGTATCCAGGACACCGCTGACTTGCGAATCGTGATGGCTTGTCTGGGCAACTTGCGTCAATTCATGGATCGCTTCACGGAGCAATTCCAACTTCGCGACCCCTGCATCATTGAGAGGGTGGTCGGTCGTTGGCTGGGTTGTTGAATCGGTACCGTCGACTTGCTCTAGTAGGATGGACAATATCTCTTCATCGTCCGGCTCTTCGTTATCGAGATTCATCATTGCGCAATGCCTCCGCAAATAGTTCGATGGCACGGTACCAAAGCTGTCGTGCTGCCTCAGGAGACGTGAACATGAGAGTTGCGATGGCTTCAAACTTCATCGATTCAAAATGCCGCATGCGGATAATCTTTTGGTAATGTTCTGGCAACTGAGCCATGACAGACATCACTCGGGCTTTCCGTTCTTGTTCGATCGTCCTATCGATGGGGCTTGTTAGGGAATGGTCCTCCAAACGTGAAGGATACAGATCATGATCGAGTCGAACTTCTTTCTGTACCTGGCGCTTTTGAGTGTTTACATGCTTTCGCCATGTGTCTCTCAGATTGTTGATAAGAATCGACTGCAACCAACCATGAAACTCTTTTGGCGTGGAGCCTTGAAACTCCGCGATGGAATTGTGGGCTTCGAGAAACGTATCTTGAACGAGATCCGACGCGGCTTTTTTGGAAAGCAGTGGTAGATCTAATTGGTTTGCCGCGTGACTCCAAAGCGACTGCCAGTAAGCCTGCAGCAACGAGCCCAGCGCCTCTCTGTCGCCGTTCTGCGCATCGGCTAACTTTTGTCGCCATGCGGAAGATGCCTCGGATTCAGTTCCGGACAAAACTGCGCCTCATCAATGATCCAGGGGTATTGAGAAAATTCGTTTATGAAGAAAGGGTGAAGTGCCAGTTCCGTGAACTTTGTGAACATCGTGTCAGAACCGACGATACGCGTCAAGTTACCGAATCACAATTCACAGAAGCCAAAATGTTCTCCCGTCTTCGTCGAAGAAACTCTATTTTTCATTTTGAAAAGTCGCCACAAAGCCGTGCGCTTTGCCTTTGGTTTGTTTGCATTCTCAACCGAATTCTATGGCCTGAGATTCCAGTTTGCAGACTCAAGCTTCCGTGTGTCAGAAAAAATTTTGCAAATCTCAAGATTTCGCTTTCTGTTCTGATGCCAAAATTCGCCTAAGGAGAATTGGAGGGTGTCACGCCCGCTCTCCTTTTTTTCTTTCAAGCACCGCGTTAGCTCTGAATCGGACCTTCATTGCTTCTTGTACAGTCGACACAACCGACAAAAGCCAAAGTAGTAGGCACATTCCATTGGACTTGACTTGGAATGCCAGTTGCAATCCACCTGAAATGCAAGCAAATGCTCTTGGGCGGACGGCACGGCGGAGTGTGCCTGCTGCTTTTGTCGGCTGTGTCTGGTTTGCTGGCTAGCAAGTGGCTGTAAAAGATGCCATTGCTGAAGGATTGCGGTATACTGAGGCGAGATTTCGGTTCTCTGTTCCTCTCCTGCATTTTGAAGGTAGATTTCCATGATGAAGTATTTCCATCGATACCTGCTCGCCATTGCTTTCGCATTGCCACTTTCCTTGAGCGTTCACGCCGAAGAACCTACGTTGCGCCCCCTCTTCAATGGCAAAGATTTCACCAACTTTAAGTCGGAGGGAGCTGCAGAGTTCTGGCGAATCGACAAAGAAGTACTTGTTGGGGAGAGCAACGCGGAGAAAAAAGGGCACTACCTCTGGACCGAAAAATCTTACAAAGACTTTGTTCTCGAATTTGACGCACGATGGAAAGCGTCGACCGATCGGGGTGTTGATACAGGTATTGAAATGCGACAACCCAAATTGCAGTTACAGCTTGGCGTGTCGGGTAGCCTTCGTGTGGATATGACGGGTTCATTTTACACGGGTGGAAAACCAGCTTATCCGGAGGTAGGCCAAGCGAAGGAAGCGAAGAGTCTTCTGCGGCCCGAAGGGGAGTGGAACACATTTCGTATTCAAGCGAAAGGAGATACGTTCACTTGTTGGATCAATGGAAAGAAGGCCTCCGAGTTGACGGATCCCAAATTCTCAGGTGCGGCTCCGTTAGGATTGCAAATTCATGGAGGCGTCGAAATGAAATGTGAATACCGCAATCTGAAGATCGCAGAACTGTGATTCACCCGACGATCGATTCCTGGGAACGAGGAAACGATTCGACTTCTCGACGTTTGCGATTACCAATATTGGGTGATGCGCGTTACCATTGCTCCATATGGAATAATGATCAATCCTTTCACTTCAAAATCCCCGGAGTTCCTGCCGCACTATGAAGTCAGCCGCTGTCGTTAATTTTGCACCACAAAAAGGTTCTGTCGAAATACGTGAATTCGATCTACCGAAGATCGGTGACGAAGACGTCCTGCTCGAAGTGATCAATGTCGGTGTCTGCGGTAGCGATCTTCATCAGTGGACAGCGGATCATTCTTGGCCGGTCAACTATCCTGTCGTGCTAGGGCATGAGTTCGGCGGGCGAATCGTTGAGACGGGTTCGCGTGTCGTCGGCTGGGAAGTAGGCGATCGAGTTGTCAGCGAAACTGCCGCGATCATCGACTTGAACAACCCAATGACGCGACAGGGGCGCTACAATCTCGACCCGACCCGCAAAGGGTTTGGGTACGGTGTCGATGGAGCCATGACCAAGTATGTGCGAGTTCCGTCCCGAATTCTTCACCGCGTACCCGACGCGTTGCCCATGGAGCAAGCGTGTTTAACGGAACCATGCTGTGTCGCGTATAACGCCGTGGTGAAGAATGCGCATATCGAACCTGGAGATCGAGTCGTCGTTTTGGGACCTGGTACGATTGGTATTTTATGTGCAGCGATGGCTCGTTTGTGTGGAGCGGAGGTGGCGCTCGTCGGGCTCGAAGCCGACAGGCATCGACTGAATATCGCCGCCCAGGACTATGGTTGTACGGCTATCGTCGGCGATGCCAAAGCCTGGGCTCTGGAACGAGATGGATTGGGAGCTGATGGAGTGATCGACGCGGCTGGAGCCAGCATCACTTTGAAAATTGCATTAGATTTGGTCCGTCCCGCAGGCTGGATTAGCAAAGTGGGCTGGGGGCCACAGCCGTTGGGTTTCAATATCGATCCTCTTGTGCAAAAGAATGTTCGATTGCAGGGAAGCTTCAGTCATCACTGGGCGATCTGGGAGCGAGTCATCGCATTGCTGGCGAGCGGTCAGTTGAATGTAAAGCCTATCATCGGTGGTGTATGGCCCTTGGAAGATTGGCACGAAGCGTTTGAAAAGATGCACACGGGTGCCGTCGTGAAATCGGTTTTACAACCGTAGAACGACACAGCCTACAAAAGTAGCAGCCTACAAAAGTAGTAGATACTAGGCACGCTCCGTCGTGCCGTCCGCTCCTTGACATTGGCCGGGATTCAACATCCGCCGGTACTTTAGGTGGACGGCACATGGAATATGCCTACTACTTGGACATTTATCGGTCGCATGTAGTGCGCATTTGTATACTATCGAATTTTAAACAACCATCGCAGAGCTGAGACGAGAGAGTCTCGCTGCTCGTTTTGTGATACATCGCGTATCGATTGCAGCGGTTGATGGAGTATTTTGTTCACGAGCCGGTCAAAGGCATGTTCAATTTCTTGCTGGACTTCTGGACTCGCATTTTGCATCGACTGCTTTCCGAATAGTCGAGACAATTCCGATGTTCGAATCTCGGCAGCCCTATCGCGAAGGGCTCGAATCGTGTCGCCAGAAGCCCGAATCTTCCAATCGGAAACGATTCGCTCCACTTCTTCTTTGATGATACGTTTTGCTTTGGGCAATTGTTGTTCACGAAACGTACGATTTCGATTGCAAACAACCTGCAGATCATCTACCGAATAGAGATAGACGTACGGCAGTCGCCCGATCGAAGCTTCGAAATCGCGAGGAACCGCCAAATCCAATACCACCAGCATCCTGTTGTTTCTGGCGGTTTGCAGTTTTCGGAATCTGGATTCCGTGATGATCGGTTCTGTTGCCCCGGTGGTACTGACGATCAGATCGGCTGCGATGACATTGGCGTCGAGTCGGTCCCAGGG
>Ga0207937_1000425_pt1 | contig 14945 bp, 10 predicted proteins | sample LakMenEpi04Sep11_FD_150668 | JGI IMG/M metagenome (GOLD analysis project Ga0207937, IMG submission 150668) | Freshwater microbial communities from Lake Mendota, WI - 04SEP2011 deep hole epilimnion (SPAdes) | ecosystem: Environmental > Aquatic > Freshwater > Lentic | place: Lake Mendota, Madison...
GCAAAGCGCAAATCGGCAGGGATTTTCGCCGCTGGTTATCGATCGATGCGGAGACCGAGACACTCGCGAAGTTGCGAAACAGTATTCCCTCTGGCAGTCAGATGAGCATTTAAGCGACGAGATTGTCGAGGTCTTTTTGAATGATGGTCCAAGAATGTTGGATGCGACATCCTGCTTTCCGCAACACTGCATGCTCGCAGGTGGAACCGAGAACCATATCGATTTGATTGCTGGGCTATCTCGGAAGTTTCCGGACATGATGAAGCCTGAGCAATATGCTTCCATGCGATCCTGGAAGAATTGGAGAAGCTGGTCCGAGCGTAGCGGAATGTTCTTTCCTCGGTCTTGGGAACTGGGTATCATCCTGTCCGGGACCGTAAATATCCCCTGCATGCCGATCCATTCGACCAGCACCCATGAGTATCTTTTGAAGAGACTCGATCAAGCGGGTGGGTTGGGAATTTCGATGTGGAATCGAAAAGAGACCCCTTCGGCATCGCAAATGGCTTCGGCTGCTAGCAACTGTATCGTTCAAGAGCGGATCGATGGCCAGTCGGTTGGCGTGACATTTCTAAGCTCCGCTCACGGCAGTATCGCCTTGGGCTGCACCGAAGCATGGCCAACGCAACCACATCCCTGGGGTCCTTTCGTTTACCACGGTTCGGTAGGTCCTGTCTCGTTGTCAAAAGAAGACTGGCAGCTTCTGGACGCTTTCGCAAAGAATGTCACAAACGGTTCGCATTGGCAAGGACTTTGGCAAGCAGACTTTATTCGCAAAGGGAGCCAATGGTACTTGTTAGAAATCAACCCGCGTTGGACAGCGAGCATGGAACTCCTCGAAGCTTTCATGGGGATAGAGCTTGTGAGACTGCATTGTCTTGCATTGTCGGGGCAATTCGCAAACGATCCTTGGCAGAATCTACTCCTGAACAGCCAATCAACGAGAATGGCACCATCACGCTGCTTCGCAAAACGTGTGCTGTACGCACCGCGAAGTATTGCAGTGAACGAAGCGATAATTCAGCGATGGTGGCATCACCGACTACCGCTTGAACCTCTGGCGAACGAAATGGTGACATCTTCGGGTTGTTGGTTCGCGGATATACCCAACGAGCCGATGCAATTCGAAACAGGATTCCCCGTATGCTCCATTATCGGAGTAAGTCCAACGGCTGAGGACGTGAGAAAATCGATTGAGGAACGGCATCGGATCGAAATTGAACACCTCTCATCAAGCGAGTCTCACGAATGAGAGAGGTCTTCGAACCCATGGAGTGCAATTCACTTGCTATGAACAGCAACAGCTTGGCCTGGATCGACTGACGCAACGAGGGTCGAACGCTCAACCTCCAATGCCGGGAACGACTCTTTGGCAATCTTCTCTTCCGCCAATAGACGTTTTTTGTGGGGGGCCACCAAATGAAGCCGCATTCGTTCATCGAGTTGCCGTTTATCGGTTCTCTCCGGATCTGTATGTGTCCAGCTCTCCCGGAACAACCGACTGCGAATGCTTCGTCGCACCTGCTGATCGTTGTCAAACCAATCGACTCGATACAAATTCGAAACCTCATCTCTCAACGGACGTCGATTCAGAGACTCTCTGTCTTCGACAAGACACCAAGCGCGAACGTGATACTTGCCATTTCCGGGATGCCTCTCGTAGAAGATCACTTGATCATACACGTGCTTCCCCTGCCGATCATAGAAATGATTCAGCTCAATAAGATCAACGCACTCCGAAAGGGTACCATCGCTCGAGACTCGCCCCGCGACAGTAACACAAAACAATAGCATGAATGTGCTAGAAACCATGACCGCAACCTCTCCAATGAAGTTCTTTTGTGAACAATTTGCTCACCAGTGAACCGGAGGATCACGAAACCGCGATTATGGAACGCGGAACTAATCACGACAGATCGTGTGTGCGGTTGGCTGTCGCAAAAAGAGAGGGGCCGGAGAGAAAGTCCCGCGCTACATCATCAAACGATCAAGCAATTCGATCACCTCACATACTAACGAGCAACCGATCAACCACGCATGGGAAAACCCCGCTTGTGCCATCGACTGCTGGCTCGAATGGGATTACCGCAGGATTTCTTATAGGATGAAATCGGCTACTGAATCCAGGCTAATTCAGCGCATTTTGAAGATCTAGAGAAATTCTTGAGAATTGCTGCGGATACGAAACGACCGAGCCTACCCGTTAAGCAATCTGACGAAACGAAGATAGTTCCGCGTGTGCCGCTTCGATCGTACTAGAGTCGATTTTCGTTCGATCCTGCGCAAAACCGATCATCAACGCAAGATCGCACAATCGATTGATGCGTCGAGGAACGCCTTGGGAAAGGAGTTGTATGGTTTCGCTGGCTCGAGACATAAAAATACCCTCGTTCGAACATCCAGCGGCTCGCAGGCGATGCGAAATGTACGCAACCGTATCGTCTAGGGTAAACCGCTCGAGAACGCAACGAACGGCAACCCGATCCTCTAAGGAAGCATTTTTGGCAACGTGGGATACTAACGAGGTCGAACCACAAAGTACTAGTGTTAGTGCCGATTCCGTAGCACACGCATCACTGGCTAGATTCAAAATCAATCGAAGCGCGTCCAGTGAACCATACTGCTGCAGCAGATGCGCTTCGTCGATTGCAATGACCGCATGCAGCCCATTCCCGATATTGTGTCTCAAAATACGCTCCAGCCCCTCGACGACGCTTGCCGTATCCATCAGAGGCTCGGCCTCCCGCGGTCCAATCTGTCGTACGATATGCTTCAACAGCGAATCAGAAGGCATCGCGGGGTATACCACTCTTGCGATGGGAGAAAATTCGTCGGCCAATTGCTGTAAACACGACTCCAGTATCATCGATTTGCCAAGCCCGGAGTCCCCGCACAACAGCGCGACGGACCGTCTTTGCTCAATTGCATAGTTTAATTTGAGTGCGGCTGCTTGATGAGAATCCGATGGATAGTAAGACTTCAGATCGACTTTGGACTCAAACGGCGAGCATTCGAGCCCCCAATGCGTAAGATACATCTTTTTAGTGCCTCAGTTAACCGTTGAAGTTCTCGACTATACCGACAGATGTAATTCCCATTCCTTGCAGAATACTGACCGCGGTGTCGACTTTTTCCTTAATGCTTAGCTCCGTGTCAACCACTACGATAGCAGCATCGACGATCGTCTCTTGGGAAACACCGACTAATTCCCGTTGCTCTAGGTTGAGTCGGTTGGAATCCAATAGGACGATGTCAAATGCAGAGGCGATGCGTTTCACAGTTTTGGACATGCGGTGAAGATTGGCGTGCAATTGCTGAGCCGAGACAACGCTAGTCAACGGAAACACCGTGATTCGATCCTCGATGGAACGGACTGCAACTTCTTCCAATGGGACGTTCTCAAACAAGCAGTCTTGCCATCCGTGTTCGATATCGAGTCTTAATTGATCTACCAAGCTCGGGTAAAATGTGTCGCTGTCTACAAGAGCAACACTCAATCCGGCGGCGGCAGCGCATCGAGCCAAGTGTATCGCAACGGTACTCCTTCCGACCCCCCGCTCGCCACTGGTGACCGCCATCACTTTCAATCCTTCTTGATTCGCAAGCCGAAGATGCTTTCCAATTTGTTGAAAGGCATCACCGTGCGACTTCTCGATTTGGATCGCGACTTCAGGCCAAAAAAAACGATCAACCTCCCAGCTTGCAGAGAAGGTAACGGGCAATGGCAATGGAGTACGAGCGTCGGGTGCGCGCGATTGCGAAACGGGCGGATTCCTTTGAGCGAACGCTTCGCGCGCAGGATCCAGTCTTCGATGCTGAGTAGGGTCGGGACTATAGCCCTGAGGTGCAACAGACTGGATTGCTTTCGGCTTTGGAGTTACATCGGCTGCGGTCGAGCTCGCTGGGACTTCAGATCGGTTCCCATCGGTGGTCGTTCTTGTATGTGCACGGTCGATTCGGAATCTCGGAACGGAGGAATCCTCCGCCTGCGTGGGGCGTTCGACAGGTTGAGAAGACGTTCTCCCTGGGCGCGTTACGGACTCACTTTCGGGCTTTGGTTCATAGACTCGCGGCGCTGACTCCGAAACATGCAAAACTTGTCGGTTTGCATTACTGCCATTGACGACGACTGCTGGCTGAGATCGGAAAACTCCAGTGGCCTTGATACCGCGTTCAACGCCGAGGGGCGACCAAACATTGGATTGTTGCGGTGGCTCGATTGGCTTTGTGGCTTCTTGTCGCAACATTTCCTTTTGCGGTGGTGCAACGGAAGGGCTGCGAGAAGAAACGGACAGATTCGGTGCAGGCACTTGTTGGGTTCCCGAATCAATTCGTTGCGTAATCGGCTTGCGAACGGGCTCGGTTGCAGGACTGCTTCCTGCCGCTGGTTGTCGCGAACGAACCGGAGCGCCCTCCGCACGACTCTTCACGTAGGCACGAAGATAAGCTTGGTTGACTTCGTTACTCATAGGGATAGACCAGTTTTCTATACGCGTTGTAAGCTAGTTGGATGGCACATTAATGGGAGGATAACCGAACGAAGAACCTGCGGACCCTGCAGCTGCGGGCCCGACAGGAGTGTAGGGCAGTTTGGGCTGAGTGATGGGCGCTGACCTCCCTCCATCCGGTTGGCGGTTTAGAGTCGACTGATATCGATTCATACCGTTCTGACTCATACCAGCTGCGACGTTCGGCTGTTCGTAAGCAGGAACTGTCAATGGCTCATAGGTTTTCGGTGATGGTGGATAGGACTGCCCCGCCATTGGCAGAGAATCGTTGTTCACGGGTGCAGAAGCCAAAATGGCTTCGGAACGCGCAACACTCCCAACGTTTGAACCCGGAGTAGCCGTGGAGTTCGTTGGCCAATTCGTGGCTGTACTCAATGGGGCATAGGGAGTGGTAGGGATGTAGGGAGTTGCGGATTGAGGAGCAAATGACGTGGTTTGAGCTGGAGTCACTGGGCTGCTAGAAGGCAACTGTTTGGCTGGCACGCTGTTGCCAGAAACTGGATTCCCCTTTGCGTTTTGGTAAAGAGTGATCAAATCCTTCACACTGCTGTCCAGGTTCGGCGTAGACGTTTCCCTGACTTCATTTGTCGAATAGAGCTCTGGCCGCGTGGCTGTGTAAGGAGCTTCGCTGGAAGGTGCGTTCGTATAGGGCTCCACTTCCTTTTCGTTCAAGATTGTTTCGCCCAAAGTGGTCCACGGAACTGCCGGGCGCTCGCTCTGAAGACGATTCGGAAAGGCCGGACTAGAATCAACTGCAGCGGCGGCAGGAGTAGGCGCAGCGGCTAGCAATGTTGGCACTAGACTGCTGGACAGTTCGATGCCAGACGAGACGTCTCGTTTTGCTATGGAGGACGCTTGCGAAGAGTTCGCGTCGCTACCCGAAAGGCCGCTTTCCATTCCACTCGAGGGAGAGACAAGGGTGGTTTCGTTCTTTGTTCCAAGATCTAGCGAGGAAGCCGCCAGCTTTGGCAGTGGAGGCACGACAACCTGAGAAGTCGCGATCTGAGAAGTCGCGATCTGTTTCGCCTCCGTTGTTTTTTGTTGATCCGCAGAAGCATCGATCGTAGCTTTTTGGGTTGCAATTTTGTCGTCTTGCAAGCGGCTCGGAACAGACATGCGAACTACGAGGATCACCAGGAGTATCAAAAGTAGAGTTCCAACGGTTCTTAGAATCTGACTTCCATAGGAAACCTTCGACGGTCGAGAGAGAACGGCGATGTTCTCCAATACGGGGGGACTCGGCACAGCTGATGCTGGGGTAGAACCACCCGAAACGCTAGCCTTCACAACATCTGCTGTTGATGATGCCATGCTTTTCGACGGTGAAACGGCAGATGCACCCAGTATGAGAGGCTGAACGTTCTTTAATGAGAACAATACGGGAACAGTGCTTTTGCCCATAGGAGCTGTTGCCTCATTGCCCTGTCTTGTTGCGTTATTTGCCATAGGTCGAGTCCTTTCGATCCAAACCTTGCTTGTGAATATGTAAGCAAGGTAGGGTGTATCCGGTCTATCGGCACGTAATCTAGTTCGTCTTTAGCTTTTGCCTAAAGGGAATAGATTAACATTCGGTCTAGTTCCGAGTCTGCCTTCCTGGCCGTTCGGAGCGAGCCGGTGCGTGGGTGACATTACGCTCCTTCTGGTGGAAATGGAAGATCATTTCCGGTCAAACGGTTCACGCCCTTTGATATCGATGGCGCTGCAAATTCATTAGAACTGGCAAAATCGGTGGCGGCTGTAGCATTCGTGGCGGAAGAAAAGCTGTTGTTTCAACTAGGTTCTGGGGGAATCTTTTCGGCGTACTAACATCCAATCATAGGTAACGGCATTTCTCATCAAGGTTTCTTATGCTGCATTCCAGAAAAAAGACACGAAAGCTAGCGATTGAGTGCCTTGAGAGTCGTCGGGTAATGACTTTGCCGTACGGAGCAGACCCAGATGATCTGGGTGAGTTCTTCCTTGGTCGTATTGCGGTAACGCCCGTTTTGCTGGAGAGCAACGGCTCGATCGACGCGAATACAGAGAACTGGACTGCCGCGCAGGTCAATAGCGTGATGACCAAGATTGAGACGGGTCTAAACTGGTGGAACCAGTTGCTCGCGACCAAGAGTTCCGTGCATACGATTGATTGGGTTATCGATCGAACCTATGTCGATAACCGAGTTGCTACTCCCTATGAGCCTATTTCTCGGCCGTCGAATCATTATTCAACTTGGGTTGCCGACTTTTTGCGCAATGCTGGCTATGCGAGTGGTGCGGATGTTTTTGCGAATGTGCGTGACTTTAATCACGCACAACGTCAACGCCACAATGCGAACTGGTCCTTCACGATGTTTGTTGTGAATTCAGAGGCCGATAGCGATGGTGCTTTTGCACCTGGCGGCTCCTTTAGTCGGGCATTTGCATTTGCCGGTGGATTGTTCCAAATTGTCCCGTCGACTCGGCCCGCTTCTACATTCGCCCACGAGACTGGCCATATGTTTTGGGCCCGCGACGAGTATGCCAACAGCGGTTCTTATTACGGTCGCCGCGGCTACTACGATGCTCAGAACACGAATTCCGTTGAGCAACATCCCAACGCAAATTTTGTTCAACAACCAAGTATTATGTCATCCGGTGCTTCACTGCAAACCGCGTACGACACAATCGTCTCGGCGGATGCGACCCTGGCACAATTAGGATGGAGAGATTCGGACGGTGACGGAATTTTTGATGTGCTGGATGTACCTCTGAAGCTTGAGGGGACCGGTCGAACGACGTTGAACGGATTATCGTATCGATTCGTTGGGAGAGCTGAGGCACAGGCTTTGCCAAATAGAAATTCATCCGGATTGCAGAACGACATTACTTTGAATCGAGTCGATAGGATCGAATATCGGATCGATAACGGCAGTTGGACGGTTGCTGCAACACCGAACGCCTACCTAACAAACGTCGATATCACGATTCCCTTGAACAGTGCGTCAGGTACGATTGAGATCCGTGCTATCGATGCCGATCTCGGAATCATAAGCAACGTCTTCCAGGGACAGATCGGGGCGATTCCAGATACTACGGTAGTGTCTGGAATCAATGGCTTTAGCTGGGTAGATTCAGACCAGAACTCCATTTGGAATTCGAATGAAAACGGGATATCGTCGGCCATCGTAACTCTCGTTGACTCCTCCGGACTGCCGTTGCAATTGCAAAGACGATTGGAGCCAGACGACTTTCCGATCGGGCAATTGAATTCCAGCCAATCAGGCGTCTTTATCGATGTTCTCGGGAACAACACAGACGGTCGTATTCATATCGAGACGGATTCTGCTGCCTCCACAGGTTCGAAGGTATTTCGTCCGAGTTCGATTTCCGGGCAAGTGCTCGATGCTTTTCGAGGCAAAGGTCAAGAATTACGAGCACGATTTTCGGTTGCAACCTCGTTTGCTGCCATGGATGCGATTTCCATCGCGGACGATACCGACGTACGTCTAGATGCATACGATAGCGGCAATAACCTGATCGCAAGAACCGAACGCAAAGGACTGTTGGCTGGACAACGAGTCACCCTCGAGATTGGTTCTTCCCAAGCGAATATTGCCTACGTGATAGCTCGCGGGCATGACGATTCGTTCGTAAAGTTCGACAACTTGGTTTTCGGTCCACGCTCTACGACCAACACAGCAAACGATGGGAGTTTCAGCTTTCGCTACATAGTTCCTGGCACTTACAATGTAAAGATAGAAGGTCCGGCGTTAGGTTACGTCAGTACCACTCCCGCCAGCGGTGTTCGTACAGTCGTCTATAACGCAGGTGTCACTGTTAGCCATGTTGACTTTGGATTGTATCTTCCTCCAAGTCCATGGCGGAATCCGACACAGCCCGAGAATGTGGATGGAAGCAATGGCGTCGACGCGTTAGATGTACTCGTGCTGATCAATGAAATCAACAAGAACGGCGCTCGAAGTTTACCGACTTCTGGGTTATCGTCGCCTCCCTTTTACGACCCTAATGGCGATCGCATTTTGGATGCACTCGATGTGTTGCAGGTTATCAATTTCATCAACAGTGGGCAAAACTCACTCGGCGGTACTGGTGGTGGATCAGGCGGTGGTGGATCAGGCGGTGGCGGTTTAGGCGGTAGCGGAGGAGCTGGCGGTGGCGGATCAGGCGGTGGCGGAGGAGCTGGCGGCGAAGGGGAGATGGCTCCCAATGGCGGCCGCGTCGTGCCCTTTACTTCGTTTGCACAAGACAAAAGCGGCGAGCAGCTCACAACTCGCATTCTGAGCAGTTCGGCAACGCGGGCTCGACGAATTTCCAATGTTCCTGAGTCGTGTGGTTGCCCAGCCTGCTCTGCGTTTAGTTGCGGTGCTGGAGAAGCTAGCCCTTCGATATTGGACATTGCTCGGACGGTCCATTCGTATAGCAATATCGGTCCTCAAGAAGCGATCTCCCCTGAGAATCTTTTGGTCGATCAATTCTCTCTCGATGATTGGCAGCGACTGTTGTAGTCGAAGAATTCCCGATCTCAGGATTTTTCTTGTAAGATCTAGCCTTCACCGTCGCCTTATTGGATAGAGGAGTGAGTTCGCGGGAACCACCCAGGTTGCGACGATTCCAAGGTTGATAGCCTACGATCTATGCGAGATGCACCCGAAACTCGACACAGTTTGCTCGCACGATTGCATGGCAGCGATAGCGACGTCGCGTGGGTAGAATTCGTGAAGTTGTATGAGCCAGCGATTTATCGTTTTGCCAGACGACAGGGACTTCAAGACGCAGATGCTCACGAGGTCGTTCAGGAAGTTCTGCTCAGTGTTCGTGCATTAGCCTCGAATCCATCGCATGCGAGGCGAGAAAAATTCCGAGCTTGGCTTTCCACGGTCACACGAAATCGAATCATCGATCTCGTTCGTAAGTTAGCTCGCAAAGAAAAGGCGACCGCTCAACTCATCGATCGAGCAGCCAACGTAGAAGATAGCCTTCAATTCGAAGTTCGCCACCAGATGTTTGCGATCGCTTCCAAAGTCGTACAACAGAAGGTGTCATCGGCTCAATGGCAAGCGTTTTGGAAATCCACCATAGAGTCGATTCCTCCGACGAAGGTTGCAGAGCAGTTAGGAGTATCCGTCGGAAGTGTCTATGTTTCCAGGTGTCGCGTGATGGAAAAGCTGCGAATAGAGATTGATAGAATGACACGCGAAGATCTTGGGGAAGGGGAGCGAGCATGGTAGCACCGATTCGATGCGCGACGCGAGAAGAACTGCAAATGCTTTTGCTGGACCGTTGTAACCATTTCGATGGCCATCACTGGACGGAACATATTGCACAATGCAGTCACTGCAACACGGTTCTATCTGAGTTGGCTGCTCCTGATGATCTCTGGAGCGAGAGCCGCCAGCATTTCTCGAGTGTCGATTTCTCCGTTGACGAGACGGAAGATGAGTCTGTTGCCGACGAACCGTTTTCGAGTTTTCAACTAGCGCACTATCAGATTGAAGGTATCGTCGGTTATGGTGGAATGGCGACCGTGTATCGCGGCTTCGATCCCCAGCTGCATCGAGCGGTTGCGATCAAAGTGCTGCATCCTCATCTAGCGAAAACAGGGAACTCGCGGCAGCGTTTTCTTCGCGAAGCCCAGTCCGCCGCATCGATCACTCATCCTAATGTCATCCCAATCTTTGGTGTCCATCAAGAAGAAGGCAAAACGTTTCTAGTCATGCCGTTGATTGCCAATGGTAGCTTGCAACATCGCATCGACCGAGACGGTCCTCTCAGTTTAGAAGACACCTTGCGTATCGGATTGCAGATTGCCGAAGCGTTAGCAGCAGCCCACGCAAATGGCGTGATCCATCGGGATGTCAAACCTGCGAACATCTTGCTCGAAGATGGAGACAAACGGGTCGTGCTGAGCGATTTTGGTTTGGCTCGAACGCTAGACGACGCATCGATCACAGCTAGCGGATTGATTGCGGGAACGCCTGCATACATGAGCCCTGAACAAGCCCGAGGGGAACAGGTCGACCATCGCACCGATCTATTCAGCCTCGGCAGCGTGCTGTATGCCATGTGCACAGGGCACTCTCCATTTCAAGCTTCGAGTACATTGAAACTTCTGCGTGAAGTCTCGGATGCTCCGTTTCAATCAGTACATCGATACCAAGAGCATCTTCCTATTTGGCTCGATGCGTTGATCGCAAGGTTTACGGCATCCGATCCTGGCAAACGAGTTGCGAACGCTACACTAGGAGCAGAGCTTCTCCGCGGTTGCCTACTTCATGCAACCAACCCAAATCAATCGTTGCCAACCGAGCTGAAACAGCACAATCTACGCACTTCGTCCCTATGGAGAACGATATCGTTACGATCAACCATTGTCATGATCACCATGGTATTGCTCTGCGGTTTGATCGGTGGCGTAGTCTTTCGCAGGAATTCATTAACGCCGCGTACAGGAAATCCTATTGAAGTGAGTTCAACGAATGCGAGCAGCGATGCGCAGTCAAGTAGATTGTCCCGCCCGTGGTCGGATCCTTTAGAATCCGAGATCAATCAGATCTCTAAAGATATTGACCAATTCCTGATTCGCTCACAAATGAGTCTTTCACTTCCAAGAAATCCCAATGATGGAGAATTATCTGATGACGAACAGAAAACGCTGGAGTAGAGCTACGGTTGCTGTGGTTTTCTCCGTGATGACTATCCTTGGCGCAACGGCTTGTTATGCATGGATTCAACAGGAGCGAGCAACGAATGAGGCGAGGCGAGCTTATGCAGTAGCCCAGAATTACACTGCGCAGTCAAACAGCTCCGGGCTATCTGTTCAAAACGCACCTGCACAAGCTAACTACAGCCTGACTCCGAATGCATCAAGATCGGTGTCTTTTGCGAAAGTGGTTCACAATTCCTTGCCCTTGGAGCAGCATACACTTGTTAAGCTCATTCGATCGACTCCCAAAGAGGGCAACTCAGAGAAAAAAACCGAAGCAAGAAATCAACTGATGCGTCTCGTAGAGCAAGAGTTAGATAGCCGATTTGCAAGCCAAGCTGCTGAACTCAGTTTGCTGGAAAAGCGAGTCGCCGAAGCAAAAGAGAAACTGGCTCAACGCATGAAGAGAAAGGAGGAGATTATGGAGAGGCGGGTGGCCGAACTTCTGAGCGAACCAGATGATCTTGCGTGGAATGCGGATATCAACGTTCCAAATGCAAATGATCCACTACCATCTCCGCTTCTTTCTCTTCCTGTTCAGCCCAGTAACTCTCTTCAGTCCACTAACTACCCACCGACATTTCAATCAGCGCCGCACAATGCTAATCTCGTAGCCGGACCTGCAGCGAGCCCTGGGAGCGGAACTCCATTGAACTTCAGCGTTCCGGTGGGCAATCCACCTTCCGAACTAATCCCGCCTTCGAGTGCAACCGAGCCAAAGTTGCCATTGTACGAGCCTGCACTTGCCGCGAATACTCGAAACGACATTGCAACGCTTTTGGAGGAAGCAATTGATCTCGAATCCGAATTCGAAGAGCTGGATGGATTGACTCCCGAAGGAAAAATCGAAGCGGTCCAACGACTGACGCTTCGAAAGCGACTTCGAAAATTAGAATTAGGACTGGAGGCCGCGGTAAAGAAAACCGAAATCGACTGCCGACTCCTAAGTTCAAGTCTCGATCTAGCACTTAAGGAGTACGTTTTTTCTGAGCAAGAGTTCGTGAATACGAAAGAACTCTACAACAAGGGGGCAGCATCAATTCTTCAGTTCAAGACACATGAGCTGGAATTGGAGCGATTAAAGCAAAAAGTTACAACGCTCGAGCAAGAATTAGAAGGCAAGAGCGATGGCAAGGAAAGTGTTTCAGAGCGAATCCAAAGGCTTCGCAATAAGATGGTGGACATCCTTGAAACTCAAAAGCCCGCACCTGAGGTAAACTATTGAGGTGCGGACTTCTTGCCTGATATTGGGATCATGAACTCGCTGGGGGCAGCAGAGGATAGCTAACCGCCTTACTTTTGGGCGTACTGTTCCAATGAAAATGGATTGATGATAACGATGGCAGGTTGTGGAATCGGTGCATGAGCAATCGGAGCGTGCCCTGCTTCTTCACTTACTTTGACGCGTGGAGTATCGCCGTGATGACCATGCGCATGCGGGTTGTCCATTACGTGCGGACGGACAAAATGGCCTTCGGCAGGCACGGCATGATACGACGGCGAAGATCGCAAAAGTGGCCACGATGCGTAAGGGCTCTCGCCGTAAGGACGAGCATACCGTTGTCCATAGTAAACCGGCGGATGAATCGCAAAGTATGGAGGTGTTGGCAATCGGTTCCGGAAACTATTCTGAAAACCTAACGCGTAGCCAAATTGAAATGCAAATGGATCCTGAGCTTGTACGCTCTCTTGCATGCCCATCAATCCAGTAACTGCAACAACCAATCCAAGTCCGATTTTCTTCAGCATCTCTCTCGCACCTTTATTGAAATTCCCCTGCACTTCAGGCTAATCGGGGTGCGTTCGATATCAAGCTCCAACCAGACTAGGATCGCAAAAGTTGGGCACTCTGTTCCGATTATGACGGCTCACGGGGAAGACAGTTCGGCTACCCCGCGTGGCAATCCGCTCAGCATTTGAACTTCTGCCTCAGTTAAAGCTCGGTTGAAAATCGCCAAATCGTCCATTTTCCCGACGTACCCGAGTCCAAGCATGATTGCTGACTGGTCTAGATCCCATGTGAAGGTCTGGACGCGGTTGGAAATGGCCGCTGCCTTTTTTCCATTCAGGAAAAGTGTCGCCTGGCCGTTGGGCTCGTTCGTGTTGAAATGTTCGAAAACAAAAACGACGTGAACCCATTGATCGCCTAGAAAGGGTGGTTGCTCGACGGAGGCTAGTGGGCGTTCGGCGGGTGGTATATCTTCAAACTTCCGACCGTTCGGATTCCACACATTCTTGTTCGCATAAACTCCCAATCGGAAAGGAATGCTGGCGGGTCGTTTTTCGAACTCGACGAACATTGCGGCATCATCCCATTGCTTGGATGTGATTTGAATTGGATCGCAGAACCCGGGTGCCAGATCCTTAAGCGGATCGGTAGAAAGCCAAAACGAAACCGTCCCTGACCAATCTGTTTTTGGTGCAAGAATGTTTTCTTTGCCGCGATAAAAGACCATCGGTCCTTTCGCCGTCATGAATCGAAGCGATCCACCGAATCGACCGCCAGACTTTTCCAGAACCACGCGTTCGCCGGCAGGAAGACCTTTGACGGCAGTCTCTCGTTTATTCATATCCACAGAAGACCAAAGAGACACATCACCCTTTGAAAAATTCGCATCCACGGAATCATCGAATGCAGCATGGAACGTCAACGACTTTTTTAGATCTGCGTAGGAAGCGGCTTTTGATGACCTAGGTTCTGATGATTGAGCATGAGCGATCGTAGCGATGAGACCGAGCCCCAGCCCAATCACAGGTCTGAACCAACGGAAACGTCGATCACGATCATTGATTGTTTCTACAGTCGATAGCATGGTAAACTCGCGAGGTAAGCGTTCGAAACAAGTGGATAACTAGGAATTCAGGATCTCAAGAACTCGAGCGGCATGTTGTTCGATACCAATCTCAGTCAACAACTTTGGAGATATCTGATACCGCCCTCGTGCTTGGAGTGCGATGGACTTCAATTTTAGCACAAGATCGTCTGGAGAATGGGCGTCGAACAAATCGCCAATCGGAAGTCCGTCTGCATTTTTCTTCAATCGTTCGTGGATCTCTGGGAATGCACCATGGGAGGGCTGCAAGTAGGGAACCCCGCATGCGACAGCTTCTAGCAAGAATAAACCCTTGGGTTCGGCGTACACCGTCGGAACACAAAAAAGATCTAGACTATTCAGGAATGTTGCTTTATCCGATCGTTCAATGGAACCGCAATACTCCCATCGTTTTGAAAGCCCGGCTTGGTCCAGTTTGCCTTTCAGTCGGCTCCAAAGGTCTTCGTGTTGTGGCCCCATCCAGCCAGCGAGCTTCAGATGAAGATGGCCAAACCCAGGCTTAGTAGCCAATGCAATGAAGGCATCGACTATCCGTTCGAGCCCTTTCTCCTGCGCCATTCTTGCAAAGTATCCAATGGTAAAAGTATCCCTCGCGGGCCTGATACTAGAAGGCGACGAAGTGAGGAAGTCCTTCGTGGGGATTCCCAACGGGACAATATGAATTTGGCTGGATGGAATAGCAAGCAGTTCGGACATGCGCGCAGCATAGTTGTGCGAATGCACGATAAATGCGTCGACCATTGGCACCAATCGCTTGAGACGATCGATGGCCATCTCTCTATATCTGATCGGGAGAGAGTCAAGGAAGATATCGTCACCTTGCAAAGTGACTACGATCTTCGCTTTTGAGCGTTTCTTGAGCTCCGGTATTCCTCCACCGATCAAGAGATTCGTGAACACAATGACATCGGGGGCAAT
>Ga0207937_1000427_pt1 | contig 14897 bp, 14 predicted proteins | sample LakMenEpi04Sep11_FD_150668 | JGI IMG/M metagenome (GOLD analysis project Ga0207937, IMG submission 150668) | Freshwater microbial communities from Lake Mendota, WI - 04SEP2011 deep hole epilimnion (SPAdes) | ecosystem: Environmental > Aquatic > Freshwater > Lentic | place: Lake Mendota, Madison...
GGGGCATCGGCAGCATGAGGTCCCGATAGCGCCCCGGCTGCAACCAAGAAGGATCACGGGTGGCCAGCAACAGGTTACCCACACCAGCCGAGCCCGCGGGCAAGATGGTCAACTTCGCCGGCGCCGGCGGCAACGACACTGCCCGCATCGGCGTGGAAGACCGCACGAGATAAAGCCCGGCCCCGTGCAAGAGGATCGACAGCAACAACATGCCCGGCAACACGAGCCGGATCGGATATCCCGCCGGCCAGTGAAAAACATGCAACAACCTGTCCCCGAGGATCATGGCTTGAGCGGTTGCGTGGCGGCCAGCGCCACGGAGAAACCGCGCTCGAGGACCAGCTCGGTGACTTTAGCAACCAGCGCAAGCGGCGCATTTTCGTCGGCCTTGATGACGACTTGACGGGATTGGGTCCGGCGCGCCTCAAGGTAGCCGCCGAGTTGAGCCGGCTCCACTGCCCGGTCCTCAAAAAACACCTCGCCGCCAGGCCCGCCCGTCACCGACACCACGAGCGGATCCTGCATGGCAGGCAAAAGGAACCGTGATGGCGGCAGTTCCACCGCAACGCCGGGCTGCATCAAGAATGACGTCGAGAGCAGCAGATAGAAAATCAACAACAGCACGACTGTGGCCGTTCCGGCCAAAAGTGGAACAATCCCGCGCACCCGAACCGACCGCTCCAACTTCATGCGTCGTTCACCGGTTCTGCCTCCATCGCCAGAATCTCCGCCGCCGGCAACGTGCGATTTTTGAGCAGGTTCACCATTTCGATCCCGGCCCTCTCCATGTCATGCACTAGGTCCTGCACGCGGGAATTGAGGTAGCCGACGGCAATCAGCGCGGGGATCGCCACCGAAAGTCCCGCCGCCGCCGCGATGAGACTTTGATAAACCGCGCCGGAAAGATCGGAGACCGTCGCGTAGCCGCCCTGCGTCGAGATGAGATAAAACGCCTCGAGCAGTCCCAGCACCGTGCCCAGCAACCCCAACAAAGGTGCAATGTAAGCCAAACTGGTGAGCATCATCAGATGCCGCTCAAGCCGCGGCACTTCCAACTGTCCGGCCTCCTGCACGATGTCGCGCAATTCAGCCCGCGGACAATCTCTCGCCAAGACGGCACTCAAGACCACGCGCGCCACCGGACCCGGCGTGCTCAAGCATTGCTTGCGCGCCTCCTCATAGCGGTTGTCACGCACGAGATTGGCCAGACCCCGCAGAAAATCCCCGACCCTGATCTGTGCTCGGTGCAGGTGAATCAACCGTTCGAAAAACACCGCCACTCCCAGCACACTCAGGACGAGAATGACCCACATGGCGGGGCCGCCTTTTTGCATCAGTTCCAGCATTCCATGCATCATTCTAACGGACCCGCCCCGCGGCAATCCCGATTTGCAGCTCCGGTTGTCAACCCGGCACAAAAAAAGACCGGAACCCACGCGGGCCCCGGTCTTTTCCGAGGAGGAAATTCAGTTCTGCTCCGGCGTGACGACGTTGATGCGGCGTCCGCCGCGATCAAACAGCACCGTGCCGCTTTCAAGGGCGAACAAAGTGAAGTCGCGACCAAGACCGACGTTGCGGCCCGGCAGATATTTGCGGCCGCGCTGGCGGATAAGAATGTTGCCGGCGAGTACGGATTGTCCGCCAAATTTTTTCACGCCAAGCCGTTTGCTGACGCTGTCGCGTCCGTTCTTGACGCTGCCTTGTCCTTTTTTATGGGCCATATGCGGGAGTGGTTGGTTAAGCTTTGATGTCGGAGACCTTCACGCGCGTGAGCTTTTGACGGTGGCCGACAGTGCGGTGGTAGCCTTTGCGGCGTTTGAACTTGTAAGAAACGACTTTCGGGGCTTTGTGTTCTTCTTCAAGAACTTCGGCGGTGACTTTGGCGCCTTGCACAAGCGGGGTGCCGATTTTCACACCGGAGTCATCGGAAGCGAGGAGCACTTCGTCGAATGTTGTTTTTTTGCCGGCCTCGACGTCGAGCAACTCGACATCGATCACGTCGCCGGGTTGCACGCGGAACTGACGACCGCCGGTTTGGATGATTGCGTAAGCCATAATTTTGCCGAAAGGGTCGTGAAAATTACCGCGACCATCGGAGGCTGGCAAGAGATTTTCCGCGGGAATCCTGCCACGCATTTTGGTTTGCCAGCCCTGCAGAGGACGGCGACGATGCACTTGCTTATGAAATACGTCCTCGTCCTGTTTGCCCTCGCCTTTGCCGGGTGCGCCACCACCCAACAATCCCCAGTGGATCCCAAGATCGTCGACGCCTTCTCCTCGCGCGGCGTTTCCAGCGCCACCGTCTTCAAAGTGCGCGAAGGCCTGCCGCTCAGCGTGAATCAGGTGGCGGAGTCCGCCGAGAAGGGCGTGCCGGGCCCCGGCTTGGTCAGCTACATGCAAAGCACCCGCAAGGCCTACAATCTTAGCAATGCCGACATCGCGAAACTGCGTTCCGCCGGCACCCCGGCACCTGTCATCGACTACATGCGACGCTCTTACAGCCTCTACGGCAAAGGCCCGAATGCCGTCGACCAGGGCCATCCTTACTTCTCCGGTGAGAACTACAACCGCTACGGCGGCAACGTCAACGCGCCCTTCGCCTACGCCCCGCCCCAAGCGGACACCTTTTTCAACTCGGCTTACGAAGAAAACCTCTACAGCCCGTTCTCGTTCCAGTAAGCAGCACGGCAAAGCTGTCCATCCGCACGGGATCTCCTTTCCATCCTCGCCTCTGGCGCGGGTGGTGGGAACAGTCAGCGCGTTCGAAATCGAAAATTCCACCCGGGAAGAAAACATCGACCACGCTTACGTGACAGTTGATGCCGGGCTCGACCGGCCCGTCACCCTCTCACTCAACACGCTCTCCTTCCGCAACCGGGTGGCCGGACACGACCCGCGCGTCCGTCTCGCCACCCTGCGCTGGCACTGGAGCCACCTGCCGGGTCGTGGGCTCTATCCGTTGGAGTTTTTCGATTACGAAACGGTCGAACTGCTTGAAAATCCCGAGTTCCGCGTGCTCGAACGCAAGGCCATGGAGAAGTATTTTGCCGAGTGCTGCGCGGCCTGCCGCTTGATCGAAGCTTGGGGCGTTCCTTACCACCGGACTCATCCCGGCCTGCATCAGATCCACTCGCGGCGCGCGAGCTGCGGAGTGAAACAGGACCTGCGCGGATGCGATGGTGCGCTGCGTTTTTACTTCGATGAAGACCAGCGGGCGGAGTTGGCCCTGCTGAAATTCTGCGGCCAGTAACACGAAGGCACCTCTCGCATTGCGGGGTCCGGAGGAAGATTTTACAACCTCCGGATGCCGCCCGCACCCGCCTTGCGTATTCCCCTGGCCGGCCTTGCCTTGGCGGCCGTGGCGGGGATTCTTCTCGCGGAGTATGGGAGCACCAACTCGCGGTTTCTCTTGGGTATCTCCGCAGTGGGTTTACTGCTGGCGTGCGGACGCCAAGGTCAGCTGCCGCTGTGGTTGGCTACGGTCTCCATTTTTGCTGTGGCCCATGACTGGCAATGGAACAACAACCCCGACCGGCGATGGGCGGAAGCGCTCTCGACACCCCCGCGCACCGTGCAAGTCACCGGTGTTTTGACTGCTGAGCCCACGGAAATTTCGCAGACCACAGCCGGGACAAACTGGAGCGGCGAAATGTACGCGGAGTCATGGACCATCGACGGACGTAAAATGATGCTGCCTGCAAAAATCCGGGCACGTTGGTCCAGCCGCACGGCTCCGCGTTATGGCGATCGGTGGACGATCGAAGGTGTCGTCTCACGTCCCTCCCCCCCGCGCAATCCGGGACAGTTTGATGCCGCATCCTGGCTCGCTCGGCAGGGCATTTTTCTCGAACTCCGAAGCCGCCATGAAAACGCGGCCAAGCTCCGGGCCCGCGACCAAGGCTCACCCATCAAAAAGGCCGCCTTGAGCACGCGGGAATGGATCCTCCGCACCTTGGGTCTCGGACTGGAGGGCGACGAGGGCATCCGCGCTGTGATGGCCGGCATCACCATCGGCGCGCGGGACGATGACGCGGAAACCTTCAGCGATTCCTTCCGCCAGACGGGGACCCTGCACTTGTTTGCGGTGAGCGGCCTGCACGTCGGGATGTTCGGCTTGTTGCTCTGGCTGGTCCTCCGCCCGCTCGGGCTGAGCCGACGGCAAGCCATTCTCGTGATCATTCCGATGCTTTTTTTCTACTCTCTGGTTACGGGGGCCAAACCTTCGAGCCTGCGTGCCGCCACGATGATCTCGATCGCGATGGGAGGCTTTCTCCTTGATCGAACCGTCGCTCCGGGCAACAGCCTCGCCGCCGCGGCGCTCGTCTTGCTGGGTTATGACACGAATCAGCTTTTCCAACCGGGTTTCCAACTCTCGTTCTGCGTCGTTTCGTCGATCATTCTTCTGGGTCCGCCATTGGATCAGTGGCTGGGGGCACGCTTGCGGCCCGATCCGTTTATTCCCCGCAAGCTCTATACCCCGGACCAGCGATGGCGGGCGTACGCGGGACGGAACGCGGCGGCGGCCTTGTCCATCTCCGCCGCCTCGTGGCTCGGGAGCCTGCCGCTCACGATTGCGTTTTTCCACCTCGTCCCTGTGCTGGCGATCCCCGTCAATATGCTCGCCGTCCCGCTGGCCTTTGCCATCTTGAGTGTGTCGATGCTTTCGTTGACGGGCGGTTTGTTCAGCTCATGGCTGGCCGCGGTTTTCAACCAAACAAACTGGGCGCTCACTTCGCTGCTGGTGGGCTTTGTGCAATGGTCGGCCGCTTTGCCGGGCTCCTACTTCCACTGGCCGCCGGGATGGATGCAACCGCCAGCCCGTTTGACCGTCTTCGACTTGGGCACCGGGAGCGCACAACTGCTGCGCACCCCGCAATCGTCTTGGCTCATCGATACCGGGACGGAATACGATCTCCGCAACATCATCATTCCAGCCCTGCGGCAATCCGGCGTCGGACACCTCGAGGCTCTCGTGCTCACCCACGGAGACACGGATCATCTGGGCGGAGCCGCCGCAGCGCAGGCGACTTTGACCCCGGGAAAAATCATCGAATCCACGCTGAACGATCGCTCACCCAGCCGGAAAAACTTCCACGCGTTCCTTCGTTCGCAAAACTTCGGAAAATCTCTTGTATGGCGCGGCGACATTTTGCGGGTCGACCAAGCAACCTCGCTTCGCGTGCTCGCGCCGTCAGCGGCCGGTAAAGCTCGCTTGGCCGACGATCAAGCATTGGTGCTGGGCTTGTACACCCACGGCTTGCGGGTGCTGCTCATGTCCGACGCCGGAGCCGCCACCGAACGGCAACTGCTGCAACAATCTCCCGATGACCTTCGCTGCGATGTGCTGGTTCTCGGGAGACACGGCGAGGATATCTATGCCACCTCGGAGTTTCTGGCCCGCACCCGGCCGCAGGCCATCATCTTGTCGCAAGCCGATCCTTTCCGTGACGGCAACAATGAGGCGGCCTTGCAGGCTCGCTTGGCCCGAACGGGTGCCGCAATTTTCGATCAAGCGGATTGCGGCGCCGTCACCGTGACTCTCTACGGAGACCACGCTGAGATTCGTGGATATCTCAACAACCAGACGGCAACTGTTCACCCGCGCTGAGACGGCGAAAATTTTTTGAATTTTTCTATTTACAAACGCTATAGCTTTATCTTATTTAAAGTGATTGTCAAATATGAAAATCAATTCGTTCTTAGTTTTAGGTCTATTGCTTTCAACAACTTCAGCGTCTTTGGCCCATGGGCCAGCCCACATAGCGCGCAACGTTGAGCAGACGCAAATCAATGAAGTCGTGGGAGACCAAGCCGTCGGCGTGCCCATAAGTCAAGAAGTCGCCGAACGCTGGTGGGCCGCCGAAGCCACCACCGGCTGGGAAAGCCGTCACGTCCACTACGGCGTCAACGAGACCGGCTCTTCCGGTGCCTACGTCAATGAAGTCGGCATCCAGTTGGGCGACTTGGCCATCAACGTCTGGAACGGTTTCGGCATCGGCAACAGTTTCAACGAATGGGACTTTACCATCGGCTACAACGTCGAAATTGGCCCGGTCTTCATCATCCCAGGCTACAACTTCCGCTACATGGCGGGCCACGTTGAGCCGTCTGGACATGCGCATCACGAGGAGGAGCATCATGAGGAGGAGCACGAGGAGGAGCACGAGGAAGAGCATCATGATCACGAGGAGGAAAACGGCTCACACGCGCACAGCACCTATGGCAACGAGCTCTTTTTGACCATTGGCACCACCGCCATTCCCTACGTCATTCCCAGTGCCAACTTCATCTGGGACCTCAACAACACCCCGGGCGCGTTTTTGGAATTCCGCGTCGATGGTGACATTCCTGTTTACGGCGAAACATTCAGCCTTCAGCCCTACACCACCCTCGGCCTCAACTTCGGCTACAACACGATGGACTACTACGGCTGGAACAACTTCCAGTTAGGCCTGCAGGGAACGTTTCAAATCACCCGCTACGTCGCCGCTTTCGCCGGGGTGAACTATTCCGTCGCCCTCGAGGCCCTGCAGCAGATCCAACAGGACAACGTCTTCTGGATTAACGTCGGCCTGAGCTTCGCCTACTGACGGTGTCTCCAAGCAGGTTCAAACAACTTGTCGTTTTCCCCCAGACAAAACGGGCGGAACGCCTGTGTCCCCTGCCCAAGCCAAAAGTCTAAAAACAACGGAAGTTGGTATTACCAACCCAGTCCCGTGGCTCAAGCTTCGTGCTGCTGCTTATCGCCGACCCAGTCGAAGTGGAAAAACTTTCCCTTCGGTTGGTCCGTGCGTTCGTAGGTGTGCGCCCCGAAGTAATCGCGCTGGGCTTGCAGCAGGTTGGCCGGCAGACGCTCGGCGCGGTAGCTGTCGAAATAGGCGAGTGACGCGCTGAAGGACGGCGTAGGAATGCCCGAGAGCACTGCGTCGGACACAATCTGGCGCCAGTTGGCCTGCGTGCGCTCGATGATGTCCTTGAAATAGGGATCGAGCAGAAGGTTCGGCAGTGCCGGATCGCGATCAAACGCCTCTTTGATGCGCTGGAGAAAACGCGCGCGGATAATGCAGCCGCCGCGCCAGATCATGGCAATCTCGCCGAAGTTGAGCGGCCAGTTTTGCTCCGCCGCCACGGCGCGCATGAGGGCGAAACCCTGAGCGTAGGAGCAGATTTTCGACGCGTAGAGCGAATCACGCACGGCATCGATGAGTTCCTGCTTATTGCCGGCGAACTTCGCTTGCGGCCCGCTCAGCACTTTCGCGGCAGCCACACGCTCTTCTTTGATGGCGCTGAGACAACGGGCGAAGACGGCCTCGGAGATGGTCGAGATCGGTATGCCCGCGTTGAGTCCGTCGGTCACGGTCCATTTGCCGGTGCCTTTTTGCCCGGCACGATCTTGGATGACATCGACAATCGGGGCCCCAGTCACGGGATCTTTCACCGCGAGGATGTTGGCTGTGATTTCGATCAGGAACGAATCGAGATCTCCGGCATTCCACGAGGCGAAGGCGCTCTGCGTTTCATCGACCGACAGGCCGATGCCATGACGCATGATGTTGTAGGCTTCGCAGATCAGCTGCATGTCGCCGTATTCGATGCCGTTATGCACCATCTTGACGAAATGGCCCGCGCCATTGGGTCCGATGTACGCCGTGCAAGGCACGCCCCCTTCGACCGGTTGGCCGGGCTTGGCGCCCTCGATCGGCTTGCCGGTTTTCGCATCGACCTTCGCCGCGACGGCTTGCCAAATCGGCGCCAGCTCGTTCCATGACGACTCCGCTCCGCCGGGCATGAGCGAGGGGCCGAAGCGCGCGCCCTCTTCTCCGCCGGAAACACCGGAACCGATGAAGCGCAGGCCTTTGGATGTGAGGTCTTTCTCGCGCCGGACGGTGTCGGTCCACAAGGCATTGCCGCCGTCGATGATGATGTCGTTTTTTTCGAGCAGCGGCACAAGGCTGTCGATCACCGCGTCGGTCGCTTTTCCGGCTTGCACGAGGATGATGATTTTGCGCGGGCGTTGGATCGAGGAAACGAAGTCTTTCAGCGTCAGTGAAGCATGCACCCCGCCGGGCGTATCAGGGTGCTCCTTGACGAACTCTTCGGTCTTCGACGTCGTGCGGTTGTAGACCGAAATACGGAAACCGTGGTCGGCAATGTTGAGGGCAAGGTTTTGACCCATGACGGCGAGGCCGATGAGTCCGATGTCGGAGAGTTGGTTGCTCATAAAGTGGTTCAAATTTCGTAGGCGCGAGCGAGGGCGGTTCGATCTTAGAAAATATCGATCGTGTTCAGCGCGACCAATTTTGCTGCATTGAGGTTGTGGGATTTGGCCATATTTCCAATGGAAGGCCAACCAAACATGGATAGCAAAGCGTGTTTTTATGTTCGGCCGGAAACAACCCGTGGAACTTTCGAGCTATCCTTGGCCATCAGCATGTAGAGGCAGGGAATGATGAAGAGCGTAAAAATAGTTCCGATGGCCATACCGCCGACCAAGACCAATCCGATCGAATTACGGGCCGCCGCTCCGGCACCGGCCACCAGCACCAGCGGGAAATGGCCCGCCACGGTGGCCATCGATGTCATGAGAATCGGACGCAAGCGCACGCGCGCCGCCTCGCGCACAGCAGCAAGTTTGGTCAGGCCCTCCAGTTGGCGCCGATTGGCAAACTCGACGATGAGGATTCCATTTTTGGCGATCAGGCCGACGAGAGTGACCAAACCGACCTGCGAGTAGATGTTGAGCGTTGTTGTCCACCCCTCGGTCCAGAACGAGACATCCGGGGCGGGCATTTTCAGGAACGTGAAGACCAATGCGCCGAACATCGCCAGCGGGACCGACCCGAGAAGGATAATGAACGGGTCGCGGAAGCTGTTGAACTGGGCCGCAAGGACCAGAAAGATCAGGACCAGAGCCAAAGCGAGTGACGGCAGAAACTTGCTGCCCTCGGCCCGCAACTGACGAGACTCGCCGGTGTAGTCGATGACATAACCCGGCGGCATAATCTTCGCCGCCTCATCTTCAAGGAAGCGCAGCGCCTCATCGAGGGGACGGATGGCCACACCGCTGATTTTGACAGCGTTGAGTTGCTGGAAGCGATTGAGCGAGCGCGGTTCGGCCGAAGATTTGAGCGTGGCGACCGAACCCAGCGGAATGAGGCGACCTTCGGGCCCGGTCACATAAATGCTTTGCAGCTGGTCGGGATTCAGCCGACCGGTCCGCCGGATCTGCGGAATCACCTTGTAGCTGCGACCGCTGATGTTGAAACGGTTCACATAATTACCTCCGACCATGGCCGAGATGTCCTCACCCACTTGCCGGAGATCGAGCCCGTAAGAAGCCACCTTGTCCCGATCGAGCACGATCTCGGTCTGGGGTTGGTCGATTTTTGTGTCGATGATCGGCGGGAAGGCAAACATTCCGCTGGCGGCGGCCTTTTCCTGCAACTGACGGGCGATCTCGAGAATTTCAACCGGTTCAGCCGTCGAGGCGATGATGAACTCGACCGGAAAATTGCCCCCGCCAGGCAACGCAGGCGGCGTGACCGGAAACATATTCACCCCGGCTAGCTGGGAAATTTTTTGCGCCACCTCCGGCAAGATCTCCTTGGGTGTGCGCTCACGCTCACCCCACGGCTTGAGCACCATTCCACCGAAGCCCGAGGTGGGTTGCGTGAGCTGGAAGGTGTAGGATGTCTCGGGCGTATCGAGAAAGATGCGGGTGGCCTCGTTGGCATAGCGCGAGGTTTCCTCGACCGTGGCATTGGCAGGAGCCTCTACAATTCCAAAAATGACCCCTTGATCCTCGGAAGGAGCCAACTCGCCCGGAGACATGATAAACATCGGGACACACAACGCGCCGATAACCAGCCACACAGCATAAGCGGCGGGACGTGAATCCAACACCCGGTCAAGCCAGCGGCCGTAAATGTCGCGCAGACGATTGAAACCGCGGCTGATCACTCCGGCGAAACCATGATCTTCCATCCCCGGCCTCAATAACTTCGCACTCATGGCCGGCGAAATTGTCAGAGCCACGATACCGGAAACAAAAACCGCCCCTGCCAGCGTAAAAGCAAATTCCCGAAAGAGCGCTCCGGTCAGTCCGCCCTGCAAACCAATCGGCAGATACACTGCCGCCAGTGTGACCGTCATGGAGATGACCGGGCCCACCAACTCGCGGGCGCCTTTGATGGCGGCATCGTAAGGTGACAAACCGTTCGCCAAGTGCCGCTCGACGTTCTCCACGATCACGATGGCGTCATCGACGACAAGACCGACGCAAAGCACGACGGCCAGCAGGGTCAGCAAATTGACAGTGAACCCAGCCGCCTGCATGAGGAAGATCGCGCCAAGGATCGACAACGGGATGGCCACGACCGGCACGAGCACGGCGCGCACCGATCCGAGAAAAAGGAAAATCACAACGACAACGATCAGCAGCGTTTCCGCCAGTGTCTTGAGCACCTCGCGGATGGCATCGGTGATATAGACCGTCGAGTCGTAGCCGATACCCGCCTCGAGCCCCGCGGGGAGTTCCTTTTTGATCTTTTCCAGCTCCGCACGCACACCGCGGATGACATCGAGAGTATTGGCGTTGGGCAGAACCCAGACACCCATGAACACCGCCTGCTCACCGGAAAAACGGACGACCGAATCGTAGTCCTCCGCACCCAGAACGACATCGGCCACATCCCTCAGCCGGACAATGGCACCGCCGCTTTCCCGCAGCACAAGATTTTGGAATTCCTCGACGGTGCGCAAATCCGTGTTGGCCGTGAGATTGACCGTGACTAGCGCACCTTTTGTCTGGCCAACAGCCGCGAGATAATTGTTGCCCGCCAGAGCCTGCCTGATTTGTGCTGGGCTGACATTGAGCGCGGCCATGCGCTCAGGCTTGAGCCAGATACGCATGGCAAAAACACGGCCGCCGAGAATATCCGCGCGCTGCACCCCGGGAACAGCTGTGAGTCGCGGTTGCACCACGCGGGACAGGTAGTCGGTAATTTCGTTAGGTTCGAGGATGTCCGAGACAAACCGGAGATAGGACGCCGCGCGTTCGGAGTCGGCACTGACGATATCGATGACCGGCACCTCCGCCTCGGGCGGCAGATCACCGCGGACTTGATCGACCTTCGAGCTGATCTCAGAGAGCGCCTTGGTCGGATCGTAGTTGAGTTTGAGCCGCGCCGTGATGAGCGAACGACCCTGCGAGCTTTGCGATTCGATGTAGTCAATGCCGTCCGCGGCAGCGATCGCTCTCTCGATCGGCGTGGTGATGAAGCCGCGGACCAAGTCGGCATTGGCGCCGATGTAAACCGTGGTGATCGTGACCGAAGCGTTGTCGCTGCGCGGATATTGGCGAACGGTCAGGGTAAAAACGGCCTGCACACCCGCGACAAGAATGAGCAGACTGACCACCACCGCGAGGACCGGCCGCTGGATGAAAAGGTCGGTGAAGCTGCCGCCTCCTCCACCACGTCCGGCCAAATGACGGAGGCTCATGTGTCTTCAGGCTCGGGGGCCAACTGCGGCTGGGGAGCCAAGCTGTTGTTCACCTTCACGGGGCTTCCGTTGCGCAACTTGAAAACACCCGCCGATACGACCGTGTCCCCGGCCTGCAGCCCCTCGGTGATCGCCACAAAATCTCCCATCGTGCGACCGCTGCGAACAAAACGCTGCTCGGCCACCAGCATTTTCGAACCATCCTCGCGGCTTTTTTCAAGAACGACAAAAACCGAGTCGCCGTAGGGCGCACGGAGGAGCGAGGTGGCGGGAACCCGCACCACATCCTCGGCTTCGCCGAGAGAGAGGATCACCCGCGCGAACATGCCCGGTCGCAGTGCGCCCTCGGAGTTTTTCAACGTACCCTGCAGGCGGATGTTGCGGGTCACACGGTCGATCTCGGAGTTGATGGCGGTCAACTCACCCTCAAAGACACGACCCGGGTAAACATCGGTGAGCACTTGGATCTTTTTGCCGAGCTGCAATCCGGCGATCAGCTGCTGGGGCAGCAGAAAATCCACGAAAATTGGGTCGAGAGACTGCAGCGTGACGATTTTATCGCCGTAGTTGACGAATTGTCCGAGGTTGACTTCACGAATGCCGAGGCGGCCGGAAAAAGGTGCGTTGAGCTGCTTCTTGCGAATGGTCGCTTTGAGTTGCTCGACCAACGCGGTCATCTTGCGCAACTGCGACTCGGCAGCATCGAGGTCCGATTGCGGGACGGTGTTGTTTTGGCGCAAGCGTTTAGTGCGCTCGTAAACCGTGCGGGCCAGATCCTGCTCGGCCTCGGCCGATCGCAAGTTGGCTTGTTCCGTCTCGGTATCAAGCTCAAGAAGGAGGTCATTTTCTTTGACTTCGGCCCCGTTGGCAAAATGGATTTTTGTGATGACCCCCGATTCTTCAGTGCTCAGGTCGGCCCCCTGCACAGCCCGGAATGAACCGACCGATTCTACCCGGCGATCCCAACGATCAGCCTCCGCCACCACAGTGCTGATCGTCACCGGGGGAGGACCTCCCTGCTCTTTGCCGCTCGCGATGAGGGCGCTGATCTGCAAAGTCTTGACCCCGACAATCCCTCCGACCACCAGAAGCAGGATCAGGGCCGCGACAAGATAGACTTTGATTTTCATTCGGGCTTTATTTGTCGACTTAGGTTCAAACGCACGTATCAACCTACATGGATGCCGTCTGATGTCACGGTCCCGCCACAAACGAACTCTCTTCGCCAGAAGCCCCCAAATCCGGCCGCCGTTGGCGGGTACGCTCGCGGGCCTGTTCACGGCGCCATGCCTCGATCAATCCGTGGTTCCCCCCCAGCAGAATGTCGGGAACTTTCCACCCCTGAAACTCGGCCGGTCGGGTGTATTGCGGGTATTCGAGCAAACCGCGGGAAAAAGATTCATCCACCGCCGACTGGGCATCACCCAGCACGCCCGGCAACAAGCGCACGACGGCATCGGTTACAACCAAAGCGGAGAGCGTTCCGTTGGTCAGCACATAGTCACCGATGGATATTTCTTCATCGACAAGATGATCGGCCACGCGCTGATCGACCCCTTCGTAATGTCCCGAGATGAGCACGAGATGCTTTTCGGCGGACAAGCGCCGCGCTGCGGCCTGATCAAAGCGCGCTCCCTGTGCAGAAAGCAGGATCACCCGTGAGTGCGGCCGCCGCAATTCCTGCAGGGCCGAGTAGACGGGCTCGACCTTCAACACCATACCCGCGCCACCCCCGTAGGGAGGCTCGTCGGTCACCCGGTGTTTGCCCGGCGCCCACTCGCGCAGGTTACGCATGCGGATTTGCGCGAGATTTTTTTCCTGCGCGATCCGCAGCATGCTTTCGCCCAGAAGACCTTCCCCCATAGAGGGAAAAAGTGTGAGAATATCGATTTCCACGCGGTTCTGTTAACATGGACCGCACCCGACAACCAGAAAACCCATGAACATTTGTCCCCACCGCTTTGTCTCACCCACGATGTCCAAATTCCTGTTTTCCTTCGGGGCGCTCTTGGCCCTTTTGACTATCGCCCCGGCAGGCATGGTCGATGAACTCTCCGTCCAAGACCGCACGCAACTCGAGAAGGGCGGCAACGTGCTGAAAACGCGCGAGATTGATGGCGCCACTTGGCCGGAAGTCCGTATCTACCGCAAAGTGAAAGCCTCACCGCAGGGCGTCACGAACCTTTTTCTGGATTACGAAAACGCCAACACCTTCATCGAAAACCTCGACTCCGCTGTGGTCGAACATAAGCCCGACGCCAACACGAAGGACGTGCGCTACACCGTGCGACTGCCGGTGCTCTTCTCCATCAGCTATCTCGTCCGCAACCGCTACGAAAAAACTCCCAATGGCTACACGGTCCATTGGAACCTGCTGGAATCCATTTTTGCGAAATCAGCCAAAGGCTCCCTGCGTGTCGAACCGCACGGCGACACGGCTGTGATCTGCTACGCCAACCACGTCGAACCCGCCACCAAACTCGTCGCGGGACTGCGCGGCCAAGCCCTCAAAGAAGCTTCCCGCACCGTGGATGCCATCGTCAAAGAAGCCGAGCGGCGCCATGCTGCCACGCCGGCGCAGACTCCTTAAGGCCGCCCCGCGGCATATTCTCGGCAAATTTCTACTATCCCGGGATGCTCTTCAGCATCTCGGCATTGGTCGGGTATTTGCGGATAAAATGGAGCAAACGCTCGATGGCTTCGATCGGCTTGTGACCGGCGAGACCGCGACGGATGACGTTGATCTTGTGCATCTGCTCCTCGGGCAGCAGCAATTCTTCGCGGCGCGTGCCGGAAAGGAAGATGTCGACCGCGGGATAAATGCGCTGTTCGCTCACCTTCCGGTCGAGCACAAGCTCCATGTTGCCGGTGCCTTTGAACTCCTGGAAGATCAGCTCGTCCATGCGGCTACCGGTTTCAATGAGCGCGGTGGCCATGATGGTCAATGACCCGGCCTCCTCGGTGTTGCGGGCCGCGGCAAAGAGCTTGCGCGGAATCTCCAGCGCGCGCGAATCGACTCCGCCACTCATGGTGCGTCCGCCACCTCCGGTCGCATTGTTGAACGCCCGGCCGATACGCGTGAGCGAATCCATCAACACAAAGACATCCTTGCCCATTTCAACCAAGCGCTTGGCGCGCTCAATGGCGAGAATGGCGATACGGGTGTGGCTTTTGATATCGCTGTCGTTCGAACTGGCCATCAATTCCGCCGTCGGCACCGTGCGGCGGATCTCGGTCACTTCTTCCGGACGCTCGTCCACGAGAAGGATGATGAGCTTCATCTCCGGATGGTTTTTCACCACGGCCTCGGCGATGTGTTGCAGCAGGGTCGTCTTGCCCGTGCGCGGCGGAGCCACGATAAGTCCGCGCTGGCCCTTGCCGATCGGCGTCATCAG
>Ga0207937_1000431_pt1 | contig 14782 bp, 13 predicted proteins | sample LakMenEpi04Sep11_FD_150668 | JGI IMG/M metagenome (GOLD analysis project Ga0207937, IMG submission 150668) | Freshwater microbial communities from Lake Mendota, WI - 04SEP2011 deep hole epilimnion (SPAdes) | ecosystem: Environmental > Aquatic > Freshwater > Lentic | place: Lake Mendota, Madison...
ACCATGCTCGCTGCGTTGTGTGACCACATTGAGGCCACACCCTCCGCCGTCAACCAGCTTTCCACGCTCCGGCTCGTTGCCTACGGTGCCGCCCCCATGCCGCCGCCGTTGCTGCACCGCGCCCACCGACTCCTGCCGCACCTCGACTTCACCCAGGGTTATGGGATGACCGAACTGTCAGGGAACGCGGTGTTCCTCGGGGTGGAGGCACATCGGGAGGCACTGGCCAACGGGGACGACACCCTGCTTGGCGCCGCCGGTCACCCCGCCCCCGGGGTGGCGATCCGGGTCACGTCGGCGGACACGGGTTTCGCTCTCCCCGTGGGTGCGGTGGGGGAGATCGAAGTGCGTGCCGGACAGGTCATGGCCGGGTACTGGCAGGATCCTGAAGCGACCGCGTCAACCGTGCGTGACGGCTGGTTACGCACCGGGGATCTCGGGGTGTTGAACGCTGACGGGTTGTTGACGGTGGTGGATCGATCCAAGGACATGATCATCACCGGCGGGGAGAACGTTGCGTCTCGCGAGGTGGAGGACGCCGTGCTCGCCACCCCCGGTGTGGGGGCCGTTGCAGTGGTCGGGATCCCTGATCCCGTCTGGGGCGAGAACGTGTGCGCCGTTGTGGTGCCACGACCCGGGGAGACGGTGGACGCCGAGGAAATCTGCGGGATCGTGCGCCGACGACTTGCAGGGTTCAAGGTCCCTCGCCACGTCGTCGTCGTTGACGAACTCCCCGTCAACGCCGGCGGAAAAGTCCTCAAGGCTGATCTGCGGGCGTGGCTTGCTGCCCACCCCGAGGTGGTCGGGCCACGTAGGTCGACCTGACGACGTCAGGTCGGTTCATCCGTTGAGGGTCAACCGGTGAACGACGGCTTTGCCGGAGCGGGCGTCGGCGCCGGAGTGGGTTCGGGGTTCACGTTGGTGACGGTGAACGTGGCGGTGGCGTCCGAGTTCGGAAGTGACAACAGGTCGTTTGCGGCGGCCACCACGGTGGCGTCACAGGTGGGGCCTTCAACGACGGCTGGGACGTTGAACGGTGCGGCGACCACGGTGGCGGTGCCACCGGTGAGCGGCGACCCGCCGGGGTTCGCCATCGATGCCTCGATCGTCACCGGACTTGCGAGGTCACAGATCACGGTCTCGCTGATGGCGATCTGCACGTTGAACACGAAGCCGACGTTCGCAGCACCGCTCGCGGTGTCAAGGGTGCCGGTGAAGGGGCTGGCGTCGGTGATGATGATGGCCGCCTGGGGGCCGGTGCCGCCGCGCAGGAACGGCGGGATGGAAGTGGTGCCGTTGGTGATCGCATTGGTCTGCTCGTCAAGGTCGAACGTGATGGTCGCACCCGAGGGCAGCTCGACAGCGGGCGGCGGGCCGACGGTGATCGCACCGGTCACGGTGTAGGTCTGGGATACCACTGCAGCACCAGCGGGTGTGCCGTTGGCGCCGAGTGCGGCGACGAGTGCGACGGCGCCGCCCACGGCGAGCAGTCGACGGGTGGCTCGGGAAATCGTGGTCATGGGGGCATCGTAGCCCGGGTGGTTCCGGGCCTTGTCGCCTTGTCGCCTTGTCGTCCTCGGGGTGTCTTCAGAGGTCGCGTGGGCCGGCGCACGGGTTACCGTTGCAGACGTCACGGAACGGCCCGTTCTCGGCGAGGTACTCGTCGATGAGGGTGCGCAGGGCCGACAGGCGTGCGCCAGCCCCATGAGGGTCGGGGAATCCCGGCGTGGACGAGGGCCCGGTGTTGGTCGTCGGTGGCGCCGGATTCCCGAAGTCCCAGATCAACATGCCCGACCCCTGGTGAGGGAAGGTCGTCAGCGGCTCGATGTTCCAGAACGGTTCGACGTCAGGGCTGCGGCCGGGGGTGAGTGCCGGCTGACGCAACGGGATGTTCATCGTGCGGGCCATGACCTCGGTGGTGACGTTGGCCACCGCCTCGTCAGCGAACGCCATGAACACCAAGATGTCCTTGGCGGGGGTGTCGGGGTAGGGGTTCGAGGTGATGTGTTGGGCGTAGCCGTTCGCTTCGGACCGGTCCCACAGGATCTGCACGATGCCCGAACCGATGGAGCGTTCAATGGGGTCGCCGCCGTAGGCACCGTTGATGATGCTCGTGAACGGTCGACCGAGCACGCTGCGATCGAGCAGGGTCGAGTAGTTCATGCCGGGCACGCCGAGCAGACCCCGGTCAAAGTCTTGGGCGACCGCCATGATGGCGCCACCCATGATCCCGCCCTGGGAAAGCCCGATGTAGAAGAGCTGGTCGTGGTCCAGCACGCTGCGCCCTTCAGCGTCTTTGAACGGCGGCAGGTCACCGTCTTTGGACGGCGGCAGGCTGGCGAGCCCTCGAGGGTCCTTGAGGGCACGGCCCAACACCAGGGTGTTGAGGATGGCTTGCTGGCCTCGGTCGGGCAGCGTCGGAAAGTCGCTGAGGTTGCTCAGGACGTTGAGGACCGCCCCAGACGCGAGGTCTCCAAAGGAAAGGCCCCACAGGTCCACGGCGCAGATGGTGAGGTTGCCGTCCTTGATGGCCCAGTCAAGATCCTCTTGGGCAATGGAGCCTGACCCGAGCAGGCCGTGACCAGCGAGCACCATGCGGGTCGGGTTCGCACCCGACACGTTGGCCGGCATGGCACACCAGAAGGTCACATCCAGGGTGGCCTTTGAGGTTGCCGTGTTCGTGGTGCGTCGCGGCAGGCCGTCGGGGCCGAGGTTGAACCGGGCGCCCGGTCCACCTGATCCGGTGAGGTAGTTCGGCACCTTGAGAATGCCGGTCACACACCGGAGTTGGGTGGGGGCGCAGTCCCCAGTGGTTGGGGTGGCGGTGACGACTGCGGTCGGTGCCTTGTTGGCGTAGAGGTCGAACGTTTCGTCACGGATTTTGAGCAGTCGCCCCGAGATGTTCTCCGCTGAGGCAACCGTGAACTCCCACGCCAGGTACAGCTCGTTGCGGTTCACCCCCTGGGTCTCAAGGAAGCTGATGGATTCACCCACGTCAGCGCGGCGAGCGTCAACATCGGCACGGCCGATGTCACGGCCGTCACGGATGGCATCGAACGCTTCCGATGGTTCGAGCGCCACGCCGTTGCTATCAACGAGGTTCCGCAACCCCACCACGTAGGTGGCGCCCTCCTCGAAGTTGCGGGCCGGCCGGATGAAGGTGATCCGGTCGGCGTCATTGGTGACCTGCGCATCCAACTCGACCCAGTGAGGATGACGCTCGCCGGTGGTCTTGTTGATGATCACCACTGGCGTATCCGGGGCGTCGTACGAGCCGATGTCGGTGATGGGCGCTGCGCCTGATCGAGTGAGGTCGACCGACGGCAGGTGGACGAGCAGCGCTGAACCCGGGCTGAACCCATCTGAGCGGTTCTGGTCCGTCGGATCGACCCGTACCCCCTTGCTGTTGCGAATCATTGACTGACGGTCGAAGTTGAGCTGAACGCCGGTGCGGCTTGCGTTGTCGGGTCGGGTGAAGTGGTTCGACGGGAACGGGAGCAGGCAGCTGCGTGGGTCGAGAATCTCGCAGTCGAAGCGGGCGCTCGGCGGTGGGTTGTCGAACCAGATCTCAGGGGTTGAGGCAACGCGGGATAGGAACGCCGCCATCTGGCCGCGGGTGACGGCCACGCTGGGGCCGTAACGGGTGGCGTCGCCGTCAAGACCGTTGGTGATGAACTGCGCCTTCATCCAGCAGGTCGCTGAGGCGAGTTCGCCACTCGTGGGGGTGTCCCGGAAACCGCACAGCGAACCCGACGGCAATGCTGCTTGGGTCAGGCGGGACAGGAACAATGCCATCTCGCCGCGGGTCACCGTGCCGAGGGGGCGGTAGGGGTTGGCCTGGGTGATCTGTTCCCCTCGTAGCCAGCACACTGCTGAGCGGACGGCCGCCGGGATGGCGTTCTCATCACTCAGACCGCATGATGTCGGTGCGTCGGGTTCCCCCATCATCCTGTGGAGGAAGCTGGCCATCTGGGCCCGGGTGACTGCCCGGTCCGGACCGAAGATTGGGCCTTGGGGGGTGTTGATCCCCGACGTGATGCCGTTGGCCACCAGCCAACTCACGGCGTCGGCGAAGTAGGCGGAGGGCGCAACGTCGGGGAACGACGCCACGGCCGGTGAGGCTGACGGACCGGACCCCGCTTCAGCGGCCGTTGCGGTTGACGCCAACGGCAGTGCTGCGGTGAGCACCCCGACGACGACAGCGGTTGCCGCCCAGCGGCGTAGCGGGCGGCGAGTAGCCGTGTGGCGTGTCGGTGCGGTGTGCAATGTGATCTCCCCCTTGGATGAAGGCCCGACACTACCTGTAGGGGCACCGTGGGGGGACCGCGGGCTTGCCAACCACTTTGGAAATCGGGCGATCGGGGCGTAGAGTGGAGGCACGCCGCGGGGTGGAGCAGTCTGGTAGCTCGTCGGGCTCATAACCCGAAGGTCGCAGGTTCAAATCCTGCCCCCGCCACCAATTTGGGCGTTTGCCCGTCACTGGAGCCGGTCCGAAGGGGCCGGCTTCTGTGCTATTGCGTCGGGGTACTCGGCCCTCAAGCCAGTTTGATTCCGTCAATTTGATGCATGAAGCAATGGAACAGGGGGCTCAGTGATCGGCCGCCCGCGTGGTGAGCTTCCGTCCCCGGCCTCGTGCTGGCAGGAGTCCTCGTCGGCTCGCCGGCAGGTGCGGCAACCTCCGGTCCCGTTGGCGTCTACCCCGCTTGGACCATCTCCCCCCAAGGGCCCTGCTGTCCAGAACCATTCCGGCACCATTGACTTCGGCGCTTCCGGTCCGTCGACGAGCATCCAGTTCATCAAGACTCGGGTCGACGAGGACACCAAAGCAACCACGACAATCACCTTCGCCTCGCCGGTTCTGGCCAATGTGCTGGGCTTCGCCGTCAGCGACATCGGCGTCGACGAACTCGTCGTCGCTGGCACCAGGGCCGATGGATCTGCGGTGACAGGAGACCAGCTCGCTGGCACCACCTTCAATTTCTGTGATGCGGCCGAACCGAAGCCGGACAACTGCGATGGCCGACTGGCATTGCGACCTGGGAGTGCAACAGCGCGCGCAGTTGGCCAATACGCAAGAAGTCGCGACGCGGTTGGGGATCACTGCGCCCACGACCGGTCGCTGCTTTGCCACCGACCATCTCGGGATCGCAGCGACTCTTTCGCTTCCCTCGGCCGCGAGCAGTTCGTCGGCCACCGGACGGGTCATCGCCGCAGTGATCGTTGCACTGATCGTCATCGGCACAGCCATCGTGTTCCTCGTGCGACGACGGAGCTCCACCGGCACGCGCCTAGGTGGGTGAGCGACGGACGTCGCTCACCGGTCCACAGTCAGAACGGTTGACCCCGTCGACCTCCTAGACCATGGAATCGAACCGACGCTGTAGCGGTTCGCCATCGAGAGCAACTCGCCGATCTGCGCCGGGGGATGGCGACCCGAGCACACTCCCGATCCGTGGTCGAACTTCCAACCGCCGATCGATCGGGTCGCGGCGCGTGCTTCGAGATCGGCGACTGCGGCCTCAGTTCGGTCGAGGAATGCGCCCGCGAACACTCGTCGTTGCGTCGTTGCGTCGGCCGGGAAGGTGACCACCTGGCCCGATGGCAGGACCGTGTAGGCGGCGTGCACCCGATGGGCGAGCTAGGCCTCATCTCACGAGAGCGGTTGTCCGCTTCCCGCGTTCCAGTTCTCGAGATAGTGCGACAACCAGCGCAACCGTCTCCTCCAAAAACAACAACAACACCTGCGGCGCACCGCTGATTTTCTGTCGCTTCAGCACGCGCACGGTCCAGCAGAACTCATTGTTCTCGACGAAGTGCGTGATCGGGAGCTAGGAACCACCGCCCTCGGTGACTCGGTGCTTGGTTTGGCGATCTTCACCCTGACTGAGGTCAGTGGCACTTTGATCAGGTGCTGCGAAATCTGGGGACTGGTGGTTCAAAGTAGGCCGCGCCAACCGCAGTTTCGTGAAGAACTTAGAAGAACACCCGCGTGGTAGTAGCGTTCGAATATCGTTTGCCCAAGTCCAAGCGAACGTTTCGCTGGGAGTTTCGAATGATTCGAATGTGGCTGTCTAGTGTCGTCGTCGTTTCGGCGCTTTTGCTGGGCTCTGTTGTGATGCCGACACCCGCCGATGCGGCGATCGACACGCTGACAATTGTGCCGAGTCCCAACGCTGACACAGGCGATAGTTCTTTGTCGTCGGTGTCGTGTGTGTCAACCTCATGGTGTGTCGCCGTTGGTTCCACGGGTTCCGTCGACGGCGTAGAGACGTTGATCGAGACCTGGGATGGGAGTTCCTGGACGGTTGTTGACAGCCCAACCTCCGGCACTCGCGAAGATTTTTTGCGGTCGGTGTCGTGTGTGTCGACCTCATGGTGTGTCGCCGTTGGTTCCACGTACACCGATTTGGGCACACAGGCGTTGATCGAGGTCTGGAATGGCAGTTCCTGGACGGTTGTTGACAGCCCAACTGCCGGCAGCAGCAATGATCAGTTGCGTTCGGTGTCGTGTGTGTCGACCTCGTGGTGCATCGCCGTTGGTTCCACCTCCACCGATACCGCCACGGAGACGTTGGTCGAGTTGTGGAATGGCAGTTCGTGGTCGGTTGTCGATAGTCCGAATGCGTCCACGTTCGAAGACATGTTGCGCTCGGTGTCGTGTGTGTCGACGTCCTCATGCATCGCTGTGGGTTATTCCATCATGGATTCTGGGAATCAAACACTGATGCTGACTTGGGATGGAAGTGACTGGTCAATCGTGGACAGCCCGAACCCCGGCACAGCGAATGAAATCCTGAACGGCGTGTCCTGCGCGTCCCTGTCCTGGTGCGTCGCAGTTGGTGCAACGCCATCAGAATCAGGCAATAAACCATTGGTCGAGGCATGGGATGGCAGCTCGTGGTCGGTCGTTGAGAGTCCGAATGATGGCAACAGCTTGCTGCAGTCAGTGTCGTGCACATCTGCGTCATCGTGTGTCGCAGTCGGATTCCTCGCTCCCTCTTTTTTCGGCACTTTGCCGCTAGTTCAGGTCTGGGATGGCGTTACCTGGTCAACCCTGCCGAATCCGACTTCGGGCGCAACCGACGGTCAACTCGACGGGGCTTTCTGTCTGTCTGAGGCTTGGTGTGTCGGCGTTGGGACGAAAGCTGGTAGGACACAAACCTTGGTGGTGTCACTCACCGGCCCTGAGCCGGTGCCAACAACAACAACAACTACAACCACGACACTTTCGGACCAAGTCATTCCGTCATTCACCGGTTGAATCCGCGGTCGCTCGGCGACGGGTGACGCTCGCTTCTTCGCAGGCATCCCGGGATTCAACCCCGGATTCATTTCATAGGCCGCCCGATCAAGCACACCGCGCCGGCAACTACTGGACGATCAGCAGGTGAAGGCGGGAACCACTTCGGGCGCGATGGTCGTGCTGGTGGTCGTTCTGGTAGCTCGTCGGGCTCATAACCCGAAGGTCGCAGGTTCAAATCCTGCCCCCGCCACCAACTTGGGCGTTTGCCCGTCACTGGAGCCGGTCCTGCGGGGCCGGCTTTCGTGCTCCCTGAGCCAGCTATGAGGGGAGCCGGTGCGCTGCGCAATGTCCGTGTGCCTCGACACACGGTCCCATTCGCCCCGGGGGTGCCGCAATGGGTCCTGTGACAAGATTGTCGTTGTACCAGCAGCCACTCGCGTCGGATACGGCACTCGTCGACTCCGGCTGACCCAGCGAGGTGAACACCGTGGGATACGACGACACGCACGTGCTTCAAGGGCTCATGCCATCACGGAACGCACCGGTGGCTCAGCCCGACTGGGTCTCCGCTGCACGTAGGACTGAGTCAGCACGCGGCGCCATGGTCGGCACTGCTGTGGGTGACGCGCTTGGTCGCCCTGCTGAAGCACGCGACCCTGCGTCGTTTCGAGGACGGGAGGAGGACTTCCGCCACTATCAGCGGTGGAGTGGCTACGTGGGAGGCCCGCCCGGCACGTTCACCGATGACACGCAGATGAGTATCTGCGTTGCGGAATCTCTGCTGTCTGCGGGCGGTCGAATCGATCCCCATGATCTCGCCCAACGTTTCGTGGCATGGCTCCCTGAGGGTCGAGGCAAGGGGCAGACGTGCGTTGACGCGGTGTGGAGGCTTCAGTCGGGTGCTGCGTGGTGGGAGGCGGGCCAACCATCCGCTGGTAACGGCGCCGCAATGCGGGTGGCCCCGATCGGCATTGTGCTGGGCCATGACGTCAACGCCCTGTGTTTCGACAGCGCGCTTTCCGCAGTGGTCACTCACGCAGACCCTATGGCCGTCGCCGGCGCGGTCGGTCATGCGTGGCTAGTTGCCCGATTGGCTGCGGTGCAACCCGACACGTTGGATGCTGCGTCACTGCTTGACGAACTGGCGTCGGCCATTTCGGTGATCGACGACCCTGGTTACCCGGAACGGAGCTGGGAGACGCGTCCGGGTAAGACTTCGGTGGCCATCACGCTGGCTTCACGGGTCCGCGAGGTGGCGGATCTGCTCGCGTGGCCGACGGAGAGAGCGTTCAGTTACCTATACAACGGAGCGTTCGTGCTTGAGACGCTCCCTTGTGCCCTGTGGTGTTTCCTCCGTGACGTCAATGACCCCGAGGAGGGTGTGGTGACTGCCGTGCTGGGAGGGCGTGACGCGGACACGGTTGCGTCCATGGCTGCTGCGTACTTCGGTGCGCTCCACGGCGTGGGCGCTTTCCCGGATCGATGGTGCGGCGACAATCTCGAGCGGTGGGACGATCTGGTCGGTCTCGCAGACGAGCTCGCAGCGATACCCCCGCCGCGCTGACTCGACCGGCTCGCTCAGTGGTCGAGTCACATCGAATAGGTGCGCCGTCGCCCACTCCCGTAGAGCGCCGGAACCTGAGATTCGGTAGACCTGGGTGCGGCGGTGGATGCGTCAGCCAGTGAAGGCGGGCCGAACGACCGGCGTCGCAGTGGTCGGAGACGACGGGTCGGGACCGGGTTCCGGCGGTTGAGGTCCTAGTGGAGTGCAGGGGCCCGACACCCAGGATGCATCGGTTGCCGGCGCGAACCCGGTGGCGCTCACGTCGGCGGAGGCTGCCGTCAAGAGCGAGTACTCGGAGTCCTGTTCGGTCACGAACCCCCAGTTGCTGTTCTCTCCGTCAGCGCGCCCAATTGGTGGCTGGTCAACGAGGCCGAACCAGTGGGCGCCTACGACGGCGCCGGTGTTGACGAGGCACTGGGCGAAGTTCCGGTAACGGTCGGCGCGTTCTTGTTGGGTGGCCACGACCACCTGCAGCGGCGGCCACGTGTTGGGCAGTGCCGAGTCGGTCGCCCGCCAACCGAACTCGCTGATCAACAATGGCTTGTCGGCGCGTGACCTGTGGGCGGCGAGCGTGTCGGCGGTTGGCAGGAATCGCGGACCGACCCGGCCCACCAGTGCTTCCGCCTCCGGCGTCAATTCGTACCAGTTGATGCTGACCACGTCGACGTGCCGGGCGGCGGCGTCGAGGACCTCGGGCACGATGAGTTGACCGAAGAAGCGGGTGCCGAGATTCATGTGGTTCGGGGCTGCAGCGGCAAGCGCAGCGTCCGTGACGGCGAAGTAACGGTCGGCAACCTCGCCTGACCACGTGTCACGGGTGGCCTGTGCACCCAGTCCGCGATCGGTGAGGGTGGTGGCAGTCGCCAGTGCTCCCCAATCGCCAGCAGCGGTGTCGAAATCGGTGGCGAACGCTGCGAAGTTGTCTGCGTAGCGTTCCCGCAGCCAGTTCACCAGGTGCGTCTTGCCCGGCTCGGAAGATCCGCGTTCGGCGTAGAAGTCGAGCTGGTCACGTGGACGAAAGTCCTTGGTCCAGTGCAGCTCATTATCGAGGAAATACCCCACCAGCCAGGGGTCGTTGGCCTTCCCGGTGGCCGCTTCCGCCGTCTCTGCCTGCACGCTGTCCACCCAGGTCGGTGCCCAGAAGTCGTCGGTGCGTCCCGTGGCGACATCGTGACCGGCGAGCGAGAGCGAGACGGTGTACGGCGCGCGCCCGGCGAAGAGATCCAGATTGCTCCACCCACCGATGGTGTTGATCCCCCAGGTGTCGAAACGGGCCAGTTGGGCGTCAGCCCATGCAGATTCACTGCCGTATTTGGCGAGAATGGTTTCGAGGTAGGCGGCGTTGCCGTTCCTGTCGACGGTTCCCGTCGGGCGGACCGAGTTCAGTCCGTTGGAGAAGAACGGGTGACCGTCGGGCGTCACCAGCCACCAGCGGTCATCGATCTTCTCGGTGCGGAAATGGCCGGTGGCGGCGAGCGTCAGCGGTGTCCACCCTCCGTAGGTGTCCCACGGTTCTTCGGCTGCGGACGATCGGGCGGGGGTGGCGATGGTTGCGAGCAGAATGAGTATCCCCGCGAGTCCGGCACCGACGAACCGCAGCGGTGCACGACTGCGGTGATCGGATCGGAGCTGAGGCATTTACTCAGTCTTTCAGATGACTGGTGGAACTGGTCGTCGCCTAAGCACCGCAGTAGCCAATCGATCGCAATGAATCGAGGCGGTGAGGCTGGTCTACGTGCAGCGCTTTACGCGCATACTGAGTGACCAGAGATGCCTGCCGGGCCCCTTTGACGGATGATCGACCGCTACTTGGTGTGATGGTCTGGCAGAACCGCGAAGGTAACGAGCCTGCGGCACTTGGATTCGGTGCAGGGACCCTGTGTGGACTGCCACCACGTACAAGGCAGGTTGGCCAGTTGTTACTCGCAGGCGACACCGTCCTTATCGCCGTCGAGTCCGGGTCGGTAGCCGGGCTGACCTACGAATAAGGGAGCCATTCCAGACCTTTTGGCCTCTCCGCAGTTAGCGAAGTAAAGATCGGGTGCGCCGCCGCCCCCGCCCACAGGCGCAGTTGGAAGTTGAGCCGGCGATTGTGTGGTTGTTGGTTGATCACACCCACCAGCAGTTGACGAGGCCGCATCAGCGGCACGGTACTGATCCTGGCGGGGATGGCGTCCGTACCCATCAAGACTGTCGTAGCGGGCGATCGCATGGCCGGACTGGATCATTGTGAGATTGACGTCGCGGCCGTCAATCTCAACGTATCGAAGGAGCCGTCCATACCGATCGCTGTCGTCCCGAGCACCGGCAATAAGGACTACCCGTCGCCCCTCGACCATGCCAGCTAGTGCCTCCGTCGCTGAGGTATACCCGCACTGACCCCGTTCAGGGGTGTCGATGCCGATGAGCCGAATGCGAATTCCGCCCTCCACGTCGAGGGTGTCTCCGTCCACGACGGCCACGACGAGCGTGCCAGTCGTGGACTGCGTCGGTAGCGGGCTCGTCGGCGCTGGCGTGCCGCTCGTCGGGGCCACGGCGCTTCGGGGAGTGGGCGCCGTGCTGGCCGTCATGGAAGAGGTCGTGGATGTAGAGGACTCACCTGGTGCGAGGGTTTTGGAGGATGCGCTCAACCTCAAGGCATCTTCAAGGGATGGCTGATGCTGAACAGCTGAGTTGATCGCAAACACGACAATCGGGAGTGCAACGAATGCCAGAGTCAGAACCGTTTTTGCAGTAGTGCTCCAAGAACGCTTTAGCCAGACGAGCGCCAGCCCGAGCGGCCCAAGGAGAAGGAGCGCTGCGATCACGACCGGGGTCTGGAGGTACCAGGAGGCAGGAGGTTCCTTCGTCTCGGAGTCAACGTAGGTTGACCAGTCCGACTGATTGTCGGGTTCCCATGGCGGTCGATTCGGGGGCGTTGCTTCCTGGCGCCCCTTGTTGAGCCACGGTGGCTCGTCTGCGCTCACCTTCAAGATGCTAATTGCTCGTTGTGAAACGTTTTGTGGAAGAAGGTCGGCTGGGCTCTGGCAGGCGCTGCGATGGATGTGGTCAACGCACTTGCGGTAAGAGGAGTGGCGCTAGTCCGAGACGCTTGTGTACCGGGTTGAGCGGCGAGGTACCCCTCAATGGTGGTGGTGGGCTCGTAATCTGATCCCGACCCGCGAGACCCCTAACATCGGTGTGCCTGCGAGCCGATGCTGAAACAACTGGTCGAGGGCCATGACACTTGAGGTAGATCACGACAGGGACCACCTGCATTCTCTCGGTTACGCCCAAGAGCTCAAGCGCGGTCTCGGGACTTTCAGCAACTTCGCCATCAGTTTCTCGATCATCTCGATCCTCGCTGGCGGATTCACCAGTTACTGGATCGGGGCGACTTTTGGTGGCCCGCTTGTGGTCACGTTGGGATGGCTTGTGGTCGGCGCCATGGCGTTGCTCGTGGGCATGGCCATGGGTGAGATCTGTTCGGCCTACCCGACTGCCGGAGGGCTGTACTTTTGGTCGGCGAAACTGGCCCGCCGTAACGGTCCGGCTTGGAGTTGGTTCACTGGTTGGTTCAACTTCATTGGCCAGATCGGCGTCATCGCCAGTGTGGATTACGCCCTGGCGAACTATGCCGTGGCGTTCATCAACCTCTACTCCGAGGACCCCGCTGCGCCGATCATCGAACCGTCTGCGGGGAACCTGTTCGGTGTGTTCGTTGGGATCTTGGCGCTCCACGGTCTGTTGAACACGTTCGGTGTCGGGTTGGTCCGGATCCTCGGGAACGTGAGTGTGTGGTGGCACGTGGCGGGGGTTGCCGTGATCTGCGGTGTGCTTTTCGCAGGTCCCGAGCAGCATCAGGACTTCAGCTACCTGTTTGAGTACCAGAACAACAGCGCATGGTCGGGTGGGCTCAGCACGGTGTACGTGTTCCTTCTCGGTTTCCTATTGGCTCAGTACACAATCACTGGGTTTGATGCATCCGCCCATGTGTCCGAAGAGACCCGCAACGCTCGCACCAGTGCCCCCAAAGCCATTGTGCGGTCCATCTGGATTTCGGCCATCGCTGCGCTGATACTCAACGTGGCGTTTCTTCTCGCCACGCCCGCCGACCTCGCCCGCATCGACGCCAGCGAGTACGGAATCACGTTCCCTGTGGTGATCTTCACCTCGGTGTTGGGTTCCACTGCGGCCAAGCTGCTCGTGTTCATTACGGTGGCTGGCCAGTTCTTCTGCGGCATGGCGTCGGTCACCGCTAACAGTCGGATGATTTACGCCTTCAGTCGTGACGGAGGTCTGCCCGGGTCGCGGTTCTGGCACCGGATCAATCCTCGAACCCGAACCCCTACGAATGCGGTGTGGCTTGGGGTCATCGTCGCCGCGGCAACGGGCGCGTTGTCGTTGGTGCAGTACGACGGTGTCTCGACGGCTTTTTTCGCCCTGACCGGGATCGCCGTGGTGGGCCTGTACATCAGTTACGTGATCCCGGTGTTCTTGAGACTTCGCAACCCGGACTTCCAGACCGGCCCGTGGAATCTGGGTCGATTCAGCAAGGTCATCGGATGGGTGGCGGTGTGCTGGGTGGTGTTCGTGAGTCTCCTCTTTGTCGCTCCACTCTTCCCACAGTGGCAGTGGTGGAACCCCGACGACCTCAACACCGCCAACTTCGCAGGGCCGCTCATCCTGCTGTCGTTCATCTTCGTGGGCGGGTGGTGGATGATTTCCGCCCGCAAGTGGTTTACGGGCCCCAAGGTTCAGGGGTCTCGTGAGGAGTTGTTGGCCATCGAACGTGAACTTGATGCTCTTGAGCACGGTGGGGTGCCGGTTTCCTCTGAGGCGTAGGTCGCCGCAGCACTGCACCGTCGGGGCCCGTGGCGTCACACACTCGGGTGATCATGTGTCGACGAGGGGGCGCAGCGCCCGCTGTTGCCGGTCCGAGATGTGGGTTGCTGCGCGAAGTGGGCCTGAGCGGACGATAGCGAGTTCACGTTGTACGGTGTGCGAAAACTTGATGTGTCAGCAGGAAACACTTCCTGCCGTGGAGTGATGGCCGTAGAGACTTGATTCACCTCCCAACACTACGGGGTGGGTGAGGCCCGCGTTGGATATGAGTGTTGGTCGTTCTACACATAGCGTGAGGCCTTCACTTCGGAGGGAGACCCCGGGTGAGCGCCATCGCTACTCCGTCCCAACCGGTTGGGATCGCCGCTGCGCCAGACGTCAGCGAATGGACCATGCTGAGAGCCCGTTCGATTGCGTCGGCAAGGTCGTGTGCGGTGGTACCCGCTGACGTCACTCCACTGACCTCGTCAACGACCTGCTCGGCAAGACCCCCGACTGGTGTGACGACGCTGGCGCGGCCGGCACTGGCGGCGAGGGGTACCACGCCCGACGTGGTGGCTGAGCGGTACGCAGACAACACCAGATGATGGCCGGCGAACAGCTCATCGAGATCCGCATCGGCGATGTAGCCAGGTTTGAGCGACACGACTCCACCCAGACCAGTGACTTCAAGACGTTCCTGCCACGGTTCGAGGGGACCCCAGAATTGTCCGGCGACGGTCATCTCAACGGGGATGTCGCGTTCCCGAAGTGCAGCGACGGTGTCAAGGGCAAGGTCAAGGCCCTTGTAGTCGCGCACGTGCCCGAAGACGAGGAGTCGCCACGGTGGTCCTGGCGGCAGTGGTTGAGGAGTGAGGATCACGTTAGGGGGATGAGGGGTAATGGTTACCTCCACCCCGGGAGCGACGGCAGCCAGTTCCGTGGCAAGAGGGCTGGTGTGAACGACCGCCTGATCGCACCGTCGCAACACCGTTCGGGTCAGAGCAAGGTCTGCAACGTGGCGTTCGTGTGGCACGACGTTGTGCACCATGACCGCCACGTGTGGCCGACTGCCAGCAGCACCTAGGGCCAGGCGCATCGCCGGTGCCTGAACCGTCGACCACCACGGGAACACGATGAGGTCCGATGATCGGGCGCGGCGCCCGGCCGCC
>Ga0207937_1000432_pt1 | contig 14781 bp, 11 predicted proteins | sample LakMenEpi04Sep11_FD_150668 | JGI IMG/M metagenome (GOLD analysis project Ga0207937, IMG submission 150668) | Freshwater microbial communities from Lake Mendota, WI - 04SEP2011 deep hole epilimnion (SPAdes) | ecosystem: Environmental > Aquatic > Freshwater > Lentic | place: Lake Mendota, Madison...
CAAGTCCGTCTCCATCGCCAAGTCCGTCTCCATCACCGGGTCCGTCTCCGTCACCAGGTCCGTCTCCGTCACCAGGTCCATCTCCGTCACCAGGTCCATCTCCAGAAGTACCAGAGCCAATTCCTGTACCAATCCCGTTGCCACCACCAAGCCCTTCGCCGTCCCCAAGTCCTTCACCATCGTCTAACTACTTAATCAATTCGATTACATTTTTTTCCGGGATCTCGAGCGAGAGAATCGAGGAAATCGAAGAGGGCCAACACTTCAGGGTGGATGTCGATTTAGACGGCCCGTTTGATAGCGATCAAACACTGATTGTCTCAGCCGACCTGAACTTCGACGGTACTTATCAGCCCGCGGAAGTGACAACCAAAATAATCAGAAAGAGAGAAGACGGACAAGGCGTAGCTGTTTTGTTAGTTCTCGATGACGGCATTTGGCCTGGAAACGCAACGTCTTCTGATCAATTGAGGGTCAAAGTCGATTTTGCTGGAGATTCCTTAGCAAAAAACATGAAGGTGAAGAATGTACGTCCCGCAATCGTTGGGATTCCATTTACCAATTTGGTAACGGAGCCAGACGGCTCTCAATATCATCAGGCCTTTGTTAGTTTTGTCGACCCTGGAGTTATGGATCGATTTAATGATTCGTACATTGCGTGGGGAGGTTGGGGGGACTATATCAATACACGACCATTTGTAGTGACTCAAGCAGCATCTGAGTGCTATGGCAACGTATGGACGGCAGAGTTTCGTGTGAATCCAGCAATCTATCCCGGCGCGTCACTCTATCCAGATCTTATTTCGATTTCAGATGATGACTTAGGTTCTGACAATTTCAGCACTTCGCAATTGGGATTAGTCGTAAACAATGACGATGACAATTGGAATCAAATTGAAGATTTACATGACTTTGGGTTCACTGACGATGACTTGAAGTCCGTTTCCGGTATTTCGCCGGGTACTTTTTCAACTCAAGAGGGACGTTACTATCTGTCGTATAACAGTTCTGTGATTCGCGTATGGGATTCCCAAGCGAAAAACTTCCTGATCCCTCCAGGTGATACGCACATTGATGGCTTCTTCTCCATCGACTACACGGGTCAGAATACCATCTGGGTAGAAGGTGTTTCTCCAGGGAACTCTGACATATACGCGTACTGGAAACCCAATGTGGCGTGCTCGAATGGTCTCGTCGGAAACTTGGTCAAAGTGACTGTTCTAGGGATCGATGTGGATGTAGATAGCGATAACGATGGACTGATAGAGCACGATGACTGGGAAGAAGAACTCGAAAGCCATCCATTCGCCCTCGGCAAGCTCTTGTTCTGGGAAAGACCAGGACAAAGTCAGGATGAAACTCTTGTGGAAATTAAAGTACAACTCCCTGTCGGTTTGCCGCCATCGTCGTTGGTGACGATCGTGGGGAAAACTATCCATGGATCCACTGGCACCGTCGAAGTACTAAAGCAGAACAAACAACATCTAGGAATGACTAGTTTTCAGGGCAATTTGGGAACCCTATCACTTGGAGATCTTTCTTACAATCCATCTAGCGGAAGTTTTTCGTTGTTCTTACGTCGACCGATTGCAGTGACAACTCCTCCAACTAAGAAAGATGCTGATGTCGCTGGGAAGCCTGACGCAAGGTTGTCGATAGAAGTTCGGCTTCCAAACGGCCCGACTGTGAAAGATGAGGTCAAGCTGCTCATTGTTCGCGAGCGAGATTTTTTTCACATGGTTCATTTGATGCCGCAGCTTAGGCAAGCTGGAGCTTCGCAGGCGGTTTATGGAGGCGGAACGGGTTCGGGAGGTACGATGCACCTCAGTGACGGCAAGAACTTTACGATGAGGTACATTCCGATCGAAGAGATGCAGAAAATTTTGGAAAACGAAACATTCAGCGCTCTTCCTGCAGATTTGAAAGGTTTTGCGAGATCATACATTTTGTCCCATTTGTACAATTACCGTCCAAATGGAGTGGATCCCGAGAAACCTGCTTCTTTCCAAGCTGGTCTGTATCGCAACTACGTTACTGGCGGCTACTCTCTCGCAATCCGGGGTACGGAGTTGAATTCGATCCCCGAAACGATCAATGATTGGCTTACGAATTTATATCAAGGGTTGACTGGGGACGATCCATCATACGAAGCCGGAATATTGTTGACTTGGGCATTGAAATCGATGGATTTCATGTCGTGCAAAGAGTTTCGACTGACTGGGCATTCGATGGGAGGTGGCATCGCAAGCGCTGCATCGGTGACCAATTCAGTTCCTGCGGAAGTGTTTAATTCCGCTGGTGTGCATCCTAATTCCCTGGTCCAGGATAACGGCGATCCGATCATTCCTGGGACCAACCCGAGTATGGGTGATGCAGCGTCTTTGATCACCCATTACTATATTGCCAATAACGTAGATGGCTCGCTGCAAGGCCAATTCAACCAACCGGATGTCCTTACGTTTCTTTCGACTCATGTACGTGCAATGCCAAAGCCTCCTGGTACCCTGATAGAGATCGAAGGCTTTCACAATCAAAACTATCCAGCTCGGATAAAATCTGGCATTTTGGTGCTCGGCACGTTACCAGAGAATCCTTCAGATTTGACCGTATGGACTTCAGCAGTTGCTGGCTTAAACCTTGTTCGCTACTTTGGGAACGACGTTGGAGAAATGATCCAGTCACACGGAATGGAATATGTCTTGTTTGGACTACTACACAACGATGATGAAAACGATCGATGGAATGCATATGATCAAAATGATCCTCGTCCGTACTAATCGGCGGTTGCAGCCACTGTTCGTTGGCCTATTGCTCGTGTACGGCGCCGTTTGTTCATCCAACCTCGGTGGACAGGAGATGAGCTCGGAAGACTTCTTTTCTGGTTTGGATCGACTCCAAGCGACTTGCAACGATCTATCCAAAGGTGAGATTGCATCGATTAAGAAGTTGGTGGATGACGGTGTAAGCTTGGACACGCAAGGCAAGCACGGAATGACCTTGCTGCTTTGGGCCTGGTGTTCGAGCAATCCAATTGCCTTTGAAGCACTGTTGGAACTAGGTGCTGACCCACACATTAGGCTAACATCGGATGTGCAAATCGAAGTTGCCCTGAATCCGCTGCTGCTTGAGAACGGATCGTCCGTTGTAGAGAATGTGGTTCGATACAATAGGGTGCAACAAAACTTCCTAGAGAAAGTTGTACGGTTTCTGCGCAAAGCAAATGATCACGACCGGATGGGTAGAAGTCTCTTTCATCTTTTGATGTTGGATGCCGACGACCGACTGATTGTCAGAAAGCCGCTTCCGGCCGTCCAGCATGGTCGTTACGCAAAGGAAGTGACTGAGTTCCGAGAAAAATCCCGTCGCGAATCAGACCGGATAAAGCTCGTCCAACTGTCCAATTTCGCACTATTGTTCGGTTCTGGTACCAACGTCAATACGCCTGATCGTACTGGAAAAACACCGTTGATCTCGTATATCGATTGGCTCCAGTCACTTGAACCTCATGATTCCCATCAGAACTTTGCCAGTCGAGCCGATCTTGCTTTGGGATCTTCATTACAGTTATTTTCTGAAACGGACTATTTGGAAGACAAGGATCGAAAGAACTCACTGATTGTCTCGCTTGAAGCATTTCGTGCAAGAATTAAGTTGCCTATAGCAAGCTCGCTGCCATCAACAATAGATCTCTTGAAGAGAAGGCAACATGATGTCAAGGATATTCGATTGCGTCAACAAAGCTTTTTAGAGAATAAAGAGATTGCTTTTTACCCATTTGATGAAATGTTTAAGGAAATTCTATGCGAGAAAATCAACGATTCTATACTTAGGCACAAGGCTCCCAAGGATCTTTTTTTGGCGGAGAATCTACAAAAACTAATTGTCTCGGGATTGGATGTAAACCACAAAGGTATGGAGGGTTTCACATTTCTGATTAGTTCCTATCTGGTACGCGAAAGTGAGTGGTTCGAATCGCTCTTGAAGCTTGGAGCCAACCCCACATCGAAATTAGATGGAGATCTTGCCCAACATCTTGATCCTCTTTTTTCTCAATCTGTAGGTCTGGCTTTCTGCCCCGAGCGGGGCGAGTCGGTTTTGATGGCGATTGCTCTCAATCCTTCGGAACGAGAGACTTACATGCGAATTGCGATGAAGTACTGTAAAGAGTGGAATGATCGCGACGATTTTCAACGAAACTTGCTCCATCGCATGATGTACCATCGCGTTCCGGAATCTCAGGATCTACTCGTTCGAGACTTGGTGGAGTTGGGAGTGGATTTGAACGCGCAGACGATTAGCGGATCGACACCATGTCACTTGGCCGTGTATCGCAATGCATCCTATATTCCAAAGCTGGTCGCCAAAGGTGCGGATCCAAACATTCGAGATGTACATGGACGAACGGTTCTCGATTTACTTCAACTATCCATTGACCAGAAATGGACCTTCCACGATGAAAGTGTTTTGGCTCTGCAGAAAATCAAGCCCCAGGATCGCTGATGGGTAGGTTGTTGGGGATTTGCCATGACTAAAGCTCGCTTCCGACTCGTTGATACGTCGTTCATCGTAACACCTGCGGGGCCGCTTTTGATCGAATCGATACCTGGACTATGCCTCCAACCCCCGCATTGTTCCTGTGGAGGTTGCGAACCGCTCAGCAGGCAATCCCATTCGCTGAAGCATCGATACGAAAAGATTGGGCAACGGGTAATTGTTCTGCGTATCAAATGCCAAGTGTTGACCGTGTCGGAAGCCACCGCCGGCAAGTAAGACGGGCAAATTCGTTGTGACGTGTGTATTGGCGTTCCCTAAGTTGCTACCGTAAAGCACCATCGTTCGATCGAACAAGGTCTCACCATTTTCGGAGATGCCTTTCAAGTCAGTAAACAACTGATCCAACAAACGCATATGCCACTGATCGATGGCTTCAAGTTGCTTTAACTTGTTACTGCTCTTTCCATGGTGAGATAGATTGTGGTAACCGTCGGTGATGTCGGTTCCGTGCAAATCGATCGCAGGTGAGTTCACGCTATCCAACATCAGCGTAACAGCCCGAGTTGAATCGGTTTCGAATGCCAATCGCGCCATGTCATACATGAGGCGAACTTTGTCCATATACTCTTTAGGATCTGTCGGATCCTTTGGTTGTTCCCCTTTGGCCTGTGGTTTCGGAACTGCTTCCCAAGCTTTGGATGCTTCTAATCGTTGCTCTAGGTCGCGTACCCCCGTCAAATACTGATCTACACGTTCGCGATCTTGAGGCCCCAGCGTTTTCATCAACGACTTGGTTTGGCCCGCGACGGAATCCATGATACTTTGTCCCAACTCCAGTTTTCGAACCTGCTGAGCGACCTGCGACTCCGAACCTTGAAGAAACAATTGTCGATATACGGCGGAGGGTTTCTCTTCGCATGGAATCAGGACACCTGCACCCGTCCAAGACAAACTCCGCAGTCCCTGCTTCACGTTGACGCCAAGCGTCATCGAAGGAAAACGTGTGAGGTGGCCAATCTGTTCTGCGATCAACTGATCTAGCGAAATGGTGTTCCGGAATCCACCGCTACCTGGGTGAGGTGCGGCGGTCAAAAAACAGATGTCGGCCGGGTGCCCTCCATCGACATCCGGATGCCATACGCCGCTAAAGACAGTGAAGTCGTCGCGATGCTTCTTTAATGTTTCGAGATAAGGCGAAAGGGTGTAATCGCGTCCCGCGCCGGTTGGGAAAAAGTGTTCAGGTAACAAACCGAGGTTGTTGCAGATGCCCAACATACGTCGAGGGGCGGTTGCAGATCCGGATTCGCGGTTCGCTTCTCGGGCCACTGCAGGACGCATTGCATCGAGGAACGGAAGGGCCAGCCCAACGCCCAACCCGCGTAAAACGAACCGGCGGCTCAACGACATATTTTTCAAGAGGACGGCCATAACAAACCTACTTGTTCAAAAACATAGGACTGCAAACAATCTCTTCGATCATCGAGCGAACTGGAAATCCTTCGGGCTCCAATCGGTCTAGGATCCGTTCTACCTCGACACGATCGCTGAATCGAGGAGACGAACCCGTCGAATATACTAACAATTGGTTCATGAGATTTCGAGCAAGTCCCCGTTGATTCTTCATAAGAAGCGTCTTTAGTTCGAAAATGTCCTTGAATTCTTCTCCCGAAGGCAAAATTCCAGAAGCATCCACGGCGGGCCCTTTTCGAAATGTGAATGGCTGGCCATTCTTGCCAAAGCCAATTATCTTTTCTCCTTCCTCATTCAAGCTTCGGTAGTGAGTTCGCCAACCACCGGACACATCAAAGCTCTCTAACGCAAATCCAACCGGGTCGATTTTGGAATGGCACCCCGCGCAGCTTGCGTCAGCGCGATGCAATTCAAGCTGCCGTCGAACGGTCGTTGCACCACGCGTATCTGGCTCGATCGCTGGAACGCTCTTGGGTGGCGGTGGAATCTTTGTACCGAGGATTCGCTCGTTGACCCATACCCCTCGCAACACGGGAGAGGTTGTTGTGCCATTCGCTGTGACCTTCAACACACTGGCTTGCGTGAGCAGTCCTCCGCGCGGGCTGTTCGGCGGTATTGACACTTTGCGCAAATGGGTCCCTTCAAACAGCGGGAACTCATAGTGTTTCGACAATCGCTCATTCACAAAGGTAAAGTCCGAATCAATCAATGCACCGACAGAAAGATTCTTCTGAATGACTTCGTTCAGAAAAAGCTGCGTCTCTTCGATGGATGCGTCGACCAAGGAGTCGTCAAGATAATAATCAGGGTAGAGGATCTCATCAGGGGATGTGTCGTTCGCTTTCCGAAGGTCCAACCAATACGCGAGGAACGCATCCACAAATCGTCGCGAATTGGGTTGATCGAGCATGCTGCGAACTTGATCTCTTATGCTCTGCGGATCGCCAAGAGCATCACGCTCAACAAGCTCGAGCAGTGATTCATCAGGTTGGCTATTCCAAAGAAACAAACTCAATCGCGAAGCTACCGATAAAGCGTCCAGATTCCCAACCGGTTCTGTTACACAAATAAAGTCAGGTGAACATAACGCCGCAACGTATGCTGCAATCATGGACTCTTGAAAGGAATGCCCCCTCGATAACGCATTTTTGGCGACGGTAGTAAATCGTTTTGCATCCTCCTCGGATACCGTTCGTCGATAAGCCTTCGTGAGGAATCGACGAACGAGACGATCAACGTCGATCGTTGTATCGTTGGACAGCACTTGATAAGTTCCTTGAACCTTAGCACTTGGCAGCGTGTCGAATAGCAATGGATGGCCTGCGGTCGGCCATGACTCTAGCATTGGTCCTTCCACTTCTAGATAGCTAAACGCGACGCCAGGCATCCCGTCCTCTTCCGCCAACGGATTGTGCCAATTGGATGGACGGGAGCGAAAAAGCCTGACCGCATCGGGTTGAATCGTTTCCCCTTCGAGTAGGTAAACGTCGAGCTCTTGTACGGAAGGTTGAATTTGAAAATCGAACTCACCGATGCGTCGCAATTGCCGTGGAGGCAATTCGGAATAGATGACGACCGGTTCCGATCTTCGGCCGATCGAAGTTTTCTCGCGATCCGGTCGCCACCATTTTTTCTCTTCTCCTCCCGCCCAAAAGGTATAACCCTTGAACCGTAGTTTGTAACGTCCTGATCGCGGTGCTTTGAATTCAGAGAACCTGGGTTCGATCGGCTCATAGCTACTGGCAACCACACCAAACGCTTCTCGCTCCCGTTGTTCCGGATTTGCTTCCCCCACCGTGAAGGGATGTTTATCATCGCGAAGAACCGCCAGATCCGGTGCGTAATCGATCAATGGAAAGACGGCGCGTTCGGGGCTTCGATTGAATACGGTGTAGTGTGTCTTTCGATTGAAGGAAGCTTGCTCTCTCGCATAGTAACGTGTGATCTTCGACGCTGGAGCATCGGGACGATCGGAAATCACTTGTCGCAATGCATAATCTGCCGCTTGCATGTAGCGAGCCATGTTGACATGCGAAACATCGAGAGCTTCGCTCACCTTATTGAATCGAAAGAGCTCGCCGTCCTCGGGCAACATCGTCTTCAGTTGCAACCACGGGGCATCCAGCAATTCTCGCAACGTGTTTTCATATTCGTAGCGGTTCAATCGCCTGAGAGTTGTTCTTCCCCGCGCAGCGATCAACTGTTTGTCAGAGTCCACAAGGATCGGGAACAAGGTACGAGTGAATTCACTTCGTTGCTCTTCAGTCACTGAGTTATCTGGCGGCATCTCGCCCGCTTGCACTCGATCGTAAACCAAAGCCCATGCGTTCAGATTCTCCAGGCTAAGACCTTTATCAAGCATCTGGCTCAAATCGAAGGCGGCCTCAGCAGTGCTCCCAGTATGGCAATCGAGGCATTTCGATCCCATAAATTTTTGCAATGCACGGTCGAATTCCGCACCGATGGCTTTCGAGCATGCGGATGCAACCATACCGATGCTCGCTGCGGCGATGAAAACAAAGAAACAATGCTTCAAAGACATCTCGGTCAACTCCAGTCGGTAGGGTACGAGATCGCAAGTCTCGATTCCCTAACCATTGTACCTCAAATGTCTCGACCTCGTGAATCAGAGAATGAACAAGAACGCGTTACGATGCCGCAAGGCAAATCAACCGCTTCATCTCGGCGACCGCGTTTTGAAATCCAACGAAAACAGCCCGACTGACGATACTATGTCCGATATTGAGCTCGAACATGTTCGGGATCGATGCGATCGGTAAAACGTTTTGATAGGTGAGGCCATGCCCCGCATGAAGCCGCAATCCTAAGTCGCTAGCGATCACTCCGGCTTTGATCAATCGATCGAGTTCGGCTCGTTGCTCAGCACCTTTGGCCAGCGCGTATTGTCCGGTGTGAAGTTCGATCGCTTTGGCACCGAGTGCCTTCGCGGTCTCAATTTGTTGTGGATCCGGATCGATGAAGAGACTGACTTCGATGCCGCATGCATGGAGTCGTTCGATAGCTTCCTTGACTGCGGGCGGATCCCCAAGCAGATTGAGCCCACCTTCGGTTGTTACCTCTTCACGCTTCTCCGGAACCAACGTGGCTTGATGGGGATGCGTATCGCAGCAAATGCCGACGATCTCCGGAGCACAGGAGAGTTCGAAATTCAATTTGATATGGACAGTCTCTTTAAGAACACGAACGTCGCGATCTTGGATGTGCCGTCGATCTTCCCGAAGGTGAACAGTGATCGTATCGGCTCCACCCAACTCGGCCAACGCTGCTGCCACGATAGGATCAGGTTCGTACGTTCTTCGAGCTTGCCTTATGGTCGCGACATGGTCAATGTTGACGCCTAACTCAATCATATACTAGATTTCCAACGCCGTTGGTGTTTCATGGACAGCACTATCACTGTTCCGTTATACGAACTAGGTCCAGTTTGTGAAGGTCGAAATAGCCGCTGCATTGGGAACTAGCAAGCAATTTTTACGATACCCGGTAACTCCATCTTCTTTCCTAGCCTATTTCGGATCGGTCCATCGACCAACTCTTCCTCCAGCTCCGGCGGCCCATACGGAACCGTCCGATGCTAGATGCAGGGTATGAAATCCCGTGTCTGCAAGTGGCTGCCAACGATCAAGTTCAGTTGCGGCATCCGATCCTGTAGGACCGACGGTTATCCACTGTTGATCGGTTGCCGAAAAGATGACGCACGAACGAAAACCTCGAGTGGATTGCAGGACGGGCACTCGCCACGATTTACCAGCCAAATCTGAAACTGCAATCGTTCCATTTTTGTTATCCATCTCCTTATAGTCACCACCCACAGCGACAACGGACTGGCCTGCAGAGGCTAAAGAAAAAATCCCTCGCGAGGGGCTGCTGGCTAAAAAGGGAATCTCGACACTAGTCCAGTGCAGTCGGTTGTTATGCTGTGCGTTTTTGCGAAAATCACTACAACGAAGAATTCGAGCAACACCGTCTCGACCTCCTAATCCGATCCACACATCATCTCGCAACAAAAGCATACTGCTGTTGCTGGCTGCGAAGCCCGCTTCGCCATCCAAGACTGGTGGGGAGTTCTCGACGTTCAATCGTTTCCATGAATCCCCTGAATTCGACGTGACCAACAGCTCGAGGCAACCGGAAATAGGATCACCAAACACAACACCTTCCGACGGATTGAAGAATTTCAATCCATTCAAGAAAGATGCCGCATGATCGCTGGAAAAAACGGTTTTCCAAGTTTTACCACCATCGGTCGTCTTGAAAATGTTTGCAGGTTGGCCGGCTGTTGCAACGATACAGGTATCTGCATCCCATGCATGGATCGAGCGAAACTCGGATTTTTCGAAGCCTGAAATCGCGAAGACATCGAAAGCAATATTTGGTAGCGTTGCGTTGCGACAACGAATAATGGTCCCTTCGCTACCGCAGGCCCAAGCCGTATTGCGATCGATTGCGAACAATCCTCGCAGACTCGACTTCTCTTTTGCCACGTGTTCGGCCCATGCCTTGGTCGGCATTGTTCCATTAGAGTTGGGAACTTGAGCCATGCACTCTTGGTTCGCTGAGCGCATCAACACAAGAAGCAAGTAGCAAACGAACAGTGAAAACCGAACCATAGGTAACACTCCCCCCAAAAGTAACCAGCGTAGCGTTTGGTTTTGGCATTGGAAGCCGGGGACATACGTGCTTTGCGGTTTGATGGAATTGCCGCTTGCGATGGATTCTTCGTACCTCGCGCGCGCATCGGGTTGGGATTGAATGATCAGTCCCAGAGGCTAGAGACAGTTATCCTCTAGAGATCGTCCGCATCCATGGAGACAGGTTCCATGACTTTTGTGTTACGTTCCACTGCAATCACCACGGTTTGCTCGTCCACACCGTCTCGGCTCTTGGCGGTCGCTGGTAGAACTTGCCGTCTATCTGGGAGTGGCAATCGAATCGAGAAACTACCATCGCTTCGCACCTTGACCGGCTCTTCGCCGACATGCAAATGTGCATCTGGATGGGTCGAACCGAAAACGATAAGTTCTGCATTCACTTCGAAGTGAAATTGTTTATGTCGTTTGAGGCTCCCCTCAGCGCCGCTTCCGAATTGCGAAAGAACGTCAGGGTCCATGCTTCGTTTGAGTCGTTCTTCAAATACTTCTTCAAGATCGCCAGACTGGGTATCCTCGTTGTATCCGCCACTCATCGCGTAGATCTTCTCCGCATCCTTAGCGATGTCAGCCCAATGGTCATCCGCTGCATCTTTTCCTCCCGGCATCGGCATCGTTACGGCATTGCTTCGAGCAAGTTCAAAGAAGCGTCCGTTCGATGTCAAATAGCCCATCAACAGCTTGAACGAACTACCTGGCGTTTCGAGTTCGACATACCAATTTCGGACACCACCGTGGATCTCGATGTCGCGAAACACGGTTTCAGCACTGCTCGTTGTGCCTGTATCTTCGATTTTTAGCATGCGTAAAATTGGCTTTGAAGTATGCCAATTTTCAGCAATCGAAACGCGTGCCCGTTCGACGGATTGCCTAGTGATGTCCCAATGGGCATGAAGCCAATAGGCATCGCGGACCATCAAGATCAATCGATCCTTCCCTTTTTCAAGCTTTGGAATAGGAGTGGTATGAACAAGTGCAGGTTTCGGGGTTGGCTGGGCTAGATCCTTTCGGAGCTCTTTCATCGCCTGGGCATTTCTGATTTTGGCGACGATGTCCGGCTTTGTGTTTGTCGGTGGAGGAACCGGCTCGACTTTTTTCGAGGGTGCTTTCATGACCGGGGCCTTCGCTGCGGGTTTAGGCGCTGCGATCATGGCTTGTGCGGAGTTCGGCTTCTTTTGTGCGATCGATGCAGAAGACGAGCTTTTGGAAGAGGACGCCGAGGGTTTCGTTGTTTTCTGTGGCACGACAGGTTTGGCAACAGGCTTTGCGCTCGAAGCACTCGTTTTCAGAGGCTTCTGAGCAATTAGCTTGGCCGGCTTCTTGTCGTTTTTCCCCTGAGCTGGATTTTTCTTTGCTGACGATTTCGATGTAACCGTTTTCGCAGTAATCGCCTTGGGTGATTGTTTCGCCTTGGGCTTTTTCTTGTTCGAAGCAATAGCTTTCTTTGTCTCGACTAAAGGGGTCGACCGCTTGGCTGGTTTCGATTTACTCGAATTGGTCGTCGTTTTCGCAACAGCTTTCGTTTGAGACTTTGCTCCGGTAGCAGTCGGCTTCTTGCTCGGCTTGGCAGTCAACAACTTTACCGCTGCTTTTGGGCTGGCGGTCTTCTTGCGTTCTGTTGGCAAAGTAAAGCTCCTAGCGAATCTGGCGTCGAAAGCAACTCAAAGTAGGGGAATTCCCACGATCATTCGTTGTTCTCAGTATGCTTGCCCATGTTAAGATTTCTAGGGTTTCCTTGAAAACTTGGATAGGTCAGGGTTGACTTTGTGCGGATTATGCGTGGAAATCTCGTCTTCCTCCCCCCAGTTTTCTTCGAAATTCTCGAATTATGTCCAGCGACCTAGACCCCGAAGTTCAAAAGAAACGCTCCAGAGAGAGCGTCTACGTGAGCGTGAACGCGTTCTCGAGAGTCATGGCCGTCATCATTTTGATGTTGGTGCCGGGCGCCATCGGGTACTTCCTCGACGGTTTTTTCAAAACCAGCGTATTTGTGGTGATCGGATTTCTAGCGGGTATGGTGATTGCTGGTATCGGCCTGATGTTTGTCGTGAGGCAAGCCAACGAAGACTTGAAGCAGAAAACCAAGCGATGAAAAGTGGAATCTTGCTGTTCTTGGCAGTGGCTTTAACTTGCCAATTGGTTGGCACGCTGGTGATCCAACTCTTTTATTTTTCCAAAGGAACTTGGCCCCTTTTTCTAGCGAATTTTGCCTGCCTCGCGTCTTCGTTACCACCTTACCTATTGCGGTTTACCAGGTTCGCAAAACAGAACTCGTCAGCGATTCCATTGATATCTGTGGGCTGGCGGACGGGTGTACTTGTGTGCGCAATCCTGCTTAGTGCTGCGACAAAATGGCCACTGCACTTTTTTTATTGCTTCTGTCTGTTGGGCTGTTATTTTCCTTTTCTGCTATTAGAATCCGCACTCGCCATTGTAAAAGTTCAGCAAGATTCTCGTCCTTAGGGCATCGCATGTCCAATATTATCCTCCACATCAAAGACAGCTATTACTTCGAGGTTCCGAAGGCGCTGTGGAGAAGCAAATGCGATAGCATCGAGAAGCTTCCTCCCTGGCTCGTCCGTCTCGATAGTGATTATCAAAATTTTGAAGCTGCGAAAATCGTATCTTCTTTGGAGTCGGCAGGCGTTCCCGGGGATTCTCTTGAAGGCCTCATGGGTGAATGGAAAGCTTGGAAAGACTTGAAGCCTGCCAACTCTGGTTGGCCTTTGGATGCCTTTTTAGATAGCCAAGTGGCGGAACTGCATTCAAGGGCAGCAAAGTGGGCGAAAGTGAACGCTGCGGACGCGGCCGTTCCACTTCAGGCTTACTTGTCGGAAAAGACAAACTCGGAGCCATATGCGTGGTTTGCAAATCTTGCGGCCGACGCTGGGTTTAAATCGAAATGGAAAGAGATCAAGGCTTCCGTAGATTCAAAGGATTTTTTGAACTCCTATAAAAAAGAAACGTCGAAGTGGAGCGAGGAAAAGCTCGCTTTTTACAACAAGTCGCTAGACGGCAAGGTGTTGATTCCACAGCCGTTTGGCGTTCTCAAGAATGCTTACGAACCGAACTCGGGATTTTGTATCTCGAAGTTCATGATCCTGCAGATTTTGGTTGCGATTTTGCTGGTCTTTCTATTGCGATGGCTGGCGAAAAAGGTTGCGAATGGCGATGCGCCGAAAGGCAAGCTATGGAATTGCATGGAGTCGGTATTGCTATTCGTTCGCAATAGCGTGGTGGTGCCGGCGATGGGAGAAGAGGATTCGAAGAAGTTTATGCCGCTCCTTTGGACATTCTTTGTCTTTATTTTTGGTCTTAATTTGATCGGTATGGTTCCTTGGTTGGGGTCGCCGACAGCGGCCCTTGCTACGACTGGAACGTTCGCGTTTGTTGTTTTCGCGGTCGGCGTAGCCATGGGTGTGAAAACCTTTGGTGTGGCAGGATTCTTGAAGAATATTTGTCCAGAGCTCGGATTGCCTTGGTATTTGGCTTTTTGGGTGGTGCCGTTGCTTTGGGTGATTGAATTTGCTTCGTTGTTTATCAAGCATGCGATTTTGTCGATTCGGTTGCTTGCAAATATGGTGGCTGGTCACGCGGTTCTTTTGGGGATCATGGGTTTAGCGGTAGGCGTTCATGCTTACGCAATGAGCTCTGGTGCTTGGGGAGCTCTTGCTGGTGCTTCGGTTTTGGGAATGACAGCCTTGAGTGTGCTGGAAGTATTTGTGGCGTTCCTGCAAGCCGCCGTGTTTACGTTCTTGGCGGCATTGTTCATTGGGAGTTCAATGCACCATCACTAGGTCTATTCGGTATCTGTTTATTTCGGTTCGCGTTGGGGCGAAATGAACGGCCGCGATTTCGTTACTCGTTTTCTGCCGGTTTTCCGGCATGGGAGATTTAGAAGTGTTTTCATTCGTTCGTTCGGCCATCTATGGTGTTGCGTTGATGGGTGTTATGGCTGGTACAGCTTCCGCTGCTGCTGAAGGCGGCGGAAACATTCCAGGTGCCATCGGGGCTGGTCTCGCCGTAATCGGTGCAGCCATCGGTATTGGTATGGTGGCAAAGGGTGCTGTGGAGTCAATCGCTCGCCAGCCAGAAGCAGCCGGAACTATCCAGATCAATATGATCTTGGCAGCGGCTCTGATCGAAG
>Ga0207937_1000434_pt1 | contig 14774 bp, 8 predicted proteins | sample LakMenEpi04Sep11_FD_150668 | JGI IMG/M metagenome (GOLD analysis project Ga0207937, IMG submission 150668) | Freshwater microbial communities from Lake Mendota, WI - 04SEP2011 deep hole epilimnion (SPAdes) | ecosystem: Environmental > Aquatic > Freshwater > Lentic | place: Lake Mendota, Madison...
CAAGAGATTCTCAGTGTTTCTGGGCAACGCACCGGTTATTGCTTGGTTCTCGGTAGCGAGGATGGGCGACTCGCTTACGAGCTGGCAAAGCAAAGCGATCTTATGGTCATCGGGGTCGAGCCAGATGCCGAGAAGGTGCGTTCGTCTCGACTCGCACTGGAGAGAGCGGGTTTGCATGCAACCGAAGCGACCATCGTTCACTCTCAGTTCGATCAGTTACCTTTCTCGAACTACTTTGCGAATTTGGTTGTCTCGGACACGCATTTGACAACGGGTGAAGTGCCATGCGATGCCGAGTTGGTAGCTCGTTTTCTGAAGCCATGCGGCGGCGTTGCCATGTTGGGGCAACCCGCTAGCACCAAATTGCAAAGACCCATGAATCAGAACGCAACGGCCGATTGGGTAGACCGATTGTACCGATTGCATGAAGGGGAAGTTAGTTCAGTTCAAGGTTGGAAACTGCAGCGACGCGGCAAGTTGCCTGGTGCTGGAGAATGGACGCATCAATATGGCAATGCTGCGAACACTTCCTTTGCCAACGATCAACGGATCCGCGATGGGTTGGGAGTTCTATGGTATGGCGATCCGGGACCAAGTGCGATGATCAACCGACACGAAGCCGCTGGAGCTCCACTCTCCACGAACGGTCGGATGTTTATTCAAGGGACCGATAGCATCATGGCTTACGATGCCTACAACGGCAACTTCCTATGGGACGTGAAGAACCCTGGCGCGATTCGAACTGGCGTATTCAATAATCGTGAAACGCATAATTTGGCAGCCACGGATGAAGTTCTCTTCATGGCGATCGGAAAGGTATGCCAAGCGTTGGATGGAGGCAGTGGCAAGCTGGTTCATGAGTACAAAACACCTTCGTCCCCGGATGGAATTGAGCGTAACTGGGCTTACGTGGCCTGCGATCGGAATCAATTGTTTGGCACCAGTACGATCCGACAAGAGTTGGAAGAGAAGATGCGTCGTCGCGGGTTGACCGTCACGAGCCAAACCGATGGCATCTTTGCATACGACACGACAACTCATGAATTGTTGTGGACGTATCGTGGCAAGAATTTGTTGCACACGACGATCGCTTTGGGACCAGAGCATGTTTACTTTATCGATAGTTCGATTACCCCCGAAGCGCGTCAAGAGCTTTATCGACGCGACAAAGGGGAGTTGAAGAATCTTTCGGAAGGCGACGCACTGAAAGCAGAGCAAGAGATGAAGGCGTTGGATGTTCGATTGGCGGTCGCTTTGGATCGCAAGACGGGAGAAAAATTATGGGAACATCCTGTGGATGTGACGGACACAACGAACGTCAGTGCGGGTGGTGGAAGTTTGACCGTGATGTATGCCGATGGCAAGTTGCTGTTGTGCGGAGCCAATGCGAATGGTCACTATTGGAAGCAGTTTCTTGCAGGTGAGTTTGAGAAGCGTAAGTTATTGGTTCTCGATGCGACCAATGGAGAACAGCTTTGGACAAAGAATGCAAACTACATGAACCGGCCAACGATCGTCGAAGGCAAGGTTTTTGCGGAGCCATGGGCATTTGAGTTAGCAACAGGCGAGACGATCAAACGACCGCATCCGCTGACCGCCGAGGAGAGCGATTGGAGATTCAGCCGACCAGGTCACCATTGTGGTATTGTGACCGCGACGCCGAACATGATGTTCTTTCGATCGGGTTTCATCGGCTATTACGATATCTATCAGGACAGCGGTACCAAACACTTTGCTGGCCAGCGTTTGGGATGTTGGGTCAATGCGATTCCAGGCAACGGACTGGTGATGATTCCGGAAGCGAGCGCGGGTTGCGTTTGTCAATTTTCTATCGCATCGACTGTCGTGCTCGAGCCGAAGTCCGAGAGCAAGTCTTGGGGCATCTTCAGTGCCGTAGGAGATCCGACTCCAGTCAAACGCATGGGTATCAATCTAGGTGCACCTGGCGACCGAAAAGATGCTGCTCGTCAAGAGTGGTTGGGTTATCCAAGACCCAAGGCTGTAGAGCGGCTTGAGTTTGTATTTGATATTCAGGCTCGATTCAGCGAGGGTGGTGGTTGGTACAGCCGCAATCCAGATTCGGTTCAAACGGGCTCCAAGGAGATGGATTGGATTGTGGCATCGGGATCCAAGGGGCTAGAATATTGTTCGATTCCTTTGCTAGGAAAAGACGACGGACCAGCGAAATACAACGTAAAGCTCCTCTTTTCGGAAATGACTCCCGAGCAAGTTGCCGGAGTGACGATCCGACTGAATGGCCAGACGTTGGATAGTTCGACCCAAAAAACGAACGTAAATGTCGATTCGGTGACAACCGTTGTCAGTCGAACCTTTTCGTCTGTGCCCGTAGAGAATAACCTAGTAATGGAATTCCAACCCACCGTCGGCACACTCCCTACCCTAGCCGCCATCGAAATTACACGCGAGGATGCGTCAGCGAAGAAACCATGAAAACTAGGACATCACCCTGGAATCGATCTACGGTTTATGCAGCTTGCATTGCCGTTGCGTTTGCTTCGACAGCCATTGCTTGTCAGGTTCCCGTTTTTCGATACGCACTCGAGAGATGGAATCCGGATCGCTACAAACTGCTCGTTCTGACGGAGAGCGAAGCGGGGGACGAGGTCCGACAGCTGGTCAAGCCTTTGCAATCAAGTAAGCACACTTCAAGTCACATGGAAGTCGAGTTTGTCGACATGGCTAAAGTGAAAGATGAGCGACTCAAGAAGCTGTGGACATCGCAACGATCGGGAGATCATCCGCTTGCGATTGCGCTTTACCCCTCGAAAGCGACGGCTTTGCGGGATCAAGTCGCGTATGTTGCTCCGCTGACCAAAGAATCGAGCCAGTTTCTGATCACGTCTCCAGCGAGGAGTGAGATTGCAACGCGACTTTCTAATGGTGATTCTGCAGTGTGGATCCTATTGGAGTCTGGAAGCCGAGCGAAAGATGATGAAGCATTTCAATCGCTCGAGCAGCAATTGGCTCTGGATGCACCGTGGCTCAAGGTACCGACGCCCGAAGAACTTGAAGTCAAGGCGGACGTTCTCGAGCGTGTCAAGATACGGCTTCAGATCAAGTTCTCCGTGATACGCGTGAAGCGAGATGATCCGAAAGAGCAATTGTTAATTCAAAGTTTGTTGGGAAGCGAGCCTGATCTTCGTGAATACGATGAACCTATTGCGTTTCCAGTCTTTGGTCGAGGGTTGGTGCTTTACGGTTTGGTTGGCAAAGGAATCGCTTCCGATACCATCCGAGCAGCATCGTCGTTTATCGCGGGTCCTTGTTCATGCCAAGTGAAAGAGCAAAACCCTGGTTTCGATTTACTTTTGGATTTCGATTGGGATCGCGCGGTGGGTGACACTTTGATTAGCCAGCCGATTCCTGGCACCGGAGCGGCTCCGAAGCTTCTGGCCATACCGCCAGGAAGCAAGGCGAAGACGGATAAGAATTAGTTGGATCATTGTGATTTAGTTAGCGGCACAACGCTAACTGCTGGTAATCGCACGAAAGAATAACGGCGGCTAGCGCCATGCCGCTCACAAGAAGATGAATGCAAAACGGCGGCTAGCGCCATGCCGCTCACAAGAAGATGAAAACATGAACGTTCTACGAAAAGTGTTGTTGTGGTCGCAAGTATTGCTTGTCGCGTTGATCAGCATCAGCCTGCAGTTGCAAGGCGCTAGTCTATTCGGCGGAGAAGACTGGCCTATGTGGCGTTACGATGCGTCTAGGTCGGCAGCATCACCGAACAAGATTCCCGAATCCCTATCGCCATTGTGGACCCGTACATTTTCTCCCAGGCAACCGGTTTGGGACGATCCGCTAAACCAAGACTTGATGTCGTACGATAGTCTGTTCGAGCCGATTGTATTGGGAAACCGTTTGATTGTGGGTTTCAACGATCAAGATAAATTGATCGCGATGGATACAACCTCCGGGGAGAACCTATGGACTTTCTTCGCAGAAGCCCCGATCCGATTGGCACCAGTAGGTTGGAGAGATCGAGTGTTCGTCTGCAGCGATGACGGATACCTCTATTGCTTGAATGCAACCGACGGCAAAGTCGTATGGAAGCACCACGGAGCACCAAATAGCCAGCATGCGATTGGAAATCGTCGTTTGACTTCTGCATGGCCCGCCCGGGGTGGTCCGGTAATCAAAGATGATACTGTTTATTATGCTGCGAGTATCTGGCCTTTTATGGGGACATTTCTCTACGCATTGGACGCCGAGTCTGGAAGAATCAAGTGGGTGAATGACAGCACCGGTTCTCAGTACATGAAGCAACCGCATAGCGCACCCGCGTTTGCAGGCGTAGCACCGCAAGGAGCATTGGTGGCAACCGACCGCTTGTTGATCGTGCCAGGCGGACGGAGTGTTCCAGCCGTCTTTGATCGAGCGAGTGGGGAGATGAAGTACTTTGAGTTGAACGCGGGAGGCAAAGGGAATGGAGGTGCATTTGTAACAGCAGATGCGACTCATTTCTACGTTCACACGCGATTGAAAGGAACGCGCGCATTTCATTTAGGCACCGGGCTCAAGACTGCGTTTGCGCCCAACGAACCGGTTGTTGTTGGCGATTACTTGTTTTCGGCGGAAATGGCTGAGGGGCGGGCTGTCATCCGAGCTTATCCCGCATCGTTGGAGGATGATAAAGCCAGAGAGCCGCTCTGGTCTATCGATGCTGATGGAACAAACGATCTTATTTTGGCGGGGGATCATTTGATCGCCGCTGGAAGCAAAACACTGAGTGTCATCCGACGTCCCGACTTCGATGCCGGCTCCATGACTGGCGGGCAAGTGGTTTCAACCATACCGACCGAATCATCCATCGGTCGTTTATTGGTTGCAGATCGAAAGCTCTTTGGTATCTACGAGAATGGAAGCATCACCGCGTTTGGCGAAAGCTCCGTTGCCGTCGCAGCCACCGGAATCGCTGCAGTGAATCAAGAACATGGTAACGACGATCGGCAAGAGAGTAACGATGTAGCTGCGCGTAAGTTATTATCGTACGGCGATGCGTCTGGCTATGCTTTTTGGTTTGGGCCTTGCGAAGCTTCCATGGCGATTGCGATGGGTGCGAGCAAATTGTTTGAGCAGTTGGCGATCGTCGACAGTGATTCGTTGAGAGTCAATCCGTTGCGAAAGAGTTTGGACGAGATCGGTGTGTATGGCCGATTGACTTGCCACGTGAGCACTCCGATGATGTTTCGTCCACCGCAATATGTTGCCAATATGGTGTTCGTTGCGAGGGAGATTTCGCAGAGCGCCACAGCGAATGACATGCAGTCGATGTACGGTGCCGTGCGACCGTATGGTGGGGTAATGCTTTTGCTCAGTTCGGATGCAGAGAAGTTAGCGGAGTCCATTCGAGCAATGAATTTGGAGCAAGCGAAAGTGGAGATCGTTCCCGAAGGTGTCCTCGTTCGTCGTGAAGGTGCGTTGCCGGGTGCAGCGGATTGGACGCATCAATACGGAGATATCGCTAACACGATCAAGTCGAATGACAAACGCGTCAAGCTTCCTTTGGGGGTACTATGGTTTGGAGGAACGAGTAACCTCGATGTGCTTCCAAGGCACGGTCATGGACCGCCTGAGCAGATCGTGAACGGTCGCGTCTTCATTGAGGGGATTAGCAGCTTAAGTGCTCGAGACGTTTATACGGGTAGGCTTCTATGGAAGCGAGAGTTTGGAGACTTGGGGACATTCGACGTTTACTTTGACAATACGTACGAGGATACTCCGCTGGATCCGAAGTACAACCAGGTGCACATTCCAGGTGCGAATGGCCGCGGCACCAACTATGTTGTTACACCCGAGTGCATTTACCTGGTCGTTGGGAATCAATGTAAGATGTTGGATCCTGCGACTGGCGATGACAAGGGGCTGATCGAACTACCTGGAAACGCAGATGGAAGCAAAGCGGAGTGGGGCTTCATTGGCGTGTACGATCGTTTTCTGTTGGGTGGCGTTGGATTCGCAAACTACCGCGAGAGTCGAGGTATCGACTTCCCTAGTGATAATTTATTGAGCAATTCCAAGAAAGGTTTTGGTTCAAAGAGCTTGGACAAAGCGGCGAGCAAAGCGATCGTTGCATTTGATCGGCACTCGGGAAAAGAACTATGGCGAGTGGATGCTAAGCATAGCTTTTGGCACAACGGGATCGTCGCGGGAGGTGATCGCATCTATTGCTTGGATCGCGATCCAAACTCTGTTGCAGAAGCTATGAAGCGACGCGGGATCAAAACACCAGGAACGTACAGAATCGTCTCGTTCGATGCAGCAACTGGCAAAGAGCTTTGGGAAGTCAAAGAAAAGATACTCGGTACGTGGCTCGGCTATTCGGAGAAGCACGATTTACTTTTGCAAGCGGGTTCGCAAGCGAGCGATCGGTTAGCGGATGAAGTTGGTACGGGGATGCGAGTTTATTACGGAAAGGATGGCAAATTAGCCTGGGAAAGGGACACGCTCAAGTATTCTGGGCCCTGCATCTTGCATCGCGACTCCATCATTACCAATGTCAATTCGTATACGGAGTCTGCTGGTGCATTCGATCTATTGACGGGCGAACAGAAAATGACACAGAACCCAATCACGGGTCAGATGCAACCATGGAAGATCACTCGATCGTATGGTTGCAACAGTATTGTCGCCAGCGAGAATATGTTAACGTTTCGTTCGGGGGCAGCAGCCTACTATGATTTGAGTACGGACTCGGGGACTGGGAATTTAGGCGGATTCCGATCGGGTTGCACTGCGAACTTGATCGCTGCGGGTGGTGTGTTAAATGCACCCGATTACACGCGGACATGCAGTTGCTCGTATCAAAATCAGACGTCGATTGCCTTGATTCACATGCCTGATGTTGAGTTGTGGAGCGTTCACTCAAGCACGAATGCGATTCCCAAGGATTCGCTGGTGGAGAATTTGGCCGTTAACTTTGGTGCTGCGGGTGACCGACGAGATGCCAATGGCGAGCTTTGGATCGAGTACCCCTCGTTGGCAGGAGATCCTGCACCGATTGTGATTCAAACGAACGAGCAAGCGAAAGCAGTTCGTCGGCATATTTCAGCCTTTGCGGGCAACGACAAGAGTTGGTTGCTGTCTTCGGGTTTCAAGAACTTGAGCGAACTGAAGGTCGGCCTCTATACGATCGAACTCAAGAATGAAGTCGTCAGCAAGAAAGATGACGACGACGATGGAAAGAAGCAAAAGACGGCACCAAAGGAGGATTCCGGGACTGTAGATAGCAAGAAGCAAGTTACGGATGCAGCAATTCCAAAGCCTGTTCGACCAGTTAATCGCTATGACATCGAGTTGTTTCTTTCCGCGGGTAAAGAACTGATGGATCTGGGAGTTGCCGCCGACAACGTAGAAGCGGGAAAAGAGGATTCACGATCCGTTGTTTTTGATTTGTATGTCCAAGGGAAGCTCGTCGAAAAGGGGATTGAGATAACCCAAGCGATAAGGGCGCCATACGTTCGGAAGGTGGAGCAGATCGAAGCCAGCGACGAGGTTGTCGTTCGGTTGGTTCCACAGAACGGGTTGCCAATAGTCCACGGAATGTTGCTGAGAAAGAAGTAGCCACTTTGGTTGGTTCGTGGATTCGGTACAATCGGGAATTCATTTGTTCCGTCACTCGATTTTACTTAAGGATCCACATGTCAGCGCAAAAGAAAGCCGAGTCTCTCGGCATCAAGTTTTCGAAACAAGAGCCTGGTTACCTCGCGATGGTCGTCAAGACCGGGAACCTGCTCATCACGTCTGGCCATGTAAGCGACATGAAGGGCAAGGTTGGGGCTGGGGTTTCCGTAGAAGATGGCAAAGCGGCTGCCCGAGAATGCGCGGTCAAGATTCTAAACTCCGTATGGAATGCCCATGGTACGTTGGATGGACTACGAGTGTTGAAGGTACTGGGTTGTGTAAATTCTACGTTGGAGTTTCATGAGCAACATTTGGTCATCAATGGTTGCAGCGATTTATTGCACGAGGTGTTTGGAAAAACAACCGATGGATATCATGCGCGGAGCGCGTTGGGCTTTGCGCAAATTCCTACGAATTCGGCGGTCGAGGTCGAAGCGATATTCGAGATCAAATCGTAGTCTCGTATTTACGAGCTTGTACTTCGAACCGATTGTCCAAGTAAGGGTGTCGACCGCGGCACCATTGCCAGAAGGATTCAAAGAAGTAGGCGGGAACGAAAAATGGGCCGAACCATTGATACTGACGAACATGAATGAGCTCGTGACGAAACGTAGATAGCCAAGCTCGTTCGTCTTTCGCAAGTATTGTATGGCCAAACGCCATGGCGATTGCTCCGCCCTCAACCGGAGCCAGGTTCATTAGTTTCGCAACACCGGGGCCAAAGATCCCGATAGTCCCTCGATGGAACCTTATGTTTCGTCTGCCTAGTCTTGGTATCAAGAGGATCGAAAGGCCGACAACGGTCCATGGACCAACCCAAAGATACAATGGCATCCAACAAACAATTTGTAACCGCGATCGAATGCTTCGCCGGTTCAAGTCACAGCACCTCGCGCACGCTTTTTCGAAGCAAACTTGAGTGACCTAGCCTTTACGACTTTGAAGGCGCGATACAGTTCATTGGCATCTCGGTATCGTTTGGAAGGCCGCAGTTCGAGCGACTTGCGAATCACACCGATCAAATCAGGGTGTGCTTTGCGCCGCAGAGTGGTGTACCCGGCAGGTGGCCAATCAAAGGGCCATTCGGGAAGAGTGCCGGTCAGAATTCGGTACATGATGAGTCCCAGCGCGAATACATCGGATCGTGCACTCGGACGCCCCATCGCTTGTTCAGGTGCCATGTATCCGACAGTCCCGGAACCGCTCGCGATCATCGTTTTCACGATGGTATGTTGTGCCACCTTTGCAATACCGAAGTCCATCAACTGCAATCTACCGTCAGGCAGCAAGATCATGTTGTCAGGTTTGATATCGCAATGAATGATTTTGTTTCGGTGCGCATATCCAACGCCGTCGATCATTTGCTCGATCAAATGCAGCGCTGTTTCAAACGAGACACGATTTCGAAGTCGATCCGAGAGAGTCTTCTCACCGAGTTTGCAAGCAATGACGAATCGGCCATCGATGAAGCTGGCATCTTTAAGTGGCAAGATGTTCGGATGGTCTAGTTTGGCTACCAGCCTTGCTTCACGTTGAAATGTGTCGAGCATGCTCGCGGTCACATTGTACTGGTGAGGCATTTTGAGCGCGACGCGAACACCCTCGATGGTATCGAGTGCTTGGTAGACGTGCGCAAATCCTCCTTGCGCTATTCTTCGTTCGATTCGATACTTGCCAAGTCGCTGTCTAGCGCGCAGCAGGCTAGTATCGCTTTGCGTCTTTGGCATCGCGCTGAAACTCAGTGCAATCATATACAGGGAAGACAACGAACGAGGAGACAGTCGGTAACCAAACTCGCACGCGGTCAAGAAAAAGGACTGACTCCATTTTATCTTGCCACGCTGCGATCGCCCTTGCTAACCCAGAAAAATCCTTAGATTGAATTCCGGAGGCTTAAGCGCTACAGTCGTTGTTATCGGCTGCCAAGTAGGCTTTCTTCGCTATCGAAACAGACAGAAGGGAGAAAAAATACCCAAATTGCCCCTTTTCCTTTTTCGTAACTCGAGAGTACTTAAGGAAAATTCCTAGAGAGAATCCAGGAATTGATTTCGACAACCACGCCAGTGCTTTAACTGACGTTCATCAACCTGCGGGAGCTCGTTTTTGCGAGTTAGCTAGGCTTTACAGTTTTGTCCTGCGAACCATCTTCTGGCTTCTCGTCGTACTTGGCTTCTGGAAGCACTTGCGAAACAGGAGCTACGAGGAATTCGATGGCGTATTCGTCGGGCTCTGCCTTGAGAATGGAACCACCCTTGATGGAGGAAACATTCGCTTCGGCAACGATTTGTTCGATCACTCGTCTTTCCAAGATCTGGTTTCGTAGTGCATCCATTTGACCGCCGCGTTCGAGTTTCGTCCGAACTTGTCGAACAGTCAGATCGCCTTGTTGGGCGATGAGTTCGATTTCCGCGTCATATTCTGCTTCGGTAGGTTCGATAGAGAGATCTTCGGCAATCTTTTCCAAAACGAAGTGCTGTCGAAGAGCAACCTGAGTTTCCGATTCGATGTTTCTACGAACATTGTTAATCACGGAGCGAATCTGGTCGTCCGTAAAGCCGCTTCGTCGCAATTCCAAAACTCTTCGGTGTAACTCTCTGTCAGCTTGGCGTCGGACGAGGGCTTGTGGAAGTTCCCAGTCCGCTCCTTCTGTCAATTTCGAAGTGACTTGTTCGCGAATCAATTGATTTTGATGATATTCGCACTGACGCTGGAGTTCCTCACGGACAAAGTTCTTCAATTCATCCGCGTTGTCAAATCCGAGAGATTCGAGCACGTTTTGGCTCAATCCTTCTGGATTTACTCGGCGAATCTCAATGATCTTCACCTCTGCATCGACTTCAACACCTCGATAGGATTCATTGAGGGAAGTGTCTAGAACCTTGACCTTGGTTGATCGAACATCACCCTCTTTGGCACCTACCAGTTGTGCGCCGAAATCTTCGATGAAGGAGTCAGCCAAACTGAGTTTTTGTCTCAGTGTCACCAATTGCTCCTCAATGGCACTTACCAGGCGTCCATCGAGAGTAAATTTGATGGTGACTACCAATCTGTCGCCGATTCGCGCTTCGCCGTCGCAGGCTTCACCCTGGGTGACTCGCTCGAGTGTGCGGGTCAATTGAGTCTCGACTTCTGCGTCGGTAAGTTCGAACTCCGTCTTGGCGATGTCCAGCCCCTTCCAGTTAGGGGAAGCGAATTCGGGACGGACTTCAATTTTGAATTCGTAAGTGAAATCGCCAGTGGCTGGGATTTCGACGGCTCCGTAATCCATATCGGGTTCAGAAATTGCGGAGAATTCCCCCCCCTCAGTGATTTGCTGGAGAGAATCCATGACCAAGCTACTTTTCACTTGATCCTGGGCGGTCTGACGGAATCTGCTTTCCAACAGTTTCCGAGGTACTTTGCCCGCACGGAAACCCGGTAGATCAGCGCGAGGAGCTATCTCATCGAACGTTTTGCGGAAGTAGCGATCGATCTCGACACGAGGGATCGTGACGACGACGTGACGAAGACAGCTAGATGGCTTGTCAACCTTGACCGTCAATTGAATTTTTGAATCTATTGCCTGTGCGTCAACGACTGACATGTCTGCAAACGTCCTATCGAAGATGAAAAAAGGGCACAAAAGGACAGTAAGAGCGGGTGATGGGATTCGAACCCACGACAACAACGTTGGCAACGTTGTGCTCTACCAACTGAGCTACACCCGCATGGATTCTGTCAATTTGTGCCCGATGCGATTTACCAAATTCTCTGGTGTCCAATGACTCCGACGGGAATCAAACGGACGCTCGAGGGAAGGGGATTATAGAAATCCCTCGAACTGCCGCAAGTGCGAACAGTCGAATTGTGAAAAAGTAGCTTTCCGAATGGCTTGGAGTGCATTTGCTGTTCTAACCGTCGGATAAACAAGCTGCTTTTGCCGATCAATACTGCCATTGCAAGCCGTAACTCAGGCTATGCAAGGAAAAATTGGACTCCGCAAGGGAAAATCTTGGCGTTAGTTGGCCATTGAGGGGTGAACTCAGGTTGGAAGCGAGTTGCGGATCAAGCTGATCTCCTGCTCGAGCCACTTTCGGAATCCCCAAATAAGTGTAACTCAGCGTGGCGTCTAAATTTCTGCTAAACCGATACCCTAATGTCAATGCAACCTCTGGGGAGACGATAAAGGTATCCAATTGGTACCGCCCATCGTTCGTGCTGCGAGCCAATAATCCGTTCGAGGTTGCATTGCTGGTCGGCGGATTTCCGGGAACCGTAATCAGGGAACTTCCCTGGATATTGACCTGTCGCTCTAGGTTTCCAAAGCCCAGTTTGACCATACCATTAAGGTTCCAGCAACCTTCTCGAAGCATTGTATTGAGACCGAAAGTGGTCGCATGAAATCTGTTAGAAGTTGTGAATTCGTCGGTAAGCTGGGAGACCGTTCCGGTGGGTGCTGGGGTGTTCGTCAATGCGGTTGTCGTTGAAGCAATCGTCAATTGCTCGTCCAATCTCGCCATTTGGTAGCCAGCCAGAAGCTCTATCTTGCTAGAGCAATCTCGCCTTAGCATTTTTCGAAACAGGACATCACCACCGTAAACATCGCTTGAAAGCGAAGCGTTTACGGCCCCCGATGTACTATTGGGGTAGTTAATGGCTATGGTAGATTGCGCATTGTCGGCAGTGCTAAAAAAAGGACGCACCACGACAGGGTCGATCGAACCAGCGCTATTAAATCTATCTACTTCCGTGGATACGTCAAAGTAGCGAAAGAGTAGACCGCGAGATTGGCACGGATCAAAAAACAATCCTAGTTCCCCTCGAATTCCTTGCTCGGAATCTGCCAATTGTTCTCGGCCACCGAACAGAGCAATGGTATCCGTTCTGCCGATCAAGCCATCCGTCGCAGGATCGTTTGCCGGCCTGCGCGTTGTGACCAAAGGCTGAAGCACTTGACTGTCACCCCAAAATGTGGCTGCTTCTACCTTAAGCTGCATATTTCTCAGCATGAGTCCAAGAACGCCGAAAGTCGCTATTTGATCGGCGCCGCAACGGTTTCGGGTGTTGCAGTCGTTTTCCTGAAAGCGAAACGTCTCAGGATCGTTTAGCGATGGACTAAGTCCTGTTACAGGTTCTTCATGTCTGATTTCCATAGGGTCATCGGCAATCCGTACGGGGGTGCAATTTTTACACGCAGCCAGTACCAACTTTTCCTTCTCGGATTCTGGATCGTGAGAATTTGCATCGCTTTTCGCTGGCTCTTGTTGTATAGAAGCCACCCTCGAAGGATGATTTCTAGCAGGTTGGGCGACTTTAGCTTTGCGGCCGTTGTTCGGCGAGGTCTTTGGTTTGTTGGTTTGGTTTGCCGGTAGCCCTTGTTTTACGTTGTTTGACGGAGCGATGGGCCGTCTGATACCTTCCTGTGCGATTCCAGGTCCAGCAAAAAGTAACGAGGAAGCCAGCATCGATGCAAACTTGATACGAAGAAAAATCTTGGCTGGTGACATGTTGGCCTCAGCGGGTAATCGCGTGGACTTTGATGATTAAAGGTTTCGTATCAATTGAATCGGCTCTTCCGGATGCGGAAATTGAGTAAAGCTGGTTGAATTTAACGTCCGCAGAAATGCTGTCATTCTCGGTTCGTAGTCTTGGAATGTGTTGAGTTATCCGATTTTGTCGGTTTTCGGCTTCGACAATTCAACGCCCATCCAAAGGCCCATCGCCGTCCGATAAACAACTTTGAGGCTGTAGCTCGGTTGAAAATCGCATGGAAGGCGGAACCGAAGGGCCAGCAACTATGTAAAGGGATTTGCAATGCGTCGACTGGTTCCTGGTATTTTGGCAGTTGGTTTCGGTATGATTTCAAGCCATGCCTGTGCTGACTGGCCATGGAAACATAAAAGCGGCGTGGACGCTGCCAGGAACAACAGTTGGCCGCAGCCGTTTCGAGCAGCCGACGCAAACTCCGTGGTCGCTCCTTTCGAAGTCATGCGAAACAACGGCTGGCGCGAATTCAACACTTTGGGATCTGCTGTTTTCACCAAGGACAATGCGTTGAGCGAGGCTGGCAATCTGAAGATTGAGCAAATATTGACGCTGTCACCGTCTAGCCAGCAGATCGTTTACGTGAAGTCGTCGATTCGTAAGGAAGAAACTGATGCCCGGGTGGAAAGCACCCAGTTGGCGGTATCCAAACTGGTACCGGTTGGACCGTTGCCGCAAATTCTGGTTACCAATATAGAGCCGAGCGCTTCCTCCGGCGTGTACCAGACAACCGTTCAGCGAGCTCTGATTACCACGACGCCAACCCCACGACTCGGGGCGTTTTCCAGTGTCAATGCTCCGGCGACCCAATCCGTCGCGCCAAATGCAGCCCAAGGCGGATCGGCTAGTGGCGGCGGAGCAGGCCAATAATTGGCATCGTGAAGATTGTCGATAAATAATTGAAAGATTCTTAAAAAAAACGGGGCTGGATCGAAACGATCTAATTCTGGGAGTGTTATCACAACAACGGCAAGAAATTTGTACCATTGTGTGTGTAGAGACTATTCATTCTTCTCCTAGAGGTTCGAAAATGCGATCGCGAGCTTTATTAAACGTTTGTTTTTTGGCGTCGGCGTTTGTCGCCGCCACCTTTTCACCTTTGGCCATGGCTCAACCACCGGGCGGCGGCGGGCGTGGAATGATGGGTGGAGGCATGGGCGGAATGGGTGGGCTCGCGGGCCTTCTTCGCATTCCAGAGGTGGCTGAACATTTGAAGCTCGACGATATGCAAAAGAGCGAACTCAAGGAGGTTCAGCAATCGATGGGCGACGAAATGCGAAAGATCTTCGAAAGCATGCGCTCAGCCGGTGGCGGAGATGTCGGTGGTGGACGCCAGGGGGGAGGACGTGGCGGATTCGGTGGGATGACTGATGAAATGAGAAAGAAGATGGAGGAGTTCAGCCAAAAGACAGAGGACAAGATCAGCGAAATTCTCGATCCAACTCAGTTTGATCGCCTTGTCGGCTTGTTCGCACAACAGAGCCCGATGCAAGCTATTCGCCATCGCCTCATCGTCGACAAGATGAAGTCTGCCAACTGCCCTGTAACCGGGGAACAAGAAACGAAGATGAAGGAAGCTGAAGAAGCTGCTGGGGTAAAGGTAC
>Ga0207937_1000440_pt1 | contig 14636 bp, 14 predicted proteins | sample LakMenEpi04Sep11_FD_150668 | JGI IMG/M metagenome (GOLD analysis project Ga0207937, IMG submission 150668) | Freshwater microbial communities from Lake Mendota, WI - 04SEP2011 deep hole epilimnion (SPAdes) | ecosystem: Environmental > Aquatic > Freshwater > Lentic | place: Lake Mendota, Madison...
TGAGCGTCAAAAAAAGTAAAGTCTTCACCATATTTTTTTGCGGTTGCTGTCATTTCTTTTAATTCATCAGCGTGTTCTTGAGTTATCGCAACATCAAATTCGCCAAACCACTCAAAGTCTGCATCGATATTGTGTTCTTTTAAAAAGTCTTCAATTTCATCTAGATTTTCGTGGCCTAGTTTAACTAATTGAGTTAATTCATGTTCCCATCTTCCATAACCATTAGGAAAACCATGAGTTAAGGATGCTGAAACAAATCCACCATTTCGACCTGCTGCTCCATCACCAATTCTTTGAGAATCAATTAAAACAACATCTAAATTTGGTTGGTGGATTTTGGCATTGATAACGGTCCATAATCCAGTGAATCCGCCACCAACAACTACTAAGCCTGTGGAAATATCTTTGGCCAAAGCTGATGCTGCTTTTGGTCTAGATCTTGAATCTAACCAAAAAGATTTAGGTTTTGCTTTAGCAATTGCTTCTTTAGCTTCTTGAGACGTGACTCGACCATAAGGAAAGTCATCACCAACAAAAGCGACTGCAGTTGCAGTCATTTAAAAACACCTCGAAAAAATAGTTGGGGTAAGCCAAATACCGTTTTAGTATTTAACTTTCTTTTACGATTTGGTTTCGTGTTATAACTTCGAAACAAAAATCGGTGATTACGGATCGCCAACGGCAACTAGGCCGTGCTTTGCGTCCGGCTCTCACCCCTAACTAACTAGATAACCAAGTGCATGAAGCACTAATAAGACTATAAACCCGTCTACTCAAGACTGGTCAAGTTGAAACCTTGAAGTCCTCACAAATTTAAATAAACGAGTTGATCTATAAGCCGGGTTCTGTCCTCATTGCTGAGGGACAATCATCCATCTTGCATATGTATTGCTACATATGTCATGCGATCTACCTGTGAACTCGAACGAGCAGTTCTCAAACATTCACTCCATTGCAATTGCTTGCAACTTCTTGATCTTGCTCAAAAGTGGGGTTTACATAGCCACTGCAATCACTTGCAATGCTGGTGGTCTCTTACACCACCGTTTCACTCCTTACCAAAATTTCTTTTGGCGGTTTACTCTCTGTTGCACTGTTCCCGCGGGTCGCCCCGGGTGGATGTTATCCACCACTTTGCTCTTTAGAGCCCGGACTTTCCTCTGCGTAAATTGCTTTACACAGCGATTGCCCGACCAACTCGTTTAATACTTCAATTGTAGAACTAAGGCATTATGTTTAGTAATCATGACTATGCCTCCAACCTCCCTGTGGTGGGATTCGTTACAAAAACCATTACAAACAAGAGGATCACTAAACAAAGACATTGACGTAGACGTTGCCATCATTGGAGCTGGCTATACCGGTTTATGGTCTGCCTATTATCTGCTTAAGAAATCTCCAGGAATAAAAATTGCCTTACTTGAATCAAACGTTGCAGGTTTTGGGGCAAGTGGACGAAATGGTGGATGGTGTTCAGCACTTTTTCCAGTTGGGCTCGACAAATTAGCGCAACAATCAAACAAGGAAAAAGCAATCCGCATGCAACAAATTATGTTTGAAACTGTTGACGAAGTAGGAAATGTTATTCAAAATGAAAACATTGATGCTGAGTGGCAAAAAGGTGGAAGTTTTTCTATTGCCAGGGACAAAATTCAATTAAATCGTGCCATTGACGAAGTAAATCACTATAAAGAATGGGGATTTAAGGATTCTGATTACACATTCTTAGATGAGAATTCTGCAAAATCGAGAATTAATGCCTCCGACATAAAGGGTGCGACATTTACTCCGCATTGCGCTGCAATAAATCCAGCCAAACTTGTTAGATCTCTTGCTCAGATTGTGGAAGCAAAGGGAGCACAAATCTTTGAAAACACAAAAGTCTTGAATTTTTCTAACAATGTGGCCAGAACCCCTAATTCAAAGATTAGTTATAAATACATAATTAATGCCACCGAAGGTTACAGATCAAACCTGCCTGGGCTGAAGCGAACTAGCATTCCTGTTTACTCATTAATGATTGCAACGGATGTGCTAAGTGAAAAAACTTGGAATGAGATTGGCTTAAAGAACAGAGAAACTTTTGCTGACTATAGAAATGTAATTATTTATGGTCAAAGAACAAAAGATAATAGATTTGCTTTTGGGGGTCGAGGAGCTCCTTACCATTTTGGTTCAAAAATCGATAACAAATTTGATATCCACAAACCAACACATGATGAATTACTTAGAACTTTAGTTGAACTATTTCCAGTAATTAAAGGAGTTAAAGTAACTCACGCTTGGGGTGGACCACTTTCTATTGCGCGCGATTGGGCTGCACATGTTTCACTTGATGCTAAATCAGGAGTAGCAAGTGCAGGAGGATATGTCGGTGATGGAGTGGGAACTTCAAATCTTGCGGGTCGAACATTGGCTGATTTAATTCTTAAGAATGAATCAGAAATAGTTTCGATGCCTTGGGTAAATCACAAATCAAAACAATGGGAATTTGAACCGTTTCGTTGGATTGGGGTAAATGGAACCCTTGAATTAGCCAAGATTGCAGATTTCGTTGAAAGAAAATTTAAAAAGGCAACTTTTATTACGTCGTTATTAAATAAACTTCGAGGTCATTGATTAAGTTCTGCGTCAAGAGCAATATTTAGTAATTCGTCAGCTAATAAGTTTTCTTCTCTAGGTACCCAAACATATTTGACTTGTTCTTTTGGAAAAGCATTTTGAGCTTTGCTGACTAGGTCTTTCATATTTTCATGCTTTATCTTCCAGTTGCCACTCATTTGTTCCACAACTAATTTGCTATCCATACGAACTTCAATTTCAGCATTTGCGTCAATTCGATGAGCTGCTGTTAAACCTGCAACTAGCCCACTATATTCAGCAACGTTGTTAGTAGTAATTCCTAGAGTTTTTCCTTCTTTAAATAGGATTTCATTAGTCTCAGCGTTTTTAACAAGACAGCCATAAGCTGCGGGACCAGGATTTCCTCTAGACCCACCGTCTGCTTCAATTATTAATTTCAATTTCTCACCAAAATGCATCGACAATTTTCACATCGAATAACTTCTTCTGGATCGAGTGCATTTATTTTGTTAATTTCTGCCGGTGAAATCTGTATTTGACAAGAGCTACAGGTTCCATGGCTAAACATTCCTGCTCCTATTCCGTGTTCAAGTCTGATTTTCTCATAAAGTTCTACTAAAGATTTATCAATTTTTGAGACAACTTCATATCTATTTGTTGTGAAAACTGCGATCTCGCTATTTGCCCTACTAAAGTCATCCTTGATCAAAGTATTTAATTGACTTATCTCATCTTTTACTTGCGTCAATATTTCCTGTAGTCCACTTTTTTTGTGCTCTAGGTCTTCGATTATTTCAAGAATCGAAATCTCAACTTCTTCTAATTCTTTTTGTTTACTCTTTAATGTGCCAATTTCATGCTGAATTTGAGTCAAATCCTTAGCGCTAGTTTCACCAGAATTTAGTCTTTCGTTATCTTTTTCAACACGTTTAGCGATGTTCTCCACGTCAACTTCAGCTCTTGATAGTTCTTTCTTTGTTTCGTTAATTTGTGAATCATTTTCAACAATCGAGGCTTCAATCGAGGGAAGACGGGCAGTTAATTCGGTTATTTTCATCAGTTGAGGGTGGTTCTTCTTCTGGTGGTCTATTTTTCGAATGTTTTGATCAATGGCGTTTAAGTCAACCAATAATTTTTGTACTTCAACTTTGGCCTTCATGATTTTGCTTCCACACTGAAATCCCAGGAATCTGTCACTATCTCAGAGATAAGAATATTTACATCAAAATTACTTTGACTAAAATCAGTTTCAAGTTGTTTTTTAAGTTCAGGAAGCCATAACCATTCACTTGCCCAATGTGAGATTGAAATCAAAGCAGGTCCATTCATGACTTTATTATCACTGATTGCATGATGCTTTAAGTCAGCGGTAACAAATACATCGGCATCAGTTTGACGAACCTCTGCTAAAAGTGATGAGCCAGATCCCCCACACACAGCTACTTTCAATACTTGATTCTCTAGATTTCCACTTACTTGAAGAGCGCCTTTAGTTTTTGGGAGATTATTCTTTAACAAATTGATAAATGTCTCTAAATTCATATTTTCTTTTAATTCACCAATTCTTCCCATTTGTTCTTGTCCAAATCTTTTAACTTTTATTAAACCTATTTTTGCTGCCAAAGCATCATTAACCCCTCCTTCTGCGATATCTGCATTGGTGTGGATGCAATAAAGTCCAATACTGTTTTGTTCCAAAAGCATCTTTAATTCAATACTTTTTTCTTGGATATCTGTGGATTCTTCTTGATCAAGAATTAAGGGGTGATGACTAATCAAAAGATCAACAGATTCAGATATTGCCTGCGAAACAACTTCGGGTGTCACGTCAATTGTTAAAAGTATTTTCTTGACTTCAATTTTAGAATTACTTGTTATTAAACCAACAACATCCCATTCAAGGGCTAAAGTTTTTGGGTAACGTTTTTCGATTATTTCTGCCAACTTGGCAACAGTTGGTTTATTCACGTGGGCCCAGAGGGACTTGAACCCCCGACATCCGCCTTGTAAGGGCGGCGCTCTAGCCAACTGAGCTATAGGCCCGGATTAATTAATTTAAATCCGAAATATTTTGTTGCTAGTGCAATCTATCTAAAGAGTAGAAAGTGCCAAACGATAGTCCGAGGTTTTACGCACTTCCCCTGGACTTGTTACGACTTTCCAGCGAATAACTCCTGATTTATCAATAAGGAAAGTTCCCCTATTGGCAAAACCTAAGTCTTCCAAAAAGACACCGTATGACTTGCTGACTGCTCCGTGTGGCCAGAAATCGCTTAACAAAGGGGTGGTTAAACCTTGCTGTTCGGCAAATATTTTCAGACTTGAACTTGGATCACAAGAGATGGAAAGTATTTGAGTATCGTCATTAACAAAATCATTTCGTTCATCTCTTATCGTACACAATTCTTCTGTGCACTTACCGGTGAATGCAAAAGGATAAAACATCAAAACTACATTCTTTTTGCCTTTAAATTCACTTAAAGTAACAAGTTCACCGAATTGATTCTTCAACGAAAAATCTGGGGCAATGCTTCCCACATCTAAAGTCATGCTTGTAATGCCTTCCTTCTTTTACTGATCATGCTAGCAATTAGCACAAGTAGCAATGAACCCAAGAACATTAGTGATGCAATCACATTAACTTGTGGAGGAATTCCTCTTTGCGCTGCTGACCAAATATAGATAGGAAAAGTTACAACTCTTCCTGAGTTAAATACTGTAACTATGTAATCGTCAAATGATAACGAAAACGAAAGCAGTGCTGCGGCCATAATTCCTGGCAAGGCAAGAGGAAAAGTAACATATCGAAATGTTTGCAATGGAGTTGCGTAAAGATCCATAGCTGCTTGTTCCAATTTTGGATCCATTCCAGCAAGTCGAGCATTCACCACAACTACAACGAAGCTTATTGTAAATGTAATCTGTGCTAACAAAATTGTCCAAAATCCAAGTGGTATAAAAATATTAAGAAACAGTGCTAGTAAAGATGCACCGAGAATTACTTCAGGTGTGGCAAGTGGTAAGAAAATTAGCAAACTCGTACTTCCCCTACCTCTATATCGATGTCTGATTAGAGCAAAAGAAATTAAGGTACCAATAATTGTTGAAATAACCGTTACCAAAATACCAATTCTTATACTTGTTGAAAAAGCATTACAAATGGTTTGATCGCGACAAATATTTGTCCACGCATCAAGTGAAAACTCATTCCAAGATGTGTTTTGTCTTCCCTTAGGTTTGTTGAAGGATAATAAAATAATTACAGCCAATGGAAGAAGTAAATAGATAATTATCAATACAGAAAAGACTTGTAATGTTTTTTCGCGTATTAACTTAGTAATTTTCATAATTAGACCAGATCATCCGTACCAGCTCGTCGGATGTAAAGATAGATAATTACAAGAATAATCGCCATGAAGGTGAAAGAAAGTGCTGAAGCCGTTGGGTAATCTCGCAAATCAATAAACTGGGATTGGATTACGTTTCCAATCATTTTGTCTTTGATACTGCCTAAAAGTTCAGCGTTTATATAGTCACCAGATGCCGGTATGAAAGTTAGCAAAGTCCCACTAATTACCCCGGGTAAAGATAGAGGCCAGACAACTTTCCAAAATCTTTGCGAAGGAGGGGAATACAAATCACCTGCTGCCTCAATTAATCTTGGATCTATTTTTTCTAATGAGGTATAAAGAGGTAAAATCATAAATGGCAAAAAGTTATAAGTTAAACCAGCGATTACGGCTAATGACGTATTTAAGATTCTTTCTTGCGGTAACAAGTTTAGGAAATTTAGAAATCCTACAACTAGTCCATCACCCGAAAGAATTGTTTTCCAAGCATTTGTTCTTAGTAAAAAAGATGCAAAAAATGGTGCCACGATCAGTACTAGCATTAAGTTTCTATACTTTCGAGCCTTGAAGGCCATGTAATAAGCAATTGGGTAAGCAAGAAGCAAGCAAAATACGGTTGCGATTCCTGCGTATAAAAATCCTCGAAAGAATTGAGGATAGTATTCAATTAACGCATCAGAATAATTGGAAATCTTAAACGCAGGTAGAAATCCATCATCTGGACTAAGTCCTGCAGGTTTTTGCAATGACGTTGCCAACAAGGTTGATAACGGAAATAGAAAGAATAAAAATAACCAGACAACTCCTGGAAGAATTAATAGATAAGGTGTTCTTTTTATTTTCTTTCTTGCAGGTTGCGACTTAATTAATTCTTGAGCAACCGACATCATTCATCCCAAGAAGTATCAAGTCCTGCTGTTAAATCATCATCAGGATCTAATACAAATGAATGCCTTGGCTCCCAAGCAAGTGTTACTGCTTGACCAGGTCTACCCAAATCTGTTGGGTCAATGTTTTGTTCGAAAGCTGAAACTTCTTGTCCCCAATTAGTAATAACTTCATATTGAGTTGAAACTCCCACAAATGCTGTTAATTTAATTGAGCCATTTATTTGGTTTTTGGGTAAACCTGGTTTACCCTGATCAACAATTTTAACTTTTTCTGGTCTTACCCCAAATACAATGCGACCACTTCTAATTTCAGTTGAACTCAGTGGCACAAAAATAGTTGTATCTTTTACTTTGACTGCTAATTCATCACCCTCAATGCCAGCTACTGTTCCTTCAAATAAATTAGTTTGCCCTAGGAAATTTGCTACGAAAGCTGTTTTTGGGTGTTCATATATCTGAATAGGGGAACCCATTTGCTCAATTTTTCCTTCATTCATTACCGCAATCGTGTCAGCCATGGTCATAGCTTCTTCTTGGTCATGAGTTACGTGGACAAATGTAATTCCAACTTCAGTTTGAATTCTCTTAAGTTCTAGTTGCATTTGACGACGAAGTTTAAGATCTAAAGCACCAAGTGGTTCATCAAGCAACAAAACATCTGGTTCATTTATCAATGCTCTTGCAACAGCAACTCTTTGTTGCTGTCCACCAGATAACTGCTGAGGTTTCTTTTGCGCTTGAGTGGTTAATTCCACAAGTTCAAGCATTGCTTGGACTTGTTTATCAATGTCGTTGGCTTTTTGTCTTCTTAAACCAAAAGCAACATTTTCATAAATTGTTAAGTGTGGAAACAGTGCATAACTTTGAAAAACTGTGTTTACCCAGCGTTTGTAGGGCGGTAAATTTGTGATGTCGTCTTGACCGAGTTTTATTTGTCCTGAGGTGGGTTCTTCTAAACCTGCAACCATTCTTAAGGTTGTGGTTTTCCCACAACCCGACGGGCCAAGTAGTGCAAAGAATGAACCCGCCGGAATGGTGAGACTTAAATTATCGACCGCTTTGAAGTCACCAAATGTTTTGGTGAGATTTACTAAATGTAAATCCTCAACTTTTGGTCGATTACTTGCCACGCTCCTAGTTGCCGATCAACTTTGCCCAAGCTTCGTTGTACTTAGCAGCTTGTTCAGAGGTAAATGGCATTGCAGAGTAAGCACGTTTTAACAATTCATCTGAAGGAAATATTAATTGATTTTCTGCCAAAGCAGGATCAATTTTTAACAATTCCTCTGCTGCACCATTTACTGGTGAGATGTATTGAACATAAGCTGCAACTCTTGCTGCAACAACTGGATCGTAGAAATAGTTCATCAATTTCTCCGCATTGGCTTTGTGTTCTGCCCCTGCAGGAATCAACATAGTGTCAACGAAAATAGATCCACCACTTTCAGGCAAATCAAATGCGTAATCAGCACCCATTTGGCCAAGATCTCCTGACCATCCAATAACTGCAGTTACGTTGCCACCTTCAAGAGCTTGAATATATTCGTTGCCAGTAAAGGCTTGAATATGTCCATCATCAACTTTGGATTGCAAAAATTCGATTGCTTTTTGGAATTCAGCGTCTCCGAAATTTGTTGGATCATTTCCTTGCCATGACAAAACTAATGGAATTGTGTCTCTTAATTCACTAAGAACAACAACTTTTCCTTTTAGTTTAGGATCAAAGAACTGTTCCATTGAAGTTAATTTGTCAGTTCCTAATGCCTCTTTTAGTTTTGCTTTGTTCCATCCAAAGCCAGCAAAACCAGATTGCCAAGGTAGAGAGAAACTTCTACCTGGATCCCAACTCACATTTCTGTAAGCTTCGTTCAAATTTGCTTTGTTTGGAATGTTTGCATCATCTAATTTCAATGCATAACCATTTTGAATCCAAAGTGCAGCCATCCAATCAGTTGGAGTGACTATGTCAACTCCTAAAGATTGTCCTTTATCTAACAACGGTTTGTATTTTGCATATGCTTCGTTGTTATCGTTGTAATCTTCTGTGTAAGTAACTGCGATTCCAGTTTCTGCAGTGAAAGCTAATAAATCTGGATAAGTTTGATCTTCTTCACTTAAAGGCATATATGCTTGCCAGTTTGACCAAACTACTTTTTTATTTGTCTCTGAATTGTCAACATTTTCTCCAGCTGGTGCTGCAGAATCTGAAGTTGTTCCACCAGCGCCACATGCTGCGGCTACTGCTGCGGCACCACCAATGGCACCTGCTTGCAAAACTCGTCTACGAGTTAAAAATGGTCTAATCTCTGCTGGAATTTCTTGCAGTTTTTCTTCTTTGTTCATTTTCATTTTCCCTTCGTTGTGGATTATCTTGTCAGACTTAGTTATCGATTTTGAACATTACGTGCTTGATTCTTGTGTAATCTTCAAACCCATACATAGAAAGATCCTTGCCATAACCTGAGTGCTTGAAACCACCGTGAGGCATTTCAGAAACCATTGGAATATGAGTGTTCACCCATACGGCTCCAAAATCAAGACCTTTAGCCATTCTCATGGAACGAGCCACATCTTTAGTCCAAACACTTGAGGCCAAACCATAAGGAACACCATTAGCCATTTTTAAGCCTTCGTTTTCATCAGCAAATTTCTGCACAGTTATAACTGGTCCAAAAATTTCATTTTGAATCATTTCGTCATCTTGCTTCAAATCTGAAACAACAGTTGGTTCAAAGAAGTAGCCTTTATTTCCTTGACGACTTCCGCCGGCTTTAACTTTTGCATGATTTGGAACTCGATCTATAAATCCACTCACTCGATCAAGTTGGTTGGCGTTGTTTACTGGTGGCACAAATGAATCTGGATCTTTTGGACCTTTTGCAAGGGAAGTTTGAGTATTTTTTGCTTGCTCAGAAAGAGCTGCAACAAAATCATCATAAATTTTGGCATGAGCAAGAACTCGTGTGGCCGCTGTGCAATCTTGTCCAGCATTGAAATATCCAGCAATTGCAATCCACTCTGCTGCAGCTTGAATATCTGCATCATCAAAAATTACTACAGGTGCTTTACCACCTAATTCAAGATGAACGCGTTTAACATCTAATGCTGCTGATTGTGCAACTTGCATACCTGCTCTAACAGATCCTGTAATTGCAACCATTTGTGGAATTTTATGTTCTACTAAGGCTTTTCCAGTTTCACGATCTCCTGTAACCACATTCAAAACTCCTGGAGGAAGAATTCCTGCATCAGTGATTATTTCTGCCATACGAGCAGTTGTCACTGGAGTTGTGTCACTTGGTTTTAAAACAGTTGTGTTACCTGCAGCAATAGCTGGAGCAAATTTCCAAACAGCCATCATCATCGGATAATTCCAAGGAGTAACTTGACCAATCACACCAATTGGTTCACGGCGAATCATTGAAGTATGACCCTTCATGTATTCACCAGCTGATTTACCTTCAAGATTTCTTGCTGCTGTTGCAAAATATCTGATTTGATCCAACATTGGACCAACTTCTTCAGCCATCGTTACAGCAATTGGTTTACCAGTATTTTCTGATTCCAAGTTAACAATTTCTTCAATGTTTTTTTCCAAAACATCAGCAATTTTCCATAACGCCATTGATCTTTCACTTGGCGTTGTGTTTTTCCATGACTCAAATGCTTTTGCAGCTGCGTTATAGGCAAGATCAATATCTTTTTCATTTGAACGTGCTGCCATTGCGAACACTTCGCCAGTTGTGGGATTGATTAAATCTATAAATTGACCAGAGACTGATTCTTGAGACTTACCGTTGATGTAATTTTTGACAACGCGCTTTTCGGCCACTTTTGATACTCCTTTAATAGAGTGAAAGTTTGATTTGCTCATTTAAACACTAGCGAGAATCACCAGGCTTTGGAAACCCCCTTGTCCAAGTTCCAATTAAGGCCCCGAAGGGCCTTGTGAGGCGATATAAACAACGGATTTCGTGGGGAAAGGTTAAATCCACAACGGTTTCCTTTGACAAATCCTGATTTTGCTGACAACCTAAGGATTATGCCCCGTAATCAAGCCGCTCTTATCGATGATGTTTCAAAATCGATCATTGAACAACTGCAATCTGATGGGCGAAAACCCTATGCCTCAATTGGCAAGTCAATTGGTTTGAGTGAAGCAGCAGTTCGACAAAGAGTGCAAAAACTACTGGATTCAAACGTAATGCAAGTTGTTGCCGTAACTGATCCTTTACAAGTTGGCTTTCAAAGAGCAGCCATGATTGGTGTGAATGTTGAAGGCGATATCGAAAAAGTAGCTGATGCTCTAGCAAAACTTCAAGAAGTAAATTACGTAGTCGTTTGTGCTGGTGGATTTGATATTTTGATTGAAGTTGTGTGCGAAGACGACGAAAAATTACTTTCCATTCTTAATAAAAGAATCAGATCCATTCCTGGAGTAGATAGCACCGAAGCTTTTGTGTACCTAAAAATCAGAAAACAAACCTACTCATGGGGGACAAAATGACAGCAACAGATTTACTAGCAGGCTCTCCTAACGCATTGCAGGATGCGGCAAAAAATCATCTCTGGATGTATTTCACCCGCCACGGAAACTTTGCCACACAAGATGTACCAATGATTGTTCGCGGTGAAGGCTGTTATGTCTACACCGATAAAGGTAAGAGAATTATTGACGGTCTTGCTGGACTTTTCACTGTTCAAATTGGCCACGGTCGAAAAGAATTAGGTGAAGCAGCTAGAGAGCAATCAGATAAATTAGCCTTCTTCCCACTTTGGTCTTATGCCCATCCAATGGCAGCTGCATTAGCTGAGCGTTTAGCAAAACTTGCACCAGGAGATCTAAATAAAGTATTTTTCACATCCGGTGGTGGCGAAGCTGTTGAAACTGCTTGGAAATTAATTAAGAACTACTACAAATTAATTGGCAAACCAACAAAACATAAAATAATTAGCCGCGCACTTTCCTATCACGGCACATCCCAAGGCGCTTTAAGTATTACTGGAATTCCATTTGCAAAAATTCCTTTTGAGCCTTTAGTGCCAGGAGGCCATAAAGTCCCTAATACAAACTTTTATCGCGCTCCTCAACATGTGAACCATGATGAAAAAGAATTTGGTATTTGGGCAGCAGATCAAATTGAGCAAGCAATCCTTCTTGAAGGAGCAGATTCTGTCGCGGCTGTTTTCTTAGAACCAGTTCAAAACTCAGGTGGTTGTTTTCCACCTCCTCCAGGTTATTTAGATCGTGTAAGAGAGATTTGCACACGACACGATGTTTTATTCGTCGCAGATGAAACCATTACTGCATTTGGCAGAATTGGTGAAACTTTTGCAATTAATCGTTATGGGGTGCAACCTGACATTATTATTTGCGCAAAAGGATTAACTTCAGGCTATGCACCAATGGGTGCCATGATTGCAAGTGATCGTTTATTTGAACCGTTCTCAACCGGTACTTCTATGTTTGCACACGGTTCAACCTTCGGTGGTCATCCAGTAGCAGCAGCAGTTGCAATGAAAAATCTTGACATCATGCAAGATGAAAAAATAAATGAACATGTTAGAGAAAAAGAAGGCGTCTTTAGAAAAACTTTGGAAAAGCTCTATGACATTCCAATAGTTGGAAATATTCGTGGAGAAGGATTCTTCTACGGCATCGAATTAGTTAAAGATAAAGAAACTAGGGAAAGCTTCACCCCCCAAGAATCAGAAAAAATTCTGCGAGGATTTATCTCTCAAGCCCTGTTTGAAAATGGTATTTATTGTCGTACCGATGATCGTGGAGATCCCGTAGTTCAATTGGCCCCAGCACTAATTGCAAATGAAACCCAATTCGATGAGATTGAAGTAATCCTTCGAAATGTGCTCTCACAAGCCCAAAAAATGGTTGACTAAGGTCGCAATCTACAAAAAGAAGACTTAAGTCTCTTTTGGGACTGCCAGATGGGTAAGATTATCAATCATGACAACAGCAACTAAATCAGTTTGCGTGATAATTCCGGTTTATCAGTCCGTTGACCAACTTGAAAAGACTGTTAACGAATTAAAAGAATTATTAACTTCATCAATTGAATTGAAGGCTTTAAATCACGAACTTCAAAGAGTCGTACTAGTTGATGATGGATCAAAAGATGGAAGTGCTGAGGTTATTAGGTCCCTTTCCCAAAACCCGCTAATTTCTGCTATTTATCTGAATAGAAATTATGGGCAGCATGCGGCAATCTTTGCAGCTGTTTTATCTTCAACTGAAGACGTAATAGTCACGATGGATGAAGACGGCGAACATGACCCATCAATAATTTCAAGCATGATCAAAGAATTAGAAAACGGCAAAAATGATATTGTTTACGCTGCATTTAAGCAAAAGAAATTCAATTTCAAAGAAATTTCAAGCAGTGTTGCCAAGAGATTTATCGCATTCATCTCTAGAGAACCAAATATTAAGCACATTTCAAGTTTTCGCGCGGTAAGAGGACCAATTTTTCGTGCAGCATCGGTCTATGCAAACAATGGTTCATTTCTTGACATTGCTCTGGGATGGATATCAAACAATGTTTCCACCGTTGAAACTTCTAAGCGAGTCACAAACAGAAAATCCACATATAATTTGAAGAGTTTAGTTAACCATTTTTCAAAACTTTTTTTCGCAGCTGGGATAAAACCTCTCATATTTTTATTTAACATCGGTTGGGTTATTTCGATGTTTAGCTTAATTGGAATAGCAGTAATTGTTTATGGTAAATACTTCGGTTCGATTCCAGTTCAAGGCTGGGTTTCAAATATTGTTGTCATTGTATTTTTCGGTGGATTAACGATTTCCTCTGTTGGATTAGTTGCTAGATACTTAAGCTCAATTGTTGAAACATCTTCAGGCAAACCCTTCTTCACAATCAAAAATCAAAAGTAATATGCCAGTAGCAATATTTGGTCAGACTGGATTAATTGGAAACGCAATTAAAAATGAATTTCATGATAATTTCTTTGATGTCCAAATAAGCCAGTGGAATCAACCAGAAATTATTTCAACTTGGAGTCAACTGACTAGCCTTGCTTCTTCGTCAAACTTGCCAATTGATCTCGTGTGGGCTGCTGGAGCAGCAAATAACTCCTCAGATGAATCAGTTCTAAAAGAAGAAATGAGAATTATCGATACTTTAATTGAACAAGTAAATAAGTTACCAAGTAATTTACGTACACTAAATTTGATTTCTTCAGCAGGATCGATTTATGCAGGATCTAAAGTTGGATATATAGACACAAAAACAGTACCTGTTCCAAATTCACTTTACGGACAATCTCGGCTAATTATTGAAGAGAAGTTCATGGCTTTAGCAAATTCGATTGGAATTCCACTTAATGTTTATCGTTTAACTAATGTATTCGGATTCAAAAACAAGATTAAGCAAAACTCTGGACTTATTTCACATCTTATTAATGCCAATTTAACGAGAAAAGAGTTAAATATTTTTGTTCCTCTGTATGTTGAACAGGACTATATTGACGTCGAATTTGTGGCAAAAAATATTCACTCAAACATAACTAATAATAAAAGTGTTTCCAATCAAATTCATATCTATTGTCGCAATCAGTCTCATTCAATTATGGAACTTATTTCAATAATTGATAAATTCATGGGAAGAAAAACCCCTTTTGTGACTCAGGAAATTGCCTCGAGTTCTCATCGTCAAAGCAATCTTAGATTTAATGTGGATTACAGTATGTACAACATGATTCCAATTCAGCCTCTGAATTTCTCGATTAAAAAGTTAGTAAACGAGATGACGTATGCAAAAATCTCTTAAAATTCAAT
>Ga0207937_1000442_pt1 | contig 14566 bp, 9 predicted proteins | sample LakMenEpi04Sep11_FD_150668 | JGI IMG/M metagenome (GOLD analysis project Ga0207937, IMG submission 150668) | Freshwater microbial communities from Lake Mendota, WI - 04SEP2011 deep hole epilimnion (SPAdes) | ecosystem: Environmental > Aquatic > Freshwater > Lentic | place: Lake Mendota, Madison...
CCGAAGAAGCCTATGTCGGTTGAATTCTAGCCGCGAGTCTCATGCACCAGTTGGACGAGCCAACTGGGGGCAAAGCGATCTTTGAGGAACAAAAACAACTTGTCGAATGCATGTGTCAATGCCGAATTTTTAACACCCCGGCCTAGCCCCAATCGTTCGGATTCGGCTCGAATTATTCTGCTGCCGCCATCGCGATACCCCTCTTTTGATGCTCTTCGCTCCTTACGGCAGCGATCTCTCCATCATCCGTGTTTCTAGAGCCGATCGCCTTTGCAACCGATTCGTAAATCCGTTAAAACCGACTCGTTTTCTGTCCGTGTCCTCCACACGCCTCGAATTTTCCAGTGTTGCCACCACACGCCTTGCCACCACACGCCTTGCCACCACACGCCTGGCAAGCTCCAGACGCAAATGGCATTCTGATTGCGCCTTCGCTCCTTCGTTTTGCTTCATGCTTTGTGCTGATCAGGCGACTACGCCGCTCGCAAGCGTCGGGCCGTAGCCACAACCAGACAGCGGATCCACGTCGCAAGACGCCACGACGCTGCTCGTCAGCGTGGAGCAATGGTCAGACCCGTGGATGGGCACTTGACCAGCATCCTACGTTGAAAAGCAACGCAGTGTGATGCAGGAACTTACCTTGGCTCGGCTGGTTTCGGCTACCGTCCTACGTTGACGAGCAACGTTGTAACGCTCACCTAGATCGTTCCTGACCGTCGTCGGACGACCCAACTGACGAACCAAATCATCAGAATGGATAACAGCACGAGAGGGCGATCCCAAATAGAACTGCGTTTCACTTCCGCAGGGCTATTCTCCAGAACTCTTTGTTCAAAGCGATCGACCAAGCTTGAAATCTGATCGTCGCGTATCACTTCACCTCCGCTCATGACGGCGATGCGTTGCATAACGTCCGGTCGCGCGTCTGCTTCGAGCCTTTCAAACCATGGGTCGCGTACTTCTACCGAAGATTCAGCCAAAACCTGGTCGCTGGTCGTGTCCATCACTTTGGCCGTATAATAGCCAACATCGAGAGTCCCCATATCGACACGAAACAAGTTCGAGGACTCCTCGGTAGCTGTCAACGAGAAACGCTTTGGCAAAACGGAATCCTGCGACTCCAAAATCACCGCGAGAGATAACTCGCTGGATGTCGACAAGAAGTCATCTACATTGCTGACAAGTACCGATGCTGTAACTTTGTCACCCGTTAAGAATGCTGCTTTGTCTGGACGTAGCGAAACACGTTGCCCAGGTAAAAGATCTTGCTGTGAAACAATCCACTGCACCAGAGATTGCCAAAGTGTTGAGTACACTTTTTCTTTGTCCGAATGTTCGGGTGGCAAAAATGCCCAACGCCACATGCCCGACCCCTCGACAACCACACTTGTTCCGCTCCCAATCGGCTGATACGTTACAATCGGTGTCGGTTTGTTGACTCCATCGGAAGTGCTTTGCAATAACACTTGCGGCAACCCAGGCCTGACGATCGGACTACCTGCTGTCGCAAGGGACGGCATCATGGCCAACACTTCCGAAGGTTGTTCACCGAGCGAGTCGAAGACGGCAGAATCAAATCCGTATCGACTCATCCGAGCTCGAATTCTCTCTTCGCCTCCATTGGCCCAATAGACTGGCAGTACTCTCTCGAATTTCTCCGAAACTCTTAGGGCTGGCTCTCCGCGCGCACAAACGAGACAACCTCCTTTGGTTGCTAACCACTCGACCAAATTGTTGAGGCCGTTCTCCGAAAGATAAATCTCTGCATCCCTTCCCAATACGATGACGCGAAACTTCTCCAAGAGTTCCATAGATTCCAATGGCGACTCTGCTTGTTCCAGCATAAGCCAATCGGTCGCTTCCATCTCAGAAGCCAACGGTCCCTCAAGTTCCGATGTTTGCGCATCGGAGTTATCTGCAGAGGGATTCACGCTGGGTTTTGGCATCTCGGGGCGTGGGTATCGTTTTCTCAAGAACCGATTAGGACCGACCTTCACCATACTGGTCAGTTGCATCACGCGATTCGTGCCCAAATTAGCGGACAAGAATTTACTGTCCCAATACGGTTTGCCTTCGAGTAGTAAACAACCGATCGGCTCATCCAGTCTTTGCACTGTTATACTCGTTCGATTGTCCGACTCGGTTGCTTCACCTTCGATTCCCGATGCTACTATCTCGAATCGGGTCAATGCATCCAGTAGTGGCTTGTTATAAACGAATCGAATCTCTTGGTTTGATTCGTCGGTCAATCGGACAGTCCGCGTTTGCACGATCTCGTTGTTGAGCATTACCGAGATCTGTGTCGACTCCCCTTCGAGCCCAGAATGCCCGATCTTGCACTTGAGAGAAACAGGTAAGCCGGCGTATGTAATCATGCGAGGATTGCGAGCGGCAATCGACAAGTTACGGGCAACGACATCCTGGCCAAGCGTAATTGTGTAGATTGGGCAATTCATGGCACGCGATTCCATCGCGGCGCTCAACACAGACTCGATCGTAGATGCATTGTGAGCTCCATCGCTCACGAGCAAAATGCCGCGATTCCCCTCATCGGCGCTGCTGCGAATGACATCTCGAATGGTTGTCGCGATGTCGGTGCGATGTCCGCGCTGGGCCACTTGATCCGAGTCACTATCGCCTCCATCCGTAGGCATCGACTCCGCAGATCGCAGCTCTTCGTCAAAGAATCCTTTCTCTACGTCCACCGTTTCGGTCGATTGAATGGCCGACGTTAATTTCTGTGCTGCAGCGAGACGAGTTGCATCTGGATGAGAGGGAACGTCGGCAATGTCCATACTCATGCTTTGGTCCATCAGAACAAGCAGCGATGGCTTTCCAGAAAACGGTGGTAGTTCTTCGACCCACGTCGGATTCAAGGCGATCAACAACGGACCCACAAGCCCAACTCCGAGAAGGAGCGTGAATAAGGTTCGTTGCCAAACGGACAAAGCCAAGCTTGGCCTCGCCCAATACAGGGCAAGAACCGCAACCGAGACAAAAACGATCCCCCACCACAAGGGTATGGGAATGCGAGGTTCAATGCTCCACGTTCCAAAGGTAGTCAAGTTGAAGGGCGTCATTGGCAGCATCTGCAAGACTCTTTACTTGCGTTGGATGTCAAAACACTGCAAATGATCCTGATCACGAATGTAGAGTTTCCCTTGGTAAATGACCGGATGCGGCCAACTTTCGCCATCGTGCGTTGGTAGTTTGAATGAGCTGAGTAGTTTGTATTTTTTGGGGTTGGTATCAATCAACGCCATCGTACTGTCTTGATAGCGAAAATAGAGTTTATCGTCTGCGGCGACGATGGCTGCAGAACCAGAGCCTGCACCTCGCTCTTTACCCCACACATTCTCGCCGGTCTCCCATCGAATGCACGCAGGAAAGCCATTGTTGTGTCCATGCCCCATGTAAACAAAGTCGCCAATCATCACCATGCCACCGTGATGGTTTTGCAACTCTTTGTTGGTCTTGTAGTAGACTTCTTTGACTTCAATTCGTTTTCCACTCTTCTTGACTTGAAGAAGAGCGCTACCACCGTCGTCGTATCCGGTCGAGCAGAATACGTAGTCATTTTTTACGATCGGAGTCGGAATGTTCGCAGTTCTGTTTGCGATGCGATCATAGTTCCAAAGAAGCTCTCCAGTCTCCGCCGAATAGCTAACGACGCCATGTCCTATCAGTTGTATATACTGTTTGACTTTCCCAGCGTTGGAGATCACAACGGAGGAGTAACCGGCCCCATCGTTCCCTCGGAGATTCCCTTCAGGAGCTGGCCCAGTCCAAATTGTTTCGCCGTTGGATTTGTTCAAAGCGACGACCATCGACTTCTTGCCTCCCGGTGTGCAGATCAGTTTGTCACTATCGATCAACGGAGATTCGCTGAAACCCCATCCCGATTCCATGAGTCCACCAAAGTCCTTCGTGAAACTCTTCTTCCATACCGTTTCGCCAGTATCCGAGTTGCAGCAAACTAGCATGCCATCAAAAGAGACCGCGTAAACTCGTTTAGCTTGCGGATCAACGGTAGGCGTACCGTTAGGGGCTTTCTTCGAGGAATCAAAAAGTGTTTTCCAAACCAATTCCCCGTTTTTGATATCTCGGCAGATGAGATAAACTTGGTCGCCCAGGTTTCCGATCGTGAAGAGTCGTCCGTTCGATATCGACAAACTCGACATTCCTTTTCCCATTGCCTCGACTTGGTACACAAGCGATGGTCCGGAGTCTCCCCAGGTGTTAGCTAGTCCCTTTTCGGTGGAGATGCCATCGCGATTCGGGCCTCTCCACTGATACCAGTCTTTGGATGTCGAATCCTCACCGAAGCATGGACAGCAATGTCCGCTGAGCAATAACGTTAGCACAAAACAAAAAGAAACACAAAGAACTGCGAGTCGATTCCGTTTCACGTTCATGGTCATCATTTTTGTTCGTGTCGTTGAGCCTAAGGAGTGTAGTTGAGCCTACGGATTTGATTGCAAAGCTTAGTAACTATCATCACCGCCAGATAGTTGGCTTTCCACTTCGTCCGCTTGCCAGGCGATAGCGGAAATAATCTTGGCCAGTTCCACAGCATTGGTCAGACTTGCTAAGACATTCGACTTGATCACCAATATCTCACCATCATCGGTTCGTTTCATGGCGAAAGCGCCGTGCACAACCGAGTCGTTGTTGCGCAGGATAGTCAACGCTGCCGCTTTATGGATCGCCCCACAGGGAGACCAAATTCCGACCAATGGATTGCCCTCGCCGTCTTTGCGATCAAGCTCTACAAAAACACGTTGCCGACGAGACGCGGCCAAAGGAACGCCGAGTTGAAGTTTGCCATCATCAATCGATTGAACAGCCCAACCGAGCTTCTCTCCCAGGGCTCCCAGCGCTGATGACAAATCCGCTTCCGTCGGCACACGAGCGTTGCTGAAATCCAATTTCGGAACGGATGAAGCCGCTAAGCCTGGCAATGCAGGTACGCCTCCACCCGCTTGCGCATTTAGCATCGAAGGGAGCATCATGCTCAGTCCAATACCCAGCGGACCATTCGCACCGGCTGCCCCAGCGGCTTGCATGGCATTGGCAGCACTGTAAGTCGCATAGGACCGCAGATCCCCGAGAACCGCCATGCTCGCTCGCGCATCGATAGCCTTCTGCACTTCCTCCGGAGCCGAAATGCTACTGATGAAAAACTCCGTCAGCTCCAAACCGAACTTGGAAAACTGATCACCTAATTTGATACGTGCTGCAGCGCTAATGTCGTCCATACGGGTTGGCATATCCAACAAGCCAATCCCAGAGCTGGCGATCAGGTCCGTGATTCCCGCAACAATCAAGTCTCGCAAGTAATTGAGAATCTCGTCGGTTGTAAACTTGCCTTGTGTACCCACAATCGTATTGAGCAACAATGAGCCATCGACCACTCGATAGGCAAATTTACCGTAGCCTTTCAATCGAACGATACCAAAGTGAGGATCTTTCACCGTGATAGGAGTTCTCGTTCCCCAACGTTGGTCGATGAAAGTCTGTTTGCCGATGTAGTAAACACAGGCTTGGAACGGTGAGCGTTCGAAAGGAGCGGTAAGAATCTTACCGATCAGAGGGATGTTCGCCGTAGTTAACGTATAACGACCGGGGCCAAACGCATCCATGGCTCGGCCATCGCGAAAGAATATCGCTTCTTGGCTCTGATGGACGATCAACTGTGCCCCGAACTGAATCGCGGCAGTGCCAGATTCCGGGACGCGTGCGACTAAGGACTGATTGGATTGATCGACGTAGTCAATGACTTCAAGGCGGAACACGAAATATCCTCATTCATGAGAGAAAGTGGTGGAAGGAATTACCGTCCATCATTCTAGCAAGGATTCGGGATTTGATCGGCTATCCAAACGCAATTTTGCTGAATCGCGGCGTAGTCCTAGACGCTTTGCTGTGCAGCCAAAATGTCTGAACCGATCGTTAACATTTCCTGGCAATCGAGAAATCGGTGATTGGACTCGAACAATGCAGCAACGGAAGCCTTGTGAATCTTCATTTTGAGTCCTCCAACCCCCAACGCACCGTAATCTGCACGCGTACCTCGCTGCACTCCTTTGTCCATGATTCCGATCCCTTCGATTCCTGCGGGGGAGACTGCGTTTAGATCAATCGCCACTCGTAGAGACTTTCCAAACTCCAACTGTTGGGCGGACATCAGTTTGACTCCTGCTGCCCCGCAGGCGATAACAGCATTGGCCCGATAAAGTGCAGCGGCCAATAGCTCGGGATCTTCGGAACGCAACGGGATCAACCGCGAAGGATCGACATTGGCTCGAGCCAACTGATCGATTGTTTCCTGCGAACGGTCGACCGAACGCGACCCTACAAAAACTTTGCCACCCAGATTTGCCAAAATCCGACAGACACGTTGCCCAACGGGTCCTGTTCCTGCCAAGACGATGGAAGTCGAATCCTCGATAGGGATATGTTGTTGAGCACAAAGAACGGCGGCAGCCGCTGTGCTATTGGCTCCGTTGCTGTCCAGCATGATCGATACGCGAAACGGATCGGAAAGAGTATCACGGGCTGCTGCCGCTACCGCTTCGCCGTGCACAACATTGCTTCCACCCACGAAGATGGCTGTGTTGTGAAGATCATGTGGCCCACGTGTATACATGGCACCATGAACAAGATCTCGAACATCCTCCGGCCGAACGTTTGAGTATTGGAAGAGGTGATCCACACCAGCGTCTACAGCCACGACGCCGTCAAACACGCTGGCTTTATTGTCCGTATCCAATTGAATCAAAATCTTGCGCTTAGCCATGACTTACTTTCTCGACCCGTTGGCGAAGGTATTGGAATTGCTTCGCAAAGGTAACCTGAGCTTCTGATTTTGGCAAGTTTCCAACCCAATTTCGACTCGGGTCGATGTCACTCAATATCGATCAAGTTTCTCAAACGTGCTCTTGTTTCTGTATCCAGCGACTTGATGTAGTCGGTTAAAGTCTTTTCCACAAAGGTTTTCTCTCGGTCTCTTGCCTCTTTGTCAATTCGATCTGCTTCCTTGAGAAGCTTAGAAATCGTTTGCGGATCATCCAGATACTTTTGCACTTGGTGGTTTTCAAAAAAAGCTCTGATTCTATAACATAGAGATCCTCTCATGCCGTGTTGTGAAAACAGCACAAGCTGATCATGATCCAATACCCGTCGTATCGCTGTTGCAGCCATTTCTTCATTTTCGCGAAGGACACGTTGAGTCTCAATTGCCCGTCCCTGAATAAGTGCTGCGTCATGCTCTACTTCACTCCGCGAATTGCTGCGAGCATGTAGGTCAAGCATTAATTTGTGCAATTCATCTGTCAACCTAGGATTGTTGCCAAATATCTCTGGTGAGAATTCTTTTGCACACGCCCCCATTATCGTATAGTAGCGGAATGGTGCATCGAGAATCGGCGGCGAACTCCCGCTTGGATGTTCGTCTGGCAAGAATTTAGTTCCAACCAGGTCTACAACTCGGTTTCGAAAATCGGTTGGTGCGGTTTTGATTAGTTGCCTGAAGGCATCCCTTCGATAGAAAGCAGCATTGCCTTCCGTCGTCAAAAATTTATCCATGCTTCGCTGGACTGCTTTCAGTGAGTTCTCGTCCAGTCCTAAATACTTCGCGGTTCCAGGTCTCAAAACAATTGACATTGGTAAATGGGGTGATAACCGATCCGCGACGACGTATCTCGAGAACTTTTGGAACAGGTCTGGAGATAGTATCTCTTCCAAACTCTTCTCGAGCTCTCGGTCGAGTTGCTCAACGATCAATTCCCTCGAACCGGCCACGGATTTTCTGTCCTTAATCAATCCGCGAACGATTTGTCGGTCCAGCTCTTCAAATCGTTTTGTTGCTTTCTCACCCAGGGCCTTTAACTCCCCTGCCGTTTTATCATCCAAACCAATCTTGGCATGGATACTTGGCACAGTATTGAGCAGCTTGATCGCACCGAAGCCGCGCGCATCGGAGAGAATGGTTTCGGCAGACGGAGGAAGCTGAGCAGTGCAATTATCGACTTGCGTAAAAGATCCGAGAAAAAAGAGTATACCAACCTGACAAGTAATTGCTTTCATCATTTAATTGCTTTCATCATTCATCCTTTACAAAATGCCTTGCTGCGTCATCGGTTTCGCAAGTGGGACAACATTTTAACGGGATCCGGAATCCAGAACTAGGAACTTGCAAATTACTTTTGCCCTTGCTTGGCTTCGTAGACTTCGTCTCGAAATATGTATCGTCCTTCTACCGCTCCATTGGAGCTTTTTTCGTTAAGCCATGATCTTTTCAATGACTTTGCCGTGCACATCCGTTAGACGAAAGTTCCTGCCTGCATATCGGTAGGTGAGCCGTTCGTGATCCAATCCCAATAGATGCAACATCGTGGCATGCCAATCGTGGACATGGCATTTGTCTTCGACCGCCTGATAGCCGTGATCATCCGTGGCACCATAGCTCATACCGCCGCGAACTCCACCACCAGCCATCCAAGTGGTGTAGCCTTTATGATTGTGGTCCCGTCCGTCTCCGCTTTGGCCATCCGGTGTTCTTCCAAATTCGCCGCCCCAAACGACTAACGTATCCTGGAGCAGTCCACGCTTCTTCAAGTCCATCAGCAAGCCTGCAATCGGTTTGTCGATCTCTTTGCAGTTCTGTGGTAGTTGCGTCGATAGTCGTTGATGATGGTCCCAGTTGCCATGCGTCACTTCGACAAATCGAACACCAGACTCGATAAACCGACGAGCCATCAAGCACTGCTTGCCGAAGTCACTGCTATCTCCTTGATTGATGCCGTACATCGCCAGCGTGCTTTCTGTCTCACCGGAAATGTCCATCAATTGCGGAACGACATCTTGCATGCGGAACGCCAACTCGTAAGACTCAATGATTCCTTCAACCTCTGGTTGCATAACATCTCGTTGCAACTTTTGTCGATTCAGATCCTGCAAGAACGCGATCTGATTCTTTTGTTCTTTTTTGGTCATGCGACTATTGGAAATATCTGGCAGTTGTTGCGCAGGTTCGGATGGATTCCGATTCCCCAATGCTCCCATGCCGCGGCCCTGAGGACGGCCAACTTTCGTACCAGCGTACACAGCTGGCAAAAACGAACTGCCAAAGTTTTGAGCCGAAGCTACCGGTGGATTCAATGCGATAAAACCGGGCATGCTCTCATTTTCGGTACCCAGTCCGTATAGGGTCCATGCCCCGAGCGAAGGACGTACAAACTGAGCGGTCCCTGTATGCATTTGCGTCATGGCTCTCGTGTGCACAGGTTGATCGCAATGCATGGAACGAATCAAACAGAGTTCATCAGCATGCTTCCCAATCTCAGGAAACAACTCGGAAATCCAGAGACCGCTTTTCCCTTGTTGCTTAAACTTCCACGGGGAAGCTAACAATTTGCCTCCACCCGACTTCCCACCCTTGCCACCATCGCTGGCCAATTTCGGTTTGTAATCAAAGGTGTCAACGTGAGACGGTCCACCTTGCATGCACAAAAAGATGACTCGCTTCGCGCGCGGTTTGAAGTGCGGAGCTTTCGGAGCCAGCGGGTTGGCGGCGGCCGTCTCTTCTGCGTGCAATGTGCTGAGGCCTGAAAATGCCAAATAACCGAACCCAGCAGATGCAGATCGGAGCAACTCGCGTCGAGTGGGAAAGTTCATAGTGAATCACCTAGTAGATGTTCTAAAGAATGTTGAACACGTGTTGTTGTTAGCTCAGTCAATAAAGCGAAACTCAGCAGAACCAAAGAGTGCTTGGCAGAATTGACTCAATATACGGAATGTCTTTTGATCGCGAGCAACATTGCTCGAAATGCTATTGGCGGATCGGAAGAATTCGTTTGCCGATTGGATCTCTTGGCGGGTTGCTTGTCGGCCGTAAACCTTTTCGAAAGCGATCCCGATACGTTGAGTATTATCGCTCCCGATCTTCATCAATTGCCGAGCCAAGGCATCGCTTTGCTCTAGAACAAAGGGGCTGTTCAGCATGTAAAGCGATTGTTCGGGTGTATTGGATCGTTCGCGTTCACCAACAATGAGACTCGGCTCTGCGAAATCGAAAACATCCAATGCTCTTGGCAAAGAATTTCTCGCAATCGGCAAGTAGACCGATCGATGGTAGTTTGGTGCTTCGAACGGACTGCTGCTCCGACCGCTTGCTAACAACCGAAAGGCGTTGCCAACTTCTCGGTCCTTAGACAAGATTGCTGAGACTGCTCCAGGAGGTAATGAGATCGGTCCGTTAGGGCCCAAAGCCACTTGGCCAAAGGATGCAATCACAGATGCTCTCGGTCTTTCCAGTTCGAGTTGCCCACTGATCGCCAGCATGGAGTCACGTAGCGTCTCTGCATCCAATCGACGAACGCTCGATCTCGCGAAGTAGTGATTGTCAGGATCCGCTTCGAAGCGATCTACGCCAAACTTCGAAGAGAGACGATAAACTCGCGATGTTGCAATCGCACGAATCATATGTTTGATCGACCATCGATTCTCCATGAATTCGATTGCCAAGTGATCCAAAAGTTCAGGATGGGATGGTTCTGGACCGGACATACCAAAGTTGTCCGTTTCTTCGACAATCGCATTCCCAAGGAGTTGTTTCCAAATGCGATTGACCATCACTCTCGCAGTCAATGGGTTCTCCTTCGAGGTTAACCACTCGGCCAATTCCAATCGGCCGGATGCGTTGGTAGGAAGCTTACGATTCGAATCGTTCAGCACTTCGACAAAGCCACGCGGCACTTCTTGCGCAGGTTGATCAATCTCCCCTCGCACTAGCAATCGCGCTGGCCTTGGACGGTCTGTATCTTGCACTCCCATGCACATTGAGATCGGCTTACCGTCTTCGTCAAACGACTTGATACGGTTCGTGACCGATGCGATCGCTTGATCGAGAATGGCGACACTGATAAAGCTATTGCGATTTTCGCTATTCGGTTGACGCTGAGCACGTCGCGCTTCTGCATATTGCTCTTCGAGTTGTTTGAGTTGCGTTTTTAGCTCTGCCAACTCTTTCTTTGGAATGGGCCGATCGTCTTTCTTCAGATCGGGTACCGGCATTGCGATGAGATTACTCGGTTGTCGATTGCGAAGACTTCGCGTGCCACCAAAGCAAGTTTCCGTGCTTTGAAAAATGCCTGCCAAGGCGTAGTAGTCATTTTGTGAAATCGGGTCGAACTTGTGATCGTGGCAACGTGCACATGCAACCGACACACCGAGAATGACACGCGTGGTGGTATCGATCTGCTCATCGACGAGATCCGCCTTGAATTGGCGAGGGTTTTGCTCTTGAAGCGATTTAGGCCCCAAAGCTAGAAAGCCTGTTGCAACCAAGTTTTCCGTCCACTCTTGATCCGACTTGACAGGGAGCAGATCTCCCGCGATCTGTTGGCGAATGAACTTATCGTAGGGTTTGTCCGCATTGAACGAGTCGATTACAAAGTCTCGATATCGCCATGCGTGTGGGAAAGTGACTTCGACTTCTTTTCCCGTCGTTTCTGCGTAACGAGCGATGTCTAACCAATGTCGCCCCCATCTCTCGCCGAATTGAGGACGCGTTAGTAAAGCATCGATGAGCGAGCTCAACGCAGAGTCAGGATTCTTATGGAACGACTCCACAAAAGCGTCGCGTTCCGATGACGTTGGAGGCAATCCTATCAAGTCGTTGAAGAGTCGCTTCACTAGTATTTCCGGCGCGACATCTTCCGCCGGTTGAAGCTTTTTCTCTTGCCAGCGTTCCGCGACGTACTTATCAATTGGCGTCTTCGCCCATGAAGAGAAGGAAGAGTCTTTGGGGTTCGTTTGTTTTGGTTTTGTAAAGGACCAGAACTTTTTACCTTCGGCGATATCTTCGGGTGTTACTTTGGAATGGACAGTAACGCCCGCTTTGACACGCGGGTCGGGAGCTCCCATTTCGATCCACTTCCGAAAGTCTTCGATGACGGACGGTGGAAGTTTGTTTTTGGGCGGCATTTGGTAGTCTTGATAATTGATCGCGTTCCAAAGCTTGCTCTCCTGAAGATTCCCAGGAACAATCGCTGGCCCCGACTCTCCCCCGGCAAGAAGTGCATCGCGATGGTCAACAGCCAGTCCACCTCGAACGCCCTGGCCATCGACCGAGTGGCAACGATGGCAATGCTCAACAAGCACAGGGCGAATCTTCGATTCGAAGAACTGGATAGACTCCGGTGTAAGCTTTTGTTCGTCCTCGGCTCTGACGTCGATGGCGAGTAGGCTGAACGTTCCAAAACAGCAAGCGAGCAAAAGTGATTTCGTCATAATCATTCGTCGTTGGCAAAAAGGGTTCTTAACTGAGGCACGTCCATTTCATCGCAACCCGAAGCGTAAGCGAGGGATTTTGTGGGACTCTTCGTCCCTCGCTTACGCTTCGGGTTGTGATTACTTAGCAATACAGGCAAATCCCGTCTTAGTTACTGCCGGGGCGCTTTGGCTTTACGGCACCGCCAGCATCTTCGTTTCCTCGGCCAGGTCGATCGCCACGTTGTTCCATCATCTCTGTAGCTCGCTTCATTTCTTCTCGGGAGATCGCGCCATCGCCATCTTGATCCATTCTCGAAACTCGCTCTTTCATTCGCTCTGGAATCTCATCTCCGGAAAGTTTTCCGTCTTTATTCTTGTCGGATGCCTCGAACATGCGAATCATCATCGCGCCTCCGAACTGTCCGCCTTGTGCTTCTTCTCCCATCCTCGCCATCATCGGAGGCAACGAGGCAGGATCGGGTCGCAATTCTTCCGCGTTGATGATGCCGTCGCCGTTCTTATCTAGCTTGAGAATTGCCTTGGATGCGTTTTCGATTTCCGCAGCCGATAGCTCGCCATTTCCATCGGAGTCGAGGGCCGTCATAATCGGCAAAAACTTCATCATCTGACCAGCCATCGGTCCCATCGGCCCGCCAGGACCCATCGGCCCGCCAGGACCGCCAAATCCCGGCCTTCCCTCTTGCCCGGGTCGCCCTTCGCCGGGTCTAAAGCCAGGACGGCGTTCTCCGGCACCGGTCTTTCGCCCTTCACCCTTGCCTTTTTCATCGCGATCTTGCTGAGCGTGAACAGGAACGGTTGAGAGAGATGCCAATAAAAAGAAGGCAAAAAGGTGCTTTTTCATCGCCGAATTCTCCTAGAAGAGAAGGAATGTGGAGTGTTGGTACATAGGGGATACCGAAACGGGCCTGTCGACATCCACGAGGCAATTGGAAATTTACCCAACAAAGTTTCCGATCCATTATGCGATATAGTTTTAGTTCGAATCGACAAATGCACACAAAACATCCCAATCAGCGAACGAAAGACGCAACAACTTGTGAGCTGACGGGTTTCCAATAGTTCGAAACCGGCAGGAAAGGCGGCGACCAGCCCCAGACATGCAATGTTCCCCCAAGAACCTTTATCAATCGACGAAGAGCGAGAATTCCTCAGGAAAGGTGGCGAAGCCGCTCTTGCTGACGCTTTACTTTTCTACCATTCCAAGCTCGAACGAATTGTCCAATTCCGAATGGAGCCCGCATTGCGATCGCGAATCGATACCGCTGACGTTTTGCAAGAATCGTACCTTCAGATATCACGCAGGGCCCATGAGTTCATCGATGGTGTCCCTGTTTCCCTTTTCGTTTGGATACGCCAACGGGTTGTTCAGACTTTGATCGATATGCAACGCGGGCACTTCAGCGACAAACGGAACGCAAACCGCGAGAAAGAATTGCCCTCGAATGATTATGGTCAAACAAGCTGTTTGTCGATTGCTCGATTCCTGCTCGACGACCGAACCTCTCCTAGCATGGCTGCGGCACGATCCGAGGAATTCGAACGACTTCAATCCGCCTTGCAAACCATGAACGATACCGATCGAGAAGTGTTGGCAATGCGTCACTTTGAGCAACTCAGTAACTTGCAAGTCGCGGAGGCGCTGAACCTGTCGCCCACCGCTGCCAGCAACCGGTACATCCGAGCCGTTGCTAAGCTAGGAGAAATCATGAAGACTCTTTCGACGAAAGACGCGTAATGGATGCGGCAGATTGTGATGATAATGATGGAGCACGACATCCAGTCGATATTCTCGCTGAAGAGTATGCAGAGAGACTTCGACGTGGAGAAACACCCTCTATCACCGAGTACGAGAAAAAGTATCCTGCGTATGCATCATTGATTCGCACGGTCTTTGAGTCGATTGCAACCGTGGAGAGAATCTCATCGCAAAAGGCGAACGACTCCGCGACCTTTCCACAAACCGCTCGACAATCGACACCTGAAGTTCTAGGTGATTTTCAGATCCTCCGAGAGATTGGGCGAGGTGGAATGGGTGTCGTCTATGAAGCCATCCAACAATCCCTTCATCGCAGGGTCGCTCTCAAGGTTATCAATGCAGCTGTTTCGACAAACGAACAGCACCGAACACGGTTTCAACGCGAGGCAGAATCGGCCGCAGGTTTGCACCACACGAACATCGTCCAAGTGTACGGTTCCGGCGAGGAACAAGGCATCCAATATTACGCAATGCAGCTTATCGATGGCGTGACGTTGAGCGACGTTATTCACT
>Ga0207937_1000443_pt1 | contig 14551 bp, 10 predicted proteins | sample LakMenEpi04Sep11_FD_150668 | JGI IMG/M metagenome (GOLD analysis project Ga0207937, IMG submission 150668) | Freshwater microbial communities from Lake Mendota, WI - 04SEP2011 deep hole epilimnion (SPAdes) | ecosystem: Environmental > Aquatic > Freshwater > Lentic | place: Lake Mendota, Madison...
CTTGTGGAGATAGGGCATACGGACAACCCGCCAATAAATGAACGTGATCGGTCAGGATTCCTGCAGCTGCTAATCTCAATCCATTCAACTTTGCAACTGAAATGATCTTTTGCTGAACCCGCTCCAACTGAAAAACGTTCGATGTACTCCATCGTTCCCGATGGACGAACACCATATGCAAATTGTACCAGTATGCTCCGTGAGATGACGTTTCCAACCGGCTGAGATCTACATCCTCATTCCGAATCTGCAATGACTCTAAGTTCGATTGCAGTTCAGGATCAGCCATCTTGTGATGCCCAAGCTGATTCATTACATACTGTTGAGTCTCTGCTAGTGATGACTTCCCAATAGAACGAATGGCAAAGTTTCCGTGAAAAGGCTTCGGTTTACGTTGCTTGACCAAATAGTAGAGCCTGCCTTTGACACGCTGAACGATAAACGATGGCGCGTCGCCGATCTTCGTCGATACGGTCAAGTGGCTCGTTTGCATATCAGAGAAGTGATGCCGCAACAGCCGAATGTCGTCTTTGTGTAAATCGCGAATCAAAGCTTCTGTCCAAGAGTCGTCTGGCTCGGGTTCGTTCCAAAACAAGTTAACAGACCAAAGTAGCGGTGCTGAAAATGTACAATTGCTAGGTGTGTATATCTGAGTTGACGTCGAAAGAGATGGCATGATGAAGTTCCATCGACAATTACATTGATCGTAACGAAGTGGAAATTATAAGTGATTTTGAAGGCGTAGTCATTAGGACGAAGTTTTCGGATCGCGAACGAGTTTGGTGCTCCGGCGGACCATCGCTCCACGCAGGCAAGCAGCGTGGTGGCGTCGCCGCTCGCGTTTTTTGCTTTCTGGTTGCGGCTATGGCCCCACGCTGGCGAGCAGCGTGGTAGCCTTTGCTTGGCGAGCAGCGTGGTAGCCAGATCTCGGCGAGTAGTATGGTGACCTGTATATGGGCAAAAAGTGGGGAAGTCGGCTCCGTATCGTCCTTCGCATTGCGAAGCAAGGCCCATCGTTACCACGTTGCTTGTCAACGTGGGACGATAGTTGAAACCAGCCTCGCGGAAGCGAGGGGTTTCATCACTACGTTGCTTGCCAACGTAGGATGGTGGTCAGGTATGAGCACGCGATCTGGCCATCGCCCCACGCTGTCAAGCAGCGTGGTGGCGCCGCTTCGCGAATTTTCTTCGGTCTGGTTACGGCTATGGCCCCACGCTGGCGAGCAGCGTGGTAGCCTGGGCGCGGTAGACTTTGCGTGGCGAGCAGCTTGGTAGCCTCAGCGTGGCGAGCAACGTGGTAGCCGGAGCGTAGACTCAGCATGTCAAGCAGCGTGGTAGCCTGAGCAGCCTCAAGTGCTAATGCATCGTTAGCGCATAGACAGCGAAGGTGCCGAGCCAATGCTCTCCTTCGTAATGGCCGCTGAAGACATAACCCAAACCGATCTTTGCGTGCTCGACTGCCGAACGCGTGAGCAAGCCAACGCGTGGATCATTCGACGGGAGCCCTTGCGTGATCCCTTGCATGCACCAGGCACGCGATAGATCCAAGCCGGCAAGATGCACTAACTTTCCGTCGGTTACATCGCTGACGATCACGGGCTGAAGCAGTTTGCTTGTCGCATCCACTTTCAGATCAGGCAAGAAGGCAGTAAGCCATTGGGAGAATTCAGCTTGAGGTAAAATCCGTCTCATCAAGTCGGCTTCATTGAGACTCGGGGAAAAGAAGTCTTCACCGGACGGTTCGTACTCGGAGTTGTAATCTCGATCCTTAACGTAGTAGTCGTTGGCACGAGCGACCACAAGTTGTTCCAGTTCTTGGTTGCCGACAATTCTGGCGTAGTCGAGAAACTGTCCCAGGGCAAAGGCCGCATCAGGATGGACACCAGTTCGGATCGGTTGCTTCAGCTTCGGAAGATAGATCATCGCAAGCTCTACGATCTTGGCTTCCAATGGTTTGACTGCAACTCGCCATTGCTTCCCTTGCGAATCCTCCCACGTGTGCAACTCGGCAGCCAAACGCAGCAACCATGCCCAACCGTACATTCTTTCAAACGACTTGTTCTCTTTCTCATCGAAGTAGGCGGCTTCGATCAAGATGTTTTCAGCAGTCAAACTAATGGCCAAGCCCTTGCGGGCAGCATCGGCCAGCGAGTGTGTTGGATTCGTCTTGAGCAGACGGACCAACATCCAATGTCCATGCACACTGCTGTGCCAATCGAAACAACCGTAGAAGGCGGGATGCATCTGTTTGGGACTGAGCACCGTTTCCGGACTCGTGACAACATTGCCAGGTTTGTTTGGATACTCCCGGTGTAATCCATCGATCGCCAATTTCGAAAGGTTAGCTGCCTGTTCATTGGTGAGGTTCTGTCCCAGTTCTGGGATCGATACCGTTGGGGATTGAGCAGCAGTCCTTTGCAGATGGGCTCCTAAAAAAACTGCTAGTCCGAAAGCGATTATCAGGGCAGGGCAGGGGGGGAGCGAAAAAGCAGTTTTCATGTTGATGTTGTTCGTCGAGGATCGCGGTACGAGTTGCCTATTCGAGGTCGAAACGCGGAATAGCGATGACTTTGTGGGTACTCGAGTCACTGGATGCGCTCTGTCCGACGTCTGCATTAGCCGTATTCGGCAGTATTCTAGTCAATGTCAATTTGGTTTTGAGAGGCTCGGCGTGAATCAGAGCAAAGTAACACTTTCCCTTTTGCGGCGACTCCAGCTCGGGGGTCTGTAGTCGAAGCGCCACAAACTCATCTTTGTGTAGTTCTACCGCCGTGTCGATAAAGAAAGTTCGTCGTTTCTTTTGCATGGTTGGGGGTAACGGTTCCCCCTCAGGATGAGATTCCGTAAGCCTAAATTCGATCCAAATACGATCTTCGGGGCGAATCAAGGCCCTCAAATCAACTCGGACTCCATCGAAAAGATCTTCATTCGGAACAGGCACGCCTTGCGATCTGTCGGATGGCATACTCGATATGTTAGTTCCGACCATTACGCAACCCATAGAGCCATTGGCGAGCCATAGTTTTGGTGACATCAACCGAGCAATCCGATTCTGATGTGCGAGGAACTCCTTGATACTGATTGCTTGCGATCGATCGAGTATTCCAAAGCTCATTACACTCGCCGACTTCTCCTCGATATTCTGCCACTTCAAGCCTTCTAACGACAGTTCATCGGGACCACAAAAAACCTCAACAGACCAATCGAGTGATTTGAATCCGAATTCGCGGTAACGAGCCAACTCCGATTTGATCCGTTGATGTTTTATTTCGGATGTAGTCGCAACGAACTTTCCATCCAGCAAGGAAAACTTTCCGTCCGGTTTTAGGCTTTCACGGAGGGGTAAGGGAGGTGCGGGACCGGGAGATGCGGTTAGTGTGGCGAGTTCTGTTGGAGGGATCGCCGTTTTTTCATAGCATGTCAACAATCGCTCTAAATGCTTAGAAGCTTCTTCTTTGTTGGCGGCTTCGTCCGCGACGATTCGTTCGATGAGATCGGCAACGTTGTAAACTCTCGTTGATCGTTCTGACGCGTTGGACGGAGGAGTTCTCTCCAAGATAACTTGGCCAACGACTCCTAAGTCGGAACTCACAGTTCCGCCAAGTGGCAGCGCACTTGGTTGCTTCGCAACGTTGGCTGGTTCCTGTGGTGTAGTTGTCGATTGCTGGCTGATACCATATTCGGCACCGGGGGCAACCAATAGGACGGCAGCCGCCATCGCGAGCCAAAGTCCTCTCGAGTTTTGCTTGAAACTTCCATGTCTCATTTTCATAATCCTTTCCAATCGATCCTTGGTAACTTGCATCGGTCGTACGCCCGGCAGCGCGGGTACAACATACAACTGATGCTTCCATTCCAACACCTGCAACAAACACTTGGCATAAGCGCTCGGAGGGCATTCCAAGCGTGCAATGGTTTCTTCATCACAGCTTCGCTCGCACTCTAGATTGAGTTGTCGATTCGCAATCCATACGGCAGGATGAAACCACCAGAGACTCCCGGCGACGGTTTGAAGAAAAGCCCAGAACAAATCTCCGCGGCGAATGTGAGTCATCTCGTGAGCAATCAATATGCGGAGCGCCTCATCGTCCATTCGGTCGACCAAGAAGGACGGGAGCAGAATTCGCGGACGAAGCCATCCTAGAACTGCCGGCCCGATTCGTTCGCTACTGACCTGAACGCAAATCTTTCGGCGAAGCGACAGCAATTGCGCAAGATCATCCGCAATCTTCTTCAGTCGTTCGGGTGTATCAATGCGATGCAAACGTAACCGATGCAGTACCTGAACGAAGCGACTTGCCCAGACTGCGATCACGAAGGCGATGGAGCCAATCCAAAACACAATCAGCGTGCGTTCAGTATTTGCAAGGTACGACTGCCACGAAGAGTTGAGCTTCGACGAATCGTTCGCATGCTGTGTCGAAGATGTTTCTTCGGTTGGTTGTGTGCGCAATGAACTTGTTGGTTGAGTGGAGTAAGTGATGTACTCGGTGGTTCTAAGGGAATCGGAAGCTTCGGTTGGCAACCATTGCTGCATGGAATGGGTTATCCAAGAAAACGGAGCCCACGAACTGCTCACCACCGGAGGTATCAAGCACTTGATCAGTAGTACGGCCCAGAGCAGATGGGCTACATGGGGTCGATTGCGAGCGAGCAGTCGAAACAGGATGAGGATGACAAAAAACAAGACAGCGATTTGCCACGCTTGCGTCCAGACGAGCGTCAGAGTTTGATGGATCATTCGGAGTTCCTTTCCTTTTCTAAACGCTCGATCAACTGGCGAAGTTCGGAAAGCTCATCGGCTGAAACGGACCGCTCCTCGATGAGATGACGCATCAGTGGCATCGTGGATCCGCCGAAGAGGCGAGAGACGAGCTCATCGACAGTTGCTTTGACGACGGCAGCCGCTTTCGCCTTAGCCGAGTAGATTCTTGTTTTTCCTTGCAGAACCGACGAAGCGTAGCCTTTGGTCTCAAGTCGACGCAGATAGGTCTGGACGGTAGAGAAGTCCATATCCTGAGGGGAGGGCAGGGCGGTGTGGATCTGACGAACCGTGGCAGGGGAGTGGTCCCACAGCAATCGTGCCACCACCATCTCTCCCTTCGAAAGAGCAGGTCTTTTCGCCATCCTTTGCCTCCGTGATGCCAACAAATTTCAGAACCCGTACGTTTGTACTCGAGTCAAGATACACGTACGTCTGTACTGGAATCAACCCCGGACCGTACTTTCCTAAACTTTTCGACTTCTTTGACGGTAAGCGCGAATGGACTTGGAGAGATGCGATTGGCGAAAGCCTTTGCCAGACAAAAGTCGCTGGAAGTCTTCGGCATGATCGAAGTGTTGCAACTGAACGTGGTAGTAGTTCACGAACTCAAGAACCGCGAGTAAGCAGAGTAGGCTCGCACCAATAAGACTTGCAGAGAAACGCGGCAATGTCGAGATAGCCTCAGCGGCGGTGGCAATCAAAGCAAGGATGGTAAGTAGTATTGCCGGCCAACGAGCGAGATCTAACCAAGGTGTCCATTTCACTTCGGACGTTGAGTTGCCTTCGAGTCCGTCGACGACCATCTTCCAGGCGAAGGTGCCGACAACAAGCAGGAATGAAGTGGCCAGCATGGCCGCAATGACCGCGACAGTGATTTGCCCTTCTGCAACGACCGAAATGAGAAACCATGCGAAGAAGGGCACGAAAAAAACATTCGCACCTTCCATCATCCAATACGGCTTCAGTCGTTTGAGGAGTTTGTCGCGCCGTGCCGAATCCGTTGTGGTGATTACTCGACGTTCCGGATCTGATTCGGAGGAAGTTGGGGTGTTGTTGGTCGACATGGTTTCAACCGAGTTTATCGATCAGGGAAGATTGAGCTTCTAGTGTGACCTTGATGTTCTTCAGAAACAAGGCTGCAAGAGTACGGAATGATCTCCCCGGTTATCGACTCAAACTCCAGTAGCCTAGTAATGCCCCTCGCGATTTGTATTCACTCAATCACCGTAAACGAGGAAGAGTTTTGTTGGGTATCCTAACTTTTGGCCACGGATGCGACACCGATGAAACACGGATGGAAAAATAGGAATTGGGTTTCCCAGCAAGGGCAGGGCAGGGCGGGAGGAAAAACCTGGCCGGGTGGATTCTGAACAAATCGGTCTGGGCAAGCGTTACGAATTGTTGGGTGATTTCGTTTTCGGAAAGAAGAACCGATTCGGGGCGCAATAGGGATCCGCTTGAACAAACGGGATCGCGTCAACTTTTCCGACTTCAGCTCAATTCGGCTCGATTCGAATCCTTGTCCTCGGAGCGGAACGCCGTCTTTATTTCGGCTGCCTAGCTGGCCCGACAAGCGATTCGATCCAACGAACCTTCGTTCGCGTGACGGTGCTCAGACGCTTCTCAATCATCAAGTGATTGTTGTTCAAAGCGGTTCAAGCTCCTGGCCATCCTGCGGCTATTCGTGACGGCAAGACTCAGAGACATGCTCATGCGTCGGCACCTTTTCGCTTGCGATTTTGGAGTGCAAGTTCTGTGTACAGGGGAGCGACCCCATGAAACTCAAGGTCAAAATCCCGCCGAAACAACGTCCGATAATGTTTCTTATGTTCGGTTTGGCTTTGGTTTTTACCTGGTTTTTCGCGGGTCTGGCGAATCTCCACGCGGATACACGTTTTCGATCGACTTCCAACGGATCTCGTTTTCGAAGCAACACCGTATTCCATGGAGTGGCTTTTGTTGGCGGCTTGAATGACGTTCAAGACACAGCTGGCAAAAGACCAAAGTGGTAGGCACATTCCAATGTGCCGTCCACCCAGAATCCCAGCCGTTCTCCAAGAGCGGACGGCACGACGGGGCGTTCCTGCTTCTTTTGTCGGCTCTGTCGTTCAAGCTCCCGGCCGGTGCCGTGCGACTTGCGACTTTCTGCGAATCGGAAAAACGGGTTTTCTTGGGCCGGCTGAGACTGCGCCAACTCCCCTGCCCTAGCCTTTTGGTTCAGCCACACTCGGCGAAGAGAAACTGGAATGGCCATTCAGCTCCCGCAGTGGAGAGATCTTCCGGAATCGACACAGCTTGCCAGATCGTTATCCTTTGAAGAAGTCGATCTCTTTGCTCTTGTTCGCGGAACAGAGTTTTCAGATTCGGCAACGCGTTCCCCCAAGTCATCGCAGAGGTTACGTATTTCGCTAACGGATCCGCTCTCCCAATCCAAACCACTTACGGCCGTGTCATCTGCCCGCACAATTTGCCTAACCCTTGTTGTCGTATGGATGCTCGGCGGTTTGGCTCGATGGCTGAATTTGCAATTTCCCGAGGAGCGACATCTTTCCCAAGTTGCCGGCATGATTCTGTTCTCCCCAGCTACTGTCGTTTGCATGTGGTTGGGATGGAAGAACAGCATCAACCTACGGGATTTACTCACTGTTGGAATGGTTGCATTTTCATCGTTCGCTGTTTGGAACGGGATCATGCTTCGAGGCTTGGAGGGAAACGTTCTCAGGGACGCATTGGTCTCCAACGTCGTTCACTGGAGTTTGTATTTCTTGATGGGTGTGATGGTGGCTCGCTACGTGCAATGGAGTACATCGGTCGGGATCTGGTCAAGGATGGAGAGGGCGGGGTGCGCAGTAAAACCGCCGGCCAAGTTGAATGTTCGCAAGCTTCTGTTCCTCATGTTTATGGTTGGATGCGGATCGCTTGCGTACCGAATCTGGATCACGCCGATTCCTTCTGGGGCTTCAAGTGCATCTGTGTTTCATTGGTTTCCGATCGAGCTCAAGCCGATCATTAGCGCCTTGATCGGCGGTTTGCTTCTCCCATTTCAATGGCTCATTACCTGGGCCATCCTTCGGGCCAAGTCGTATCGGTTGGCCGCATTGATTGTGTGGATCCCATGCTTGATGTTCGTTCGTTGGGGGACAGGGCAATTTTATTGGGAGACTAGCACAGGTGTTTCCATTCTCGGTACGGACGCCCTAGAGAGTAAACTTGCAGATGAGATCAGAAGTGAATTGGATGGTGCGACAGGCATGGAGATTGCCAATAGAAATCAATCCATCCGTTATATACCCTACCCTGTCCCCCCTGCCCTGCCCCGCCAATTGCCATGGTCGGTGTATGGGATGGAGGCGATCGTTCAGCAATCCCTTTTGTTTCTCGCGTTCCTGTGGCTGCAGTTCTTTGGTTTTAGGGTAGGGCGATAGGCTCAAGATCTGTGCAATCGCTATACTTGAACCTGGTTATCACTGCCCCATCCTCCAGACAGATTTTTGTACCCATGCGTTATCTTAGAAGGTTGAGTACGTGTCTCGTCGCCTTATCGATCTGCTTGATCGGAAGCGATTCGGTTCACTCGCAAGAAGCCAAAGGATCGCAAGGTCCCCCGGTTATCGAAAGCGTTGCCACAGCAATGAACGAGTTCGTGCGCCAGAGTGAAGTCGCCGGTGTTCTTACGATGGTCGTCGGTCGGAATGGGACGCAGCATCGCCATAGTGTCGGAATGTCCGATATTGAAAACAAGAAACCGCTAGCCGCCGATTCTATATTTTGGATCGCCTCGATGTCCAAGCCTATCACGGGTGTCTGCGTGATGATTCTAGTGGACGAAGGCAAGCTGTCCCTCGACGAACCGATCACCAAGTATTTGCCCGAGATGAGCCAATTGAAGCTCGCTGATGGAACATCCCCTACGATAACCTTGAAGCATCTATTGACTCATACGTCTGGGATGGCTGAACTCCCGCCGGCCAGCGCCTATACCTCGAAGAATCTTGCGGAAGCCGCCGAGAAGTACTCGCAAGTGAAGGTGTTGTTTCCTCCAGGATCGAAGTGGCAGTATAGTCAAACGTCGATCAATACGGCCGCTCGAATTGTCGAGGTTGTATCGGGGATGCCGTTCGATCAATTTGTGAATGAACGTATTTGCAAGCCACTTGGTATGGTCGATACAACGTTTTATTTGAACGAATCACAAGCAGCACGCTTGGCGAAGTCGTATAAGAGGACGGATGATGGCAAGTTGGTTGAGGCTCCGATTGGGTTGTTTGCCGGCAAAAAACCGACCGACCGGGATCGCATGCCGGCAGCCAATGGAGGACTGTTTTCGACGGCCAATGATTATGTCAATTTTTGCCTAATGTTGCTTAACGGAGGATCGTATGGCGGGAAGCGAATTCTGTCTCAGAAAGCGGTCGAAGTATTCAGCACTCCTGCTAGTGGAAATGTCGTTACGGGCTTTACGCCTGGGAATGCTTGGGGGATCGGCTGCTGCATTGTGCAAGAGCCGGCTGGCGTAACCGCGAAACTTTCCAAGGGATCGTTCGGTCACGGTGGTGCGCATGGCACGCAAGCTTGGATCGATCCCGTGAAGGGATGCTGCTACATCTTGATGACGCAACGATCGAACTTCCCCAATTCGGATGCTTCGGAATTGAGACGCGTATTCCAGGAAGAAGCAGCAAAGGCATTGGGCTCGGAGAAGTGATAGAAGACGGGCCCCCCTGCCCTGCCCTGATGCACCTTAGAACCATATGTTCACATAATCGGGGCTAGAGTCCCGATCTAAGGTTTATTGCACTAAGAATGTGGAATCGTTATAGCGAAGTTATGAAGTAACGGAATGTCCGTGAGTTAGGACGCTGCCGTCTTCCATGGTTTCTAGATAGGTGCCCATCCGTCGGAACTTCTCATAACGATCGTTTGCCAGTTCCTCAGGGGAACGTTTGAGAAGCTGATCGAGAGTTCGGGATAGATAGTTCTTCAGTCGAGAAGCCATTTGGTGATGATCTCGATGCGCTCCGCCGAGTGGCTCCTCGATGACATCGTCTACAACGCCGAGTTTCAGAAGATGGGAGGATGTAAAACGCAACGCATCAGCAGCCTTGGACGCGAACTGATGGCTTTTCCATAAAATACCTGCGCAACCTTCGGGACTGATGACCGAATAGTAGGCGTTTTGGAGCATGGCAATCTTGTTGCCGACACCAATCCCCAACGCACCGCCTGAACCACCTTCGCCGATAACGACGCAGATCACAGGGACTTTGAGTTGGCTCATCAGAAACATGCTTTCGGCGATCACTTGCGCTTGGCCTCGCTCCTCGGCGCCGATACCGGGATAAGCACCGGGAGTGTCGATGAAGCAAATGATGGGTAGACCGTACTTTTCGGCCATTTCCATTTTGGACATCGCTTTTCGATATCCTTCGGGGTGCGCGCATCCAAAGTGGCAAGCGGTTCGCTCTTTGTAGGTCCTACCTTTTTGATGCCCGACGACCATCACCTTGTGCCGTCCGAGTTTAGCGAAGCCGGTGAGCATCGCCCGATCATCGCCAAAGAACTTATCTCCATGCAGTTCGAAAAACTCATCGAATGCTAAATTGAGATAGTCCTTTGTGTAGGGGCGATCCTTATGTCGCGACACCTGGACGATTTGCCATGGTGTTAGGTTGGAATAGATCTTGCGAGTCGTCTCGGTCCATTGACGGCGGAGCGCATTGCTCTGTTGCTCTTCCTCTGGTGTATGGCTTGGATTTTGTTCCAACTGCTTGAGTTGGTTCTCCAGATCCAGCATGGGTTGTTCGAATTCGAATCCAGGAGGAGTTGATTCCATGTTTATTGTTATGATTGCGAAAGTGGATTAGGTCGTTTGAATGCAGTGACGAAAACTACGACGGATTTTCCATGCGACCACCCGTGGGGAAGTCGTCGAAGATCGAAGTTTCGGGAATGCGTGGAGGCTTCTTGAAAATGGGGGTAGCACGTACTGTCTTGAGCACGTCCCACATAGACTGCGGACGGTCTTCTGGTTTCTTGGCCATTAACTTCTTAATAAGGTTATTGAACTCTGGCGTCACGTTGTCGTTCACCACGAGGACCGAGGGAGGAGTGGCCGACAGGTGTTTGCTAAGTAAGTCGTTTGGAGTGTTTCCTGTGAATGGCGCTTTCCCTGTTAGCAACTCATAGAGAAGGCAGCCAAGAGAGTAGATATCGCTTCGCGCATCCAAGGAGTGGCCTCGAATTTGTTCAGGCGACATGTAGGACCGAGTGCCTTCGACTTTGGAGCCACCACCGAAGAGCTTTCCTATTCCGGTCTTGACTTTTTTCGCAATGGTGAAGTCGATCAGTTTGATCGTGCCATCTCGATTCACCAGAATGTTGTCTGGCTTAATATCGCAATGCACATACCCTTTGCTGTGAAAGTAGTACAACGATTCTACGATTTGCTCAACCATGCTGGTCAGCATAAAGGAAATCGGTTCCGGGCCGCGTCGCAGCGCTTGCTTCAAATTGATTTCACTGAACAATTCCAGAACGATGAATGGCGTTTCCGAGTCGGTACAATACTCGATAAGTTTGATGATGTTTTTGTGATTGAGATTACTGGCAACCTCGAACTCATGTTTGAGGAATCCAATTTCGGTTTTATTCCCACGTTGTTCAGGTCGCAGGACTTTTAACGCGTAGTGGCTACCATCATCCTTGATCCCTTCCCATACCTGACAGGTGCTACCGAGGCGAATAAGTCTCGCCAGCCGATAGCGGCCGAGAAAGTCGCGAACTTTGACCATTTGTTGCCTGATGACGGAGAGGAAGCATTTTGTAGCCCCCCTGCCCTACCCTGGTGCAAGAAAAACAAGGCTTTTCCATGACTCTACCCGTCTCACTATAAGCAAAAACAGCCTAGGCGCAAAGGTTTAACATCGCTGCTAAGGAGTATTCAGCAAATATGCGAGCAAGTCAGCCATTGCTTGCGGATTGAGTTGATTCTCAAGCCCCTCGGGCATGATGGAGACTCGCGAGCTCTTGAGTTGTTCGATTTCCGAGCGAGGAATGGTATCACGGGCGTTGTCGCCCCGGACGAGCGTTAGGTGGGTCGCTGTTTCCGATTCAATCATCCCGGTTATGGTGCGATCGTCCGTGGTCAAGATCGTATAGCTGATGTACTGCGGGTTCACTTCGCGGTTTGGGTCGATCACGTTTTGGAGAATTGCCTCCGCGCCACGATACTTGAACGTCGCCAAGTTTGGTCCCAGCTCGTATCCGACACCATCGAGTCGATGGCATGCCGCGCATGATTTCGCAAAATGCTGTTTCCCGATCTCTTGGTTCCCTCGAAGTGTGAGGGACTCGCGGTATTTGGCTAGCACTTCTTCTCGATTCGAATTCGTCGATCGACCGAGTAACGAATTGGCTTTTTCGCGAATGGTAGAGTCCGCATGTTGTTGCAATGCGTTCTGACGACTTGCGTCCAAGTCCCGTAAATCGAATCCCCCCTCCCCTGCCCTTCTCAGCAAAATTTCTAGCCACCCTTTTTTCGACAAGAGTAAATCAGCAGCTTTTGTGCGGATTGACGGTGACAAGGAGGTGTACTTGGTAATCAACGTGTTGATGACTTCTTCATTCGCATAGGAAGCGATACCATCGAGGGCAGCGAGTTGTACTTCCCAAGGTTCTCGCAGATCCATCCAACGAAACAACAAGTCTGCACTTTCATTCGAACGACTCCATCGAATCGATTGAATCGAATCTAATTTTTGAGATACAGATAGCTGCTCAGCGATACCAGCTTGTTTGCTTTGCTCAATAGACTGCAGAACAACCTTCGCCAACTGTGGACAGGACTCCAGTTTCTTGAGATCGTATTTCCAGCGAGTCGCAAGTCCACGAAGGCAGCCCTTCACCCATGAAGCCACGGCAGTCGATGGATTCGATGGAAGCATCATCCCTTGGTCGATTGTCTGGATTTGAGCTTCGCTGGCAGCAAGTGCAAAGCACCGGCCAACGAGTAAACTGGCTGACTCGGACCATGGATTGGATTGCCCCCCCTGCCCTGCCCCGCTGGCAATTATCTCGTTGGAGAAGTCAACAAGAAACGGGCGCGAAGCATTGGCTGCTGCTGATTCGAGCGATGAGTCATTGTTGGTCGACATCATCAATGACTTTACTGCAATGGACTGCTCCTGTTTCTCTGTATCGATTTGCGGTAAGGCTGCGAGTGTTAATGCAACTTGAAATCGAACGCGGCTATTGGCATCCGATGCGAGCTTTCGTATGTCACTGCGAAGCGATGCGTCCTCGTTGGCCATAGGTTCCAAAAGTCGGACGGCATAGGATCGGACTCGGGGGTCTTCATGCTTTAGCCATACACTAGAGCTTGCCGGCAAATGACGAAAGTAGCTGAGGACTCCGAGGCACTGCAGTTTCCCCTCGCCCTGTGGAATGCGCGATGCGGCTGCGTCGATTTTCTGGAGCAAGATACTGGCGTTGGTTGGCGATGTTTTGCTCCCATCCGAAATATGTTTCACCAGCAACTGTGCGGACGTTTCGCGATGCCAACTATTGGAGTGCCCTAACAATTCGATCAGTTCATCTGTCGAACGATCGTTCAAATCATTGTCGCGAGTCGCGAGTCCCTTGTCGGGGATGATTCGATAAAGTCGCCCTCGATCTCGACCGCTAGTCAAATCAAGATGCTTCTTGATGACCTCGGGTAACGATTTCGGATGTTCGATTACTTCGCGATAGAGATCCAGAAGGAAGAGGCTGCCGTCTGGAGCATTGGAAAACTGAACAGGTCGAAACCAGATATCGGTTGCCGCGATGAACTCCGAGTCTTGGTCAATCCGTTCGCCGACCATGCTTACTCCGTTAGGTTTTAATCGTTTGCGATGAACGATATTGCTTCCTACATCACCGACGAAGGCCATGCCACGTAGTTCGGGCATCGCATCCCCGCGATAAATCGTGACGCCTGTCGCGCTGGTAAAGTAACCACTTGGACGTCCCCCCCCTTCGACGAGTCCTGGCACTTGTTTCGTCACGCGTAGATTGGTACGCAAGATCCTCCATGGTTCGACTTCACTTCGGCGATAGACCGTCGCTTGAGGGCCATCGATGGCAATGCTCTGTCGAATGGAGGGGAGAGGGAGAAGGTTGTCGGGCTTTTGGTAACGTTCGTCATAAACATGCAATTGGAGATGGTCGCTATTCTGACACGAGAATCGATTCCCCCAATCGTCGAACGACATCCCATGCTGACCTCCACCACTTTCGGAGCGAATGTCGCGAGTTCGCGGGTCGAAGGAGAAATCGCGACCACCCAAGGAGACGGGTTTTGAATCAGTGACATCGGGGCGCGTAATCGTGCCACCGGAACTGCTTGTTTGTCCATAGAGCCGATTGTCGAGCCCCCAACACAAGCTATTCATCAATCCCTGAACATTGCTCCGTCCGAAGCCTGTAAACACCTTCTCGCGAATGTCGGATGCGCCGTCACCGTTTGTGTCTTTGAGATACCAGATATCAGGGGCAGCGCCGACGAAAACTCCTCCGTCGTAGCAAGCGATCGCCGTAGGCCAAGAGAGTTTTTCCGCAAAAAGAATACTCGTCTCGTAAGTGCCATTACGATCTCGGTCTTCGAGCAGACGTACATTTCCAAGATGTTCGGTTTCTTGCTCCGAATAATCGCACATTTCGATGGCGTACAGACGAGCTGACTGGTCGAATGCAATCGCAACCGGGTCGAAAACATGAGGTTCGCTTGCAACCAATTCGATTCGATAG
>Ga0207937_1000446_pt1 | contig 14493 bp, 9 predicted proteins | sample LakMenEpi04Sep11_FD_150668 | JGI IMG/M metagenome (GOLD analysis project Ga0207937, IMG submission 150668) | Freshwater microbial communities from Lake Mendota, WI - 04SEP2011 deep hole epilimnion (SPAdes) | ecosystem: Environmental > Aquatic > Freshwater > Lentic | place: Lake Mendota, Madison...
CTCTGGCAATTGAGTCAAATGAAGGTGCGCTCCACGAAACCACTCCAACCATGGGACCCGATAGTTGGCGGTTGGCATTGAATGCTCGTTATCAAATCCGATCATTCCCGGATTGCGGGAATACGCCGCGATGCTCGATGCCCACGCTGTGCTGGTCCAAAGAGGCCGTTCCGATGTCTTCTTACCCGGAATCAGTTCATACTTGCCACCCAACGGACACTGAAGGCTTGCGTCCAAAAGAGACTCTGCGACTTTCAATGATTCCTCCGGTGCAATCTGTAATTGTGATTGGATCACATCGAGCAACATGAGATTACCACGCGAAGCTTGGGCCGCGCGACGATAAGACAGAATATTAAAGAATGACCCAACTCGACTATTCTTGAGATCACCAATCTGCAGCCGTCCCTGCGCAAAGTCTTCCGCTTCCAAAGGCCGAACCATCGAGACGCATTGGTCAACGATCGATCGGTCAAACGAAATGATGCTGAAGCCACTTCCCTGCCACCGCCATAAACCGAACAATGTCCTTGAATATCCATAGGCGTCCGAGATTCCGCCACCCAAACCAAACGGCAATCGATCGAGATATCCAGGGCTTGGCCAAGTGCCAACGTAACCCGGGATCGACTTCAACAATCGCAATGTCGCCAATAATCCTTTCGTTTCGCCAGGCACGGGCGGAACTAGATCTTTGATCCCCGCAAATAAAATGTGGTCCAACGCTTGGCGTCCCAGTGGACTGTCGCCAGACAAGGAACCTTGGAAATGAATAATGTCATCGGGTGGTAATTCGATTGTGGTCTGGCGTGGGGCTCCGAGCATGCTAGACAACCAACCGTACTTCTCGCGACCAAGCGGTGCGATGTAACCCTCGACAACTAACTTTTCGACGGTTGGCATTTGCTCATCTGTGAACCGTCGGACGCCAACCATCAAAGGGTCGGTTTGCTGCCACTTCGACGCGTAAAAACTCGCTTGATCAATGTACGATGCGGCTTCCTCACGGGTGCAGTCCTTAAGTTCAACATCGGCGATCGGAAGAAAGCTTCCTCGTGCTCCCCGAAGCGAATCATGCCAGGCACCTCGATATTTCAGGGTTTGCGAGCCATCGAATCGATCTTGAAAACTCGGAGGTAAATAGCCGCCTGCAACGAGATCCTCGATCGAACTGGAATCCGTGTTCCCCAGTACTTTTTCTTCGGCCTTTGCCACTTGAGTTGCTATTTCTGCCAGTTCAATCGAAGCGATTGCCTTGAGCCTACGACGCAATTCGATTTGGTATTGTGGAGATACGAGATTGCGAAAGAACTCCGAAGAAAGATAGGCAAAGATGCTGTATTCATTGCTAAGCGGCATCGTGAGTCGCGCGAATCGGAACGAAGGAGAGTCCGCAAGAGACGGGGCTCCACCCGAAACCTCTAGAAACCGTTCGGCAATCTGTCGACTGCTCGTAATGAGTAGATAATTCCCATCTTCTACCATGAACGAGCGAATCTGATTATCCGGTGTGCTTAGTAGAGAGGCCTTCTTGCCTTTGAGTTCCAATGTATCAAGCTTCGCTCCTAGATCCGAATACTGCTTGATCGCCGCATTGCGATCGTTTTGCATAGAAGACCTTAGCAAGGCGATGTTTTTGGCTTCAAACAATACACCCATCGATGGGCCATCTTGCAAATAGAGATCTTGCCCAATAATCGCCATGTCTGAGATAATGGAATCTCCAAACAGTTTTCCAACAACCGTTGTCTTGGTATTGAGCATTCGCTCCAAACGCTCATTCGTTCGGTAGTTCAGGCCGCGAATGATCGCCAACTGTGCAACATCCCCTCCGCGTGAATTGCCAAAGTCTTTGAACCACATGAAATTCGCGAAGCTACCAAAGCGTACATAGAAGCATTCGGATGGAACATGCGTTGCAATTTTCTCGATGGGCAAATCCGCGGGCACCGATGGTGGTTGATGATCGAGCCATTTCGGAGCCAATGGGATGGCGGTTCGTTCATAGTTAGTATCGCGAGCTTGAGCTAGAGTTTCACGATGTAACTCCGCACGCAATGACTCGATACCCGCTACCAATTCGATCGTTGGTAGCGGATCCGTTTGAGGTTTCTTCTTCGACTTCGGATCCTTCACTAAATTCGGAGTCGAGAATCCAAACCGATTGCCCAACATATAGACCAGATAGTTCTCTATGATCGCAGGATAGTCACTCCGCTCAACTTGCTTTTGCAATTGCGCAACGTAACCATCCCACCAAGAACGCTGGAGTTCCGCAAACCTCGGCTCGGGGCCGTTCGCAGTCCCACCCGCCATCGGAGTAATTTCAAGTTGATGTTCTACGTCTCCCGAAAGCACAACTTTCAATGGGTTTGTGCCGGTAAACAAGAATTGAATGCGAAGCAACTCCGGTGGATCGATTTGCTCTTTCGCGGCGCTGACGGCCTGTCGAATGCGTTGGACCAAAGCACCAATGCGAGGTCGATCTCCTACGGGTTGTCTTTCCAGTTGTTGTGGTTCGGACGGAATGGTATCAACCGCTGGGAAAAAGATCCTCGATTCTGGATTGCTAACGATCAATCGCACAGAAGAATTCGGCGTGACTTGACCCGCAGGCCAATAAATGCGTGCGACGCCATAGGGTTTTCCGGTGATAGCTTCTGCGTATTGCGAGTAACGGACTACGGGTGGAGTTGCATTCTGCTGTGCCGAGCACGTTTGTGAAAACCCGATCCAAACATAGGCAACCAACACGACGCAGAAAGATATCAGCGAACTGGCTGTTCCACGTTCATTTGCCATCTGCGGAGATCGGATCTTTTTCAAAATCTGTTGGCGAAACCCAGCCCGCGTTGACTTTCTCGCCTCGCTTCCAAGCATCGTAAAATCCTTTTCCATTGGTTGGAGAATACTCGTCAAAGATCTTTCCATTTCCAAACATCCTCGGATCACCTTGAGCCTTGAGCTTCGATTCCATCCGCTCGCTCATTTGTTTTTTGCGTTCCGAATGCCTAGCATCAAAGGCTATGTTGATAACGCAGTCTGGATCGCTCGACAACTCGTACAGTTCTTCGTCGGGTCGCATTCCAAAACAAAGCTTCCAAAAAGGATCTTTTCGATCAGCACGCCCCAACTCCAAGATGTTCGTCTTGGTCGGGCTGGCATCCGTGTCGAGGTAACCCGTTTCGGGATTCCCAGCAGGCCATCGAGTCGATTCGTAATTCTTCAAGTACAAGTAATTCGAGGTCACGATACCGCGAATAGGATAGCCCCAATCGTTCGGTCGTCCCACATCAGTTCTCTCCTTGCCCACCAACGCATGGTCGCGTTCAGCAACCACTCGTCCATCGGTCGGACTTTCAAGAATGGGACGCCATGATTTTCCCGATATCTCCTGCATACCTGTCTCGCTCCATGGTATGCGCGCGTAGTCAAGGAAAGTAGCCGCAATATCCGAGAAGTCGACAAAGTCCTCGATCTTGCCACCCGTTTTTCGAATCCCGTTTGGGTAGCGAATGGCCAAAGGGACATGATTCGAATCTTGATAAGCATATCCCTTTCCTCGCGGGAAAGGCATCCCATGGTCCGATGTGACAACCACCAACGTATTCTTGTCCAGCTTTCGCCGCTCAAGCTCTGCTAGCATTCTCGATAGATGAGAATCGACGTATTCGACTTCGTATGCGTAGTCCAGCATGTCATTTCGCACGATGGAATTGTCTGGCCAATATTTGGGCACACGATCGATATCGCTCAATTGTTTGCTTCCTTTGGAGACACCGGACTGATATTCATAGGCTCGATGCGGTTCTAGAAATCCACACCAAAAACACCACGGCTTGCCGGCGGGAGCTGCATCCAAGAAATCGACAAAATTTTCCGCGTAATTGTTGTTCGCGATTCCGTTGGTGGGTGGACTTATCTTTCTGTTGTTGAACGCAACACCTGTAATTTGCCGATTCTTGCCATCCGCATCTTTGGCGATTCCAGGTCCCCATCCCTTTCCTGTGATACCCATATGCCAACCACGATCGACTAGCACTTCCGGCCAGCTCTTGAACTTCGGAGGGAAGTAGGCCATGTGATTCCCTGCTTCTTCTAGCTGCCATGGTTTCCGCCCAGTCAACACACAAGCGCGGGACGGGGCGCATTTAGCAGTTGGCGTGTAAGCGTTCTGGAACAACAGTCCTTCGTTGGCAACTCGATCGAACGCAGGGGTCTTGATCCAGGGCGTTCCATACGCACCCGCATGTACTCCCCAATCGTCGCAGATAACGAATAGTATGTTTGGGGCCGGTTCTTCGGCGCACTCCACTCTCGGTGTTGCGACCGCACCTACAAAAATATTGAGCAAACAGGCGAGGATCCATCGACATTGATAATTCATGTTACTTCGCCTTCCAAACTGGAATCCAATGGGTTGACTCGGTACGTGCCGTCAACAAATACTTCGATATCGTTTCTGCGATCTCGGGATGTTGCGCAGCCACGTCGTTTTTCTCTGCAACGTCTGCCTGCTGATCGTATAGTTTGATAGGTGCTTTCTCGCCCCCGGAGCGTATACCTTTCCAACGACCTTGGTATAGAGCCGCTTGCTTAAAGCCCCCTTCGTGAAACTCCCAGTAGAGGAATTCGTGTTTCTTTTGTCGCTCCGGTTGTCCCTTTAATGTTGGAACAAAGCTGATCGAGTCGCACTCCTTCGGAATCTCTGCCCCAGCCAATTCAGCTGCGGTAGCCATCCAATCCCCAAAGTAGGCAACGTGGTTCGACTCTGTGCCGGCTCGAATAGTACCTGGCCACCAAGCGATCATCGGCACCCGGATTCCTCCGTCGGTAAGGCTTCGCTTGATGCCAGTAAATGGCCCGGATGGATTGAACCGAGATAAGTCATGGTTGCTTTCGTTATGGGGCCCATTGTCACTAGTAAATATCACCAACGTCTTTTCAGCGATGCCCTGCTCGTTGAGGGATGCAAGCATCTTGCCAACGTAGGCATCAAGCATGGTAATCATGGACGCTTGCCCTTTGTCGGGATTCTTCCAATCTTCTTTCTCATAGATGCCATAGCTAGGAACATGCGCTCCATCTTTCAGTTCTCTACTGCGCTCATTGTTCGCGTGAGGAATGACTAAACTCCAATAGAGAAAAAAGGGCTTCTCCTTGTTCTTTGCCACGAACTCCAAGGCTTCGTTGGCGATTAGATCGTCGGCGAACTGAACTGCTTTGGTCGCGTAACCACCTCCTTGTTCACCCACAGCTACGCACTCATTCGCGAGTTTCACTTTCTCTTCGTTTCGCCATAGAAATTCCGGAAAGTGATTGTGAGCATGATTCTGATTGAGATAACCAAAGAAATGATCAAACCCTTGTTTCCTCGGCAAACCAGGTTCGGCATCTCCGACATCACCCAGTCCCCATTTGCCCGTTAACGCTGTTTGGTAGGCGGCCGACTTTAAAACGCTAGCCACGGTCCTGTCCTGGGGAAGCAACGACTGCGCGATCGGATTGACTCGTCCGGCGTTGCCGCGAACCCGCGTATGACCATGATGCATACCGGTCATCAACACACTCCTCGATGGAGCACATACGGTAGCGCCAGCATAGAACTGTGTAAATCGCATGCCATCACGGGCCATTTGATCCAAATGTGGAGTCCTGATCACTTTCTGGCCATAGCAACCCAAATCGCCGTATCCCAGATCATCCGCCATGATCCAAATCAGATTCGGACGTTCTGCACAAATCGCCGTGGAGAACCAAAACACGATAAGGCATGCAACGAAACCATTGCATGTCGGACGAAAAAGACAAGAGAAACGGAGAGGTAGTTTCATCGCATGTTATCAAGTGTGAGGAATGACCGCGGCCAAAAAACGGAACCATTCCGACGCGCGTATTGCCGCCTATGGTGTGCCCTGCCTAATATACTAGAGTTTCAGCCTTCACGAATCGCCATCCACGAATTCTATCATTCCTCGATTTTGAACAAAGTGCTCCACAGACAACGCAATTCTTTGCCCCTAGCCTCGCGTCTACTTGCCCCTAGCCTCGCGTCTACACTGAACGGTAGAAATTTCATCGTTTAACCCGATTTCGTTCATTCATCCAAGTGTGCGTGGTACGTTTCGGCAAACTTCGACCAGCTAATCCCAGCAGTTTGGAATCATGTCACTCACTCCGGCAGATATCGATCGTATCATTCAGATGGCTTGGGAAGATCGGACGGCGTTCGATTCGATTCGCGCTCAGTTCGGTTTGACTCCCGGCGAGGTGATCAAATTGATGCGAGCTGAAATGAAGCCATCGTCGTTCCGCATGTGGCGAGCTCGAACGACAGGCAGGAAAACGAAACATGTCGCACTACGTACTTTTGATGTCGGCCGATTTCGCTGCCCCGACCAAAAAGGGTCTTGAGCGGAATGAAACATCGATCGAAGCATGAGCTTCCCACGAAAGTTTGCATGGTCTGCAAGCGTCCGTTCTCATGGAGAAAGAAATGGGAAAGAGATTGGGAACACGTAAAGTACTGTAGCGATCAGTGTCGGCGTAACGGCAAACTCTCTGAAACTCTTTCGAACACATCACGCAACAACAAGTAACGTGACCAGTACTCCTATTCAACTCGTTTGGCTCAAACGCGACTTGCGGTTCGACGATCACTTGCCGCTCTTCAACGCTTGTCGGTCCGGGACGACCGTGGCACTCTATGTCTTCGAACCCCTATTGTGGCGAATGCCGGAGTTCGATCGCTCTCACTTTGATTTTATTGTCCAATCGCTTCGAGAGCTGGCGAGCAAAATCGAAGCAATCGGCGGCCGGTTGGCAGTTCGCGTGGGGGAGTTGCCAAACGTCTTCCTCGAGATCGCATGTGAGTATGATATTACCGAGCTTCACTCGCACGAAGAGACCGGAAACGGATTCACATACGATCGAGATCGTCGTGTAGCCAAGTGGGCTCGCAGCGCGGGAGTTCGATGGACAGAGTATCCTCAGAATGGTGTTATCCGTCGATTGACGAGTCGTAATGGTTGGGCGGAGCTTTGGCAGAAGAGGATGCGTACGCCGATTGCTACGGCACCTTCATGCATGATGATTCCCGAAACGTTTGATTGGGGACAATTACCGCAAGCAGAAGCGATCGGGTTGAGCCCGACACGAAAGTCTAACTTGCAGATTGGAGGCGAGTCGAAGGCGGGCGCGTTGCTAGATTCGTTTCTTGAGACGCGCGGAGTGAACTATCGCAAGGGGATGTCTAGTCCAGTGACCTCGCGTGAAGAGTGCAGTCGATTGAGCCCTTATCTTGCATGGGGTTGTATTTCCATGAAGACTGTTTACCAAAGACTGCTGGCACGCCAATATGAGATTCGAATTGCCCCGAAAGGTACGTTTGACTCGCGTTGGTCAGGTTCTCTACAATCGTTTGCATCGAGGTTAGCATGGCACTGTCACTTTATGCAAAAGTTAGAGGATGAACCAGAACTAGAATTCCTCAACATCAGTCGTGTCTACGATGGTCTTCGCGAAAATGAATTCAACGAAGAACGCTTCGAAGCGTGGAAAGCGGGCAAGACAGGGTACCCGATGGTCGATGCGTGCATGCGAGCGTTGAACGAGACTAGCTGGATCAACTTTCGCATGCGAGCCATGATCATGTCGTTCGCATCGAATCATCTATGGTTGCATTGGCGTCCAACGGCGGTGCATTTGGCCAAGCATTTTTTGGACTTTGAGCCGGGAATCCACTTTTCCCAGTGCCAAATGCAGTCCGGGACGACGGGGATCAATACCATTCGTATTTACTCGCCGGCAAAACAAGTGATCGATCATGACCCGAACGGATTATTCATTCGACAATTTGTTCCTGAATTGGCAAACGTTCCGAGCGTTTACTTGGCGGAACCGCATCGGATGCCTATAGACGTTCAGACCCAGGTCGGTTGTATCATTGGTCGTGACTATCCTCTACCGATCGTCGACCATCGCAAAGCGTACAAGGCGGCCCAACAAAAAATCTTCGCCATTCGACAAACCGACACTGCAGTTCGCGAATCGAGAAGAGTCTTTGAAAAGCATGGATCACGCAAGAATCGCGACCCTCTTCCCCAACCCAAGAAAGCCAATGACTTTCGGCAGCTTTCATTTTGGGATGAAGAGGAAATGACCTAGCTGGGCCAGGATTTTTCGGGAACAATGCTTAACCTTGGGTTAAATCAAATTTGGAAGAAAGGGAGAAATTATGGATCTAGGAAAGCGTTGTGTGGCTGAAGCGATTGGGACATTTTGGCTAGTCTTTGGAGGATGTGGCAGCGCTGTGCTCGCGGCGGCATTCGCAGGATCTCTTGATGGTTCAACGGTGAACCTGGGGATTGGTTTTGTGGGAGTTTCGTTCGCATTCGGTTTGACCGTGTTGACGATGGCGTATGCGATCGGGCATATTTCCGGTTGCCACCTCAATCCGGCAGTGAGTGCGGGATTGGTTGCAGGCGGCCGTTTTCCAGCCAAAGAATTCCTTCCGTACGTCGTTGCTCAAGTCGTTGGTGGAGCAGTCGGTGCGTTTGTTCTTTATGCGATCGCATCTGGAAAGGCTGGTTTCTCTTTGGCGGATGGATTTGCTTCGAATGGGTACGAAGATTTTTCCCCCGGCAAGTATTCAATGGTAGCATGCCTTATTGCCGAGATAGTTCTTACATTCATGTTCTTGATGATCATCTTGGGGGCAACCGATCGCCGAGCGCCGGCAGGTTTCGCGCCGATTGCAATTGGCTTAGGTTTGACGTTGATACACTTGATCGGTATCCCGGTAACAAACTTGTCCGTGAACCCTGCTCGTTCGACCGGTCCTGCGTTGTTAGTGCAGGGGCACGCTTTGGCACAGTTGTGGCTGTTTTGGGTCGCACCGATAGCTGGCGCCGTACTCGCGGGTTTGGTTTATCGAACTTGCTTTGAGACCAACGCGTCGGATTCGAAGTCCTAGATAAGCAAGTTCCGCGAAAGCCTTTGGAAATGGTTTTTCGGTTATCGGAGTCGGCAATAGATCAGTCTATTGCCAATGCCCGCTTGTATCTTTCGCTCGGACTATTCCTCACTGTAATTCCGCTCACATTACCGGGCGGATGGGCTTTTGGGTTGATTTCTGGATTCATGCTCTTCTCGTTGGGCATCTACAGCCTAGCGTTTCGTCGATGGCGAACGGAGCCTGGACTTTGGATGCTGGCTGTATTGCTCACGGTTACGCTTGGGCCATGTTGGCTTTACTTTGAGTTTTTGCATGTGCGTGGTCTTGTCTTTCAACCGGCCGCACGCAGGTTCAATGGGAATCAGCTTCGCCTATTCATTGATTCCATTGTCGCATTGTTGTTGTTTTCTCGCATCATCAAGTTGGCGATTGGCGTCTCGATCGAAAACTGGAAGCGCACACGATCGTTGTGAACAGAGTAGTTTATAGAGGGGCGGTTGGCGTTGGGCTCGCTATCGTGGTTCGACCACAATCAATTTCCGTTCTGTGGAAGCGAAATTTAATCGCTGCTTCCTTCCGGAAGGCCACTGGATTTCTATATGATTGACGCCTTCTCCAAAAGGAACACCGAAATGGACCGCGTAGCTACTTTGGCTCATATAGCTACCACCACCGTAGACCGTGCGAAGTAACTCGCGTTTATTGGTGGAAAGAACGATTGTTGATCCTATGCCATCTCGGTTGGATGTCGTTCCTATTAATTCGAGTATGAAGGACGTTCCGCTTTGTTTACTTCTATTTTCTAGAACGGCTGCTTTTTCGTTGACGTTGCTAAAAGCCACATCTAGGTCGCCATCGTTTTCAAGATCGAAACGGACAACCCCTCGACCTCTCCATTTTTGACCAAAATAGGAACTCGGCTCGAACGCCTTTCGCTGAAAGCGATTGGTTCCTAGATTTTCTATCAGTAACGGATACTGTGCAACCGAGTTGTCCGAAGGGTGCCGAAGCACGTGCCCGTTAGCGACAACGACATCTTCATCGCCATCATGGTCAAAATCTGAGGCGACTACGCCAAACGCAACGAAAAGATTTCCAATCACAGTCACACCCGTTGACGATGATACGTACCGAAAATTAGAGTCGCCATCGTTCTTGTAAAGCGCGAACGTTTCGTCTTCATAGTTGCAAACCCACAAATCCAAACTCTGATTGTTGTCGTAATCTAGGACAGCAATTCCCATGCTCCCATTCGACTTGCCTTGATCATCGAGTGCGACACCGCTTTCAACTCCCACTTCCTCGAAGTTTCTGTCGCCGCGATTGGAATAAAGGAAGTTGTTGGTTGTGTCGTTCGCTACATAAATATCGACTTGGTTGTCTTTATTGAAATCGGCACAAAGAACACCGAGGCCTTTACCACCGACCTGCAGACCGGTCGTTGCGGATTCGTCAAATTGCCCGTCACCTCGGTTCCACTTGATGGAATCGTTGAGCGCTTGAAATGCGGCCGGTGGGCAGATTTCCTGTTTTCCTTCTCGTGACTTGCAAATAGGATGGTTGGCAGGAGACCAATCTACGTAATGTGTGACGTAAAGGTCCAGATTTCCGTCATTGTCGAGATCGGCGAAGGCTACACTGGAACTCCATTCTGTCTCGTCCAATCCGCACTTGTTGGCTATCTCTTCAAAAGTGCCGTCGCCTCGATTGACAAAAAACTGCATTCCGCCGAAACCGGTTACTACAAGATCGCTGAATCCATCATTGTCAAAATCCCCACAGGCGACTCCTTGGGTGTAGAAGCGAGAGTGATGAATACCGCTCGGGTTAGAAACATCCTCAAAGGACATTCCAGCGTGATTACGGCTCAACGCATTAGGTAGCGAACGAGGGTGCAGTTGCTCAAACGTTCCGCCACCTGGAAAAAACAGATCCTCAAAACCATCATGATCGTAGTCGAGAACTGCTAACCCTCCTCCCATCGCTTCCAGATAAGTGTATTCGTTCAATTCTTCACCATTTCGATAAACGTGGGCAAGTCCAAGTTCGTTGGTGAGATTCTCAAATGCAAGCGTCGATTTTACATCCGCAATAGCCTTAGAAGGCGAGTTTCCTGAATTCCCACCGCAGCCAGCAAGATTGAAAACGGGGATGAACAAAATGATCAAGTGGGTTATCCCTTTGAATCGGTTCATCTTATTTCTTTTCCGAGTTGGAAGCTAACTTCAAAAACGATCGATGATACTCTTCTCTTCGGCGGTCGTCGTCAGATGCATTAGCTTTGTTTGCGTACCATTCTGCGAGCATACGATGGGCATCTTCGTTCGAGGGGTCGTAAGAGAAAATGCTTTGTACCCAAAACACGCCGGTTCGCTCGGACTCGTGTTCCAAAATAAGCTTACCGAGTTCCATTCTAACCTTAGAATCATCAGGGGTATGGCGAAGTTTTTCTTGAAGTTCCGAGACTTTCTCTAGTGCTTTCCTAGCGCTACGGACGATCTCAAAGTTTTGCTCCGATTCCATTACCATTCCTTTACCTCGCAATGAGACAGCATAAGCGTATCGAGCGATGGTGTCCTTAGGATTTACCTCAAGCGCCTTTTTGAGAATCTCTACTGCGGCCTCGTAGTTGCCTGCTTCCGTTTCGATACTGCCGAGCTCGGAAGCGGCTATGTACCGTTCAGAAAAATCATCGACACTTCGCAAAGATCGCGCTTGCGATTCAATACTGTTACCAAGAACTTGACGCAGGATATCTCTGGCTTCGTCTACTTTTCCGGTTTCTTTAAGGCAACGTGCGATTCCAGTTTTCGCTGCGAGATCACTTAGTCCCCTTTCGCTTTTTCGAAAGAGTACAAGAGCCTCCACGGGACGACGCTGCTGCAAGAGTAATCTGCCATATTGGTAGGCAGCCTTGGCATAACGTGGGTCTTTTTGATGTGCAGATTTATACTGCTCTTCAGCCAATTGGAACTGACTCAAATGCTCTTGAATCCTTGCTCTTCGATAATTGGGAATCGGAGACCAAGGTGATTGGCTTTCCCAATAGTTCAGTAACTCCAGCGATTCGCTGTATCGAGAAAGTGAAGTCAAACCGTTAATGTACGAATCTAAAATTTCTGATGTTTCTGCAGTCGGTTCCTGCAGCCATTCATCCAGTTCCTTTTCAACATCTTGAGTCAATCTACCAAGGCTTGCTAGAGCAAGAGATTGTTCCCGTTGAAGTCGGGACGGTGAGAATCCCGAATCATGAGCGGAACGAAGGCTAGTCGCCATTTTATCTAGTTCACCTCGCTTTCTTTCCAACCTCGCACGCATGAAATGTGACTCGCCGTTTCCCGATTCGAACCATTGAGAAATTTTCAACCAATACTCCGCAGAATCCAATTGATTTGACTCGATCGCTTGAGTAGCGAGCGAGCGTGCAGAGCCTGCTAACCCACCAAACCACTGAAAAACCAGAAAAACTACGACGAATCCAACTAGAAGCAGGGTGCGAAATCGGTTGCTGTGTTTTAAGGGCAAAGAAACGTTTTTCTTACTCATATGGGTGTGGAAGCTTGCTGTTCATGACTTCAAAGATTGACCCACCTGCCTAAAAGCGTTACAATACGTTTACGTATTAGGCGTAAAATGTACTTTTTTGACTAGGGAAATTAAATGGTTGTTGAACAGAATTGTAGAAGATCCAAGCTGAAAGGGTTTACTCTGGTAGAGCTGTTGGTTGTGATTGCAATCATCGGTATTTTAGTTGGATTGTTGTTGCCCGCAGTCCAAGCCGCTCGGGAAGCAGCGCGGCGTATGAGTTGCAGCAACAATATGAAACAAATTGCGTTAAGCTTCCATAATTACGAAAGCACGCACAAAAAGGTTCCACGACTTGCGAGCGATATGAGGTGGGTACGCAACATCAATGGTGCAGCCGCTTCCAACTGGCACGGCTATTCCGCTCACACAATGATTCTTCCGTACATCGAGCAAACTGCCGTCTTCAACCAGTTTACCTTTACCGAAAGTCACCATAACTTCGCACTTCTTGCACCAGCAACGATTCCGGCTCTTGCCAATGCACGTCGAAAGCTAAGTGCTTTTATTTGTCCATCTGACTTGCAATATCCAGCAACGTCCAATCTACAGGCTGGAACTGGTTGGGAACAAGGAGATATTGGCTGGAATAACTATGGGTGCAGTGAAGGTTCCAACTCAGGTTACAACGGCGGTGCAGGTGCTGCTGTAAATTTTGCCGCAGGGGATCAGAACGGATTCTTCAAAAGAAACATCGACACCACTTTTGGTGATATAGTCGATGGTTTGTCCAACACCATTATGTTGGCTGAATTCAATAAAGGTGACAACACGGCGAGCATATTTTCTCCACGGGGCGGCGATTTCCCGAACGGCGTCAATTTTCCTTCGACTTGGACCCATCAGTACCCCACGCAAGCGGCTCTCGAAGCATACGGCCAATCCTGTTTGACCGCTGGTACAGCTAGCCATCGAAGCACTGCTGGCTTCCGTTGGGTTGCTCCTGGTTTCTATAACACCGCGATTAACACAGTAGCAACACCTAACTGGCGGTTCCCAGCATGCATGCCTTGTGCTGGTTGCGGACAAGGTGACTCGGGTGGAGTGTTTCCCGCTCGAAGCCGACATACTGGCGGTGCGATGCACGCAATGGGTGACGGCTCGGTTCAATTCATCTCTGATAACACAAACCTTCGAACGTACCAAGGTCTAGGTAGTGCTAAAGGCGGAGATGTTGCCAGTTTGGAGCAGTAGCAAAAAATTCGTTTGATTTTACTAGGACCCACCTAGCTTCGGCTGGGTGGGTTTTTCCTTTACCTGAAGAGATTTTGAGATGAAAACAAAGTTACTGTGCATTATGTTTTGTGTTGGTCTAATTTCCTTACCCGGATGCGGTGGGCCGCCACCGGACGAGAAGATACCCGTTCAGACAACCGCAATCATTGAGAGCGTCAAGAAAACTCTGCAGTCATTTGAGAAAACAGGACAGACAGGGAGTGCTTTGACCTCGCTTGAATCGGAAATCAATGGAATTAAGTCATCAGACCCCGCGAAAGGTGATGCACTGCATAAAGCCTACTTGGAGCTTCAGAGCATTTCTGCTCCAGATAAAGTGAAGGCCAAAGCGAAAGAGATGTTAGCCATTCTCAAGTAAATGCGAGTTGCATGTGCCTCTACGGCTCTGCCGTTTGTTTCAAGCGAGCGGCGGAGTGAATCGATGAATCATCGTTGCTTTCGCATGTTGAGTACTTTCGTTGTCCTGTTCATGTCGATGACCATGACGACAGCGAGTGCAGAGAATTGGTTGCAATTGCAAGGGGATGCCCTGCGTAGTGGTAACTCGACCGCAGAAGTACCGCAGACGATTGGGCTGATAGGCTCTATCGCCCTATCGGATGGAGTCTATGCATCGCCAGTCGTTGCAAATGATGTCGTCTACGTCGTCGATGGCTCGGGTGTCGTTTGGGCGTTAGATGCAAAAACGCTGAGCGTTCAATGGAAATACAAAACCG